>Ga0307288_10000022_pt1 | contig 90021 bp, 94 predicted proteins | sample ER_DNA_142_FD_194469 | JGI IMG/M metagenome (GOLD analysis project Ga0307288, IMG submission 194469) | Bulk soil microbial communities from the East River watershed near Crested Butte, Colorado, United States - ER_DNA_142 | ecosystem: Environmental > Terrestrial > Soil > Floodplain | place... | reverse complement strand
CGCCCATCAGGGCCGAGCCGGCGTCGCGCATGATCGTCCGCACGTCGGCGAAGTCGAGGTTGATCAGGCCGGGGATCGTGATCAGGTCGGTGATGCCCTGGACGCCCTGGCGAAGGATGTCGTCGGCTTGGCGGAACGCCTCGAGGACGCTGGTCCGCCGCTCGACCGCCTGCAGCAGCTTCTCGTTCGGGACGATGATCAGGGTGTCGACTTTGTTGCGCAGTTTCTCGATTCCCTCGAGCGCCTGCTGCATCCGCCGTTTGCCCTCGAACTCGAACGGTTTGGTGACGGCGCCGACCGTCAGCGCGCCGATCTCCTCCTTGGCGATCTCGGCGATGACCGGGGCCGAGCCGGTGCCGGTGCCGCCGCCCTCGCCGGCGGTGACGAAGACCATGTCAGCGCCCTTCAGCGCCTCCTTGATCTCGTCACGGCTCTCCGCCGCAGCGCCCGCGCCGACATCAGGATTGCCGCCGGCGCCGAGGCCGCGGGTCAGCTCCTGCCCGATCGAGAGCTTGATGTCGGCGTCGCAGGCCTGCAGCGCCTGCGCGTCGGTGTTGACAGCGACGAACTCGACGCCGCGAATGCCGGCGTCGATCATGCGGCTGACCGCATTGGTGCCACCGCCGCCGGCGCCGACGACCTTGATGACCGCGAGGTAAGTGGATTCCATCTCCCGATTTTCTCCAGCGCGCCCGGTTTCCCTCTGGCGCTATTGAAAGCTTTCAGTTGAGTTGAGGCTTGGTTCCGTCCGAGCCTTCAGCAAAGATCGAGAGTTCGAGCCGCTGAGATACAGGCGGAATTTGCGCTTGAACGTAGGGCATGGAGCTCCCTCTGTCAAACGGCCGCAGGCTGCCATGCAGACCTTTTCCTCAACCCGCACTTGAGGGTTGAGCCATCCTCAACCTTTACTTGAGGGTTTGCAGAAGCGCATGCTAGAGCGGTTTAATCGGCTGGGACCCAGCGTCAGGGCGTCGGCGGCAGTTCATGTTCCGAGCCTCCGTAAGAGGGACGGCTCGGGGCCTGCAGGTCTACATAATCGAGCGCCGTCACTTCCGGGTTGGCGAGGACCCCTGCCGCCGCCCGCCACTTCTTCGCCGCCTGCGAGGCGCCGCCGAAGCGGAGTTCGATGCCGGTGGTGAGGGTCACCTCCACCCCGCTTTCCCCATAGCCGCTGCTTTCCACGTACGGCCGCAGGTCGTCGGGGACGGCGGCGAGCACGCGCACCTGTTCGAGCGCCGGGCCCTTCACCCGGCCTCCTTTCGGCGGCTCTTCCAGCGCCAGCCGGGGTAGCGGCGGTTCTTCTGGCAGCGGCAGCCAGCGGACGAGGGCGCCGTCGGCGGCAACGCCGATCGCGTCTTCCCCCTCGCCGATCGTCGCCGCCAGCCGCGGCACCAGCACCCGCGGCTCCGCCGTCTCCTGGCGGACGAGGAACCAGAAGGCGGCCAGCGCAACGAGGGCGAGGAGGACCGCGCCGGCGATCCAGCGCCCCTTCACAGATCCCAGCCGCGCGGCCACTCGACCTCCCCCAGGATCTGAACCTCGGGCTCCAGGATGACCCCGAACCGGTCGCGCACCCGCCGCCGCCCCTCCGCCATCAGCTCGAGCACGTCGGCGGTGGTCCCGTCGCGGTCGTTCTCGACGAAGTTCGCGTGCTTCTCGGAGAAGCGAACACCGCCGTGGCGGAGGCCGCGGCAGCCGGCCGCCTCCAGCAACTGCCCCGAGGAACGCCCTTCGGCTCGCTCGTCGTCGGGGTTCTTGAAGGTCGAGCCGAAGGTCTTGATCCCTGAGGGCTGAGCCTCGCGGCGGCGCTCGCGCATGCTCGCCAGGGTCGCCTTGATCTCGTCGGGATCGCCGGGCTGAAGGTGGAAAGACGCTCGGGCAACGATTTCTCCCGGTTTCAGGTTCGAGCGCCGGTACTCGAAGCCGAGCTGGCCAGGCTCGCGCCGGTCGGCCCCCTGCGGGGTGCAGACGTCGACCCACTCGAGCACCCGCGCCAGCTGGCCGCCGTAGGCGTTGGCGTTCATCCGCACCGCGCCCCCGGCGGTGCCCGGGATGTTCACCCCGAACTCCAGGCCCGAGAGCCCCCAAGCCGCGGTTTTCGCCGCCGCTGAGGGGAAGCGGTAGCCGCCGCCGCAGACCACCCGGGCGCCGTCTCGCTCGATCTCGGCCAACTCACCGTCGAGCTTGATCGCCAAGCCATGGAAGCCGGCATCGGCGACGAGGAGGTTGGAGCCGGAGCCGATCACACCCACCTGCAGGCCCTCCGCCTCCGCCCAGCGAAGCGCGGCGACCAGAGCCTCCTCGTCAGCGGGCCGGGCGAACCAGTCGGCCGAGCCGCCGGTGCGGACGGTCGTCAGCCGCGCCAGCGGGAAGTCGCGTCGCACCCCCTCAGGCGGTGCGCTCATCCCGAGCCCTCACTCGATCGGGCGGGCTCGGTGACCAACGCCTCGCCGAGCTTGAAGACGTCGCCGGCGCCGATCGTCACCAGCACGGTCCCCTCCGGCGCTCGATCGAGGCGGTCGCTCAAGGCTCGCTGGGCGGTTTCCATCTCCGGCAACCACCAGACGGGCTTCCCCCCGCCGCGCTCGGCCGCCGCCTGGGCCACCTGCAGGCCGCTGACGCCGGCGAGCTCTCCAACCGGCTCCTCCCGGGCGGCATAGACGTCGAGGACAACCACCTCGTCGGCGAGGGTCAGAGCGATGCCGAACTCGGTCGCCAGGGCCTTCGTCCGCGAGTAGAGGTGGGGCTGGAAAGCGGCGATCAGGCGACTGGGATCGAGTTCCCGCAGGGCCGAAAGCGCAGCTCGCACCTCGGTCGGGTGGTGAGCGTAATCGTCATATATATGGACCGGGCCGCGCTTCCCCTTCAGCTGGAGGCGACGGTGGACGCCGACGAAACCTGACAACGCCGCGGCGGCGGCATCGACGTCTAGGCCCGCAAGCTCAACCACGCCCAGAGCGGCGCGGGCGTTGCGGAGGTTGTGCTGTCCCGGGACAGTGAGCCGCAGATCAGGCGGGCCCGGCGCGGTGGCGGCGAAGCGGACCTGCTCGCTGCGCTCGCCCAGCCACCCCATCTCCTCGTCGGCCGGGAGGACCAGGCCCCCCGCCGGGCCGACGAAGCTGCGGAACGCCTCGTGCAGCTCAGCCAGCGACCCCCAGCGGGTGTGGTGGTCCATCTCGACGTTGGTGACGACGGCGACCTCTGGCCGCAGCCGCAGGAAGCTGGCATCGCTCTCGTCGGCCTCGGCGACCACCCACTCGCCTTCGCCCCAGCCGGCGTTGGCGGCAGCGCCGTCGGGACCGAGCCCGGGCACCTCGCCGCCGACGAAGAAGGCGGGGTCGGCGCCGATCGCCCGCAGCGCCCAGACCGTCATCGCGGTCGTCGTCGTCTTGCCGTGGGTGCCGGCGATCGCGATCAGGCGCTTCTCGGCGCAGAGCTCGGCCAGCAGCACCCCGCGGTGGATCGGCTCGATCCCGCGCTCGAGCGCCAACGCCAGCTCGGGGTTGTCCGCGCCGATCGCGGTCGAGACGACGACCTCGGCCCCCTCCGGCAGGTTGGCGGCATCATGACCGACGGTCGGCTCCAGCCCCGCCTCGCGCAGGCGGCCCATATAAGAGGAGTCGCTGCGGTCGCTGCCGGTGACAGCCGCCCCAAGCCGGGCGCAGACCAGCGCCAAGCCGCTCATCCCGGCGCCGCCGATCCCGATGAAATGGAGCCGCCGCTCAGACCAGTCGCTCATCGCGCGGCCTCCAGCACCTCGTCGGCGATACGGCGGGCGGCGTCGGGTTTGGCGAGCCGGCGCGCCGCGGCCGCCATCTCCGCCAGCCGAGTCCCGTCATCCAGCACCTCGGCAACCTCCGCCCCCAGGCGCTCCGCCGTCAGCTCGGCGTCGGGGATCACCACCGCGGCGCCACCGGCGCGCATCCACTCCGCGTTGGCGCTCTGGTGGTCGGCGGTGGCGAAGGGAAAGGGCGCGAGGATCGCCGGGCGGCCGGCGGCGATGACCTCGAAGATCGAGCCGCCGGAACGAGCCACGACCAGGTCAGCGGCGGCCAGGGCGTCCCCCAGGTTCGGCTCGTACTCGAGCAAGGTGTAGCGATCCCGGTGCGGCGCGGCGGCGAGCCGGCGCTCGATCTCGGGGAAGTCGCGCCGGCCAGCGATGTGCAGGACGTGAAAGTTTTGTGAACCCACTTCTCCCCGCATACCGGGGACAACCGCATTCACATTCTCGGCAAAGGCTTCTAGGGCGGCGAAGTTGACCGTGCGGGCGCCCTGGCTGCCGCCGAAGACGAGCAGGCAGCGAGCGTCGGCGGCGATCCCGAAGCGCGCCCGCGCCCTCTCGCGATCGGCTTCCAGCACCGCCTTCGGCACCGGCCGCCCCGTCACGAGGTAGGGGTCCCCCTCCCGACCGGGGATCGGGAACGCGAGGCAGACCCGCCGCGCCCGCGCCGCCAGCAGGCGGTTGGCCAGCCCGAGGTGGCTGTCAGCCTCGGTGAGGACGAGCGGCGTCCGCGTCAGCGCCGCCGCCAGCCCCGCCGGACCGGCGACGAAGCCGCCGGCGCCCATCACCACGTCCGCTCCTCGCCGCCGCAGGGCCTTGCGCGCGGCCGCGACCGCCGCGACCGCCTCGGCTCCCGCCCGCGCCGCCTTCAGCGGGTTGCGGCGGTCGATCCCCCGCACCTTGACGAAGTCGATCTCGTAACCGGCCGCCGGCACCAGCTCCGCCTCCATCCGCCCCCGGGTGCCGAGGAAGCTGACCTCGGCCCCGCTAGCCCGAAGCTCGTCGGCGACCGCCATGGCGGGCACGACGTGCCCCGCCGTTCCCCCCGCCGCTACGACCACCTTTGGCTTTCCTGGCACCGCTCGACCCACTCCTTTGGCTCCTTGCGGGCGCCCGCCCGCCCTGGACGACGCGCAGTTTGCCAGCGCCGGTGGTCGAGCCCCGCGCCGCCTTCGCCGAACCGCCGCGGGCGACGTTGAGGATCAGGCCGACGGCGAACAGCGTCGCCATCAGCGAGCTGTTGCCGTAGGAGACGAATGGCAGCGGCACCCCCGTCAGGGGCGCCAGGCCCATCACCGCGAAGAGGTTGATCGTCGCCTGCACCAAGACCAGGGAGGTGAGCCCGGCGACGAGCAGCTTCGAGTAGCTGTCCTTCGCCTTCTGCGCCGTTTTCAGCCCGGCGTAACCGAAAAGGCCGAAGAGGCCGACGATCGCGGTGATCCCCGCCATTCCCAGCTCTTCGCCGATCACCGCCGTGATCATGTCGGTATGCGCCTCGGGCAGGTAGAAGGCCTTCGAGACGCCGTTGCCGATCCCGACCCCGAAGAAGCCACCCGAGCCGAGGGCGATCTTCGCCTGCGCGGCCTGAAAGCCGGCGCCTTCGGCCGAGGCGCTCGGATTGAGAAAGGAGGTGAGGCGGGCCATCCGGTAGGGCTCGACGACCGCCATCAGCAGCATCAGGCCGCCGATCACGAGGGCGATCTTGCCGAGGTCGCCGGCCCGCGCTCCGGAGGCGACCAGGGTCGCGGCGACGGCGAACACGATCACCATCGTCGTCCCCATGTCGGGCTCGAGCATGATCAGCAGGCAGGAGGCGCCGGTGACGAGGAGGAAGGGCATGATCCCTTCCAGCGAGCGGGCCCGCACCGGCTTGCGGGAAAGTAGATCGGCGCCGTAGAGGATCAGCGCCACCTTGGCCAGCTCGGAGGGCTGGATCTGCAGCGAGCCGCCGCCGATCCAGCGGGTGGCGCCGTTGACTTCGCTGCCCGCGCCGAGGACGGCGACGAGGAGGAAGATCGAGCCGCCGAGCAGGAGCGGCGTCAGGTTGCGGATCTTCTCGAGCCCGACCCGCGCGGTCACGTGCATGATCGCCAGGGCGACGGCACCGAAGATCAGCGTGCGCTTCAGGTAGTAAGCGCTGCTCGAGAGCCCCCCTTCCTGCAGCACTTTCGTCGTCGAGCTGGCAGAGAAGACCATCACCACTCCCAACGCCAGCAGGCAGAGGGTCGCCGTCAGCAGCATGTTGTACTCGGGCGAGACGCGAGCGCGTGAGCGCTTCTTGGCGCGTTTGCGTTTCTTCGGCACCGCTTTGCCGCGACGGAGGGAGATCGACCCCGCGCTCACCGCTCGAGCTCCCCGACGATTTCGCGGAAGCGGTCGCCGCGCTGCTCGAAGTCGTCGAAGGCGTCGAAGCTGGCGCAGGCCGGCGAGAGCAGGACGACCTCGCCTGCGCCAGCCGCTGCCGCCGCCCGCCTGACCGCGTCCTCGAGACCATCGCAGCGATGCAGCTCAACCCCCGCCTCGACCACCGGCGCCAGCTCCCGGGCCATCCGCTCGGCGGTGGCGCCGACCAGGTAGCAGGCGCTGGCCCGTTCGCGGATCGGGTCGATCAGCGGCGTGAACGGCTCGTCCTTATCGCTGCCGCCGAGGATCGCGTGGACGCCGCCTTCGAAGGCGCGGATCCCGACCGTCGCCGAGGCCACGTTGGTCGCCTTCGAGTCGTTGACGAAGCGCACCCCGTCGATCACCGCCACCTGCTCCAACCGGTGCGGGACCCCGGCAAAGCTGCGCAGCCCGTCGCGCACCGCCTCGCGGTCGACCCCCATCGCCAGCGCCGCCGCCGCGGCGGCCATCGCGTTGGCGACGTTGTGCTCGCCGAGTAGGCCGAGCTCGTCGACCGCGATCAGCGGCTCGCCGTCATAGAAGATCGTGCCCTCGGCGACGGCGACCTCGCAATCGGGAGCGGCGCCGTGGCAGAAGGCGATCCGGCGGGCGCAACCGCCGAGGTCGACGTCGGCGGCGAAAGGGTCGTCGGCGTTGTAGACGGCGAGGTCGTCGTTGCCCTGGTTGGCGAAGATCCGCAGCTTGGCGGCGAGGTAGGACTCGAGGTCGCGGTGGCGGTCGAGATGGTCGGGCGCGAGGTTGAGGAAGACGGCGCACTCGGGCGCGAAGGCGACGGTGTCCTCGAGCTGGAAGCTGGAGCACTCGCAGACGATCGTCTCGTCGGCCGGGACCCGTCCGACCAGCTCCGCGAGCGCCGTGCCGACGTTCCCCGCCACCGCGACCGGCTCGCCGGCGCTGCGGTAGAGGTGGCCGAGCAGCTCGACCGTGGTCGTCTTGCCGTTGGTGCCGGTGACGGCGACGAAGCGGTTCGGCAGCGCCCGCCAGGCGAGCTCGACCTCCCCCACCACCTCGATCTCCCGCTCCAGCGCGGCCGCGATCACCGCCGCCTCCCGGGGAACTCCCGGGCTCTTGACGACCGTCCGCGTCCCCTCGAGCTGTGCCACTCCATCCGTATCCAGGAAGACTTCGACGCCGACCCCCTCCAACCCTGCCGCCCCCTGCGGATGCCCGGAATCGACCGCCCGGACCGTCTCCCCGCGCGCCGCCAGCAGACGCGCGGCCGCCTGCCCAGAGCGCGCCAGCCCGACCACGAGGAAAGGCCCCCTGGGCAGGGGCGGGCGCACTTCCTTGGCCGGGACGCGCTGCTGCACGCCTGAAGCTTCGCGGGCGGCTCGGATAGCCCTGTCGCCTAGGTTTTGGCGAACTGCCTGATCTCCTGCGCCAGCGCCTGGGGCTGGTCGATCGGGATCAGGGTGTAGCAGTCGGGCAGCTCGACGTAGGTGGAGTTGGGGAAGGATTCGGCGAGGCGGCGGCCCTCGCTGTTAGGCATCATCGTCCCCTCCTCGTCCCAGACGACGAGGACCGGGCGCTCGAAGGAGCGCAGCTTCGGGGTCGCGGCCTTGATCTCGCGCTTGCCGTGGCGGACGTCGCGAACGTACTTGCGGGTGTCGCGACGGATCTCGGGCCGCTTCAGCGGCTGCAGCCAGCGCTGCATCAGCTCGTCGGGGACACCGCGCTTGCTCATCCGCCCGTAAGCGAACGGCAAGCGGCGCAGCGCCGGCGAGCCGAGGGCGAAGCGCATCAGCCCAAAGCCGCCGGGCATGAAGCCCGAGAGGGCCGCGATCTGGCCGGCGACGCCAGGTGGGTAGTTGTTGTCGGTCTCACAGGAGACGAGGACGAAGGCTCCGACCCGGTCGGCCCCGCCGCGCGAGATCATCGTCTGAGCCCCGCCCCAGTCGTTGAAGCAGACGACGGCGTCTTCCAGGCCGAGTCGCTCGAGGAACTCGGTGACGATCCGCGACAACCCCGGCAGCGAGAGGTCGGCGTCCCGGCGCAGGGCCTTGCGCTGGGCCCCGAGCGGCAGCACCGGCGTCAGGCAGCGGAACTGCGGGCTCAGCTCCGCGATCACCCCGTCCCAGAGCCGCTCGTCGTGCGGCAGCCCACCGATGAAGACGATCGGCCTGCCCTCACCGCCGCTGTCGCCGTACTCGATCGACCCCGCCGTTACCTCTATCTCCGGCATGACCCCGCATTCAACACTAGGCGGCGAAAACCAAGCCTGGCAAGGACGCAGGGAGCGCCGTGTGCTCTGCACACAAGCGACTGAGGACGCCGCCAGGCGCCGGTTTGCAGCCGCCTAGCGCCCGATCGACTGCTGGTACAGGGTGAAGCCGATGCCGCTGCAGACGGCGGCGATGATCCAGAAGCGGAGCATGATCTTCGTCTCCGACCAGGCCATCATCTCGAAGTGGTGGTGGAGCGGCGCCATCAGCAGGACGCGGCGGCGGAAGGTCTTGAAGGCGAAGACCTGGAGCAGGACCGAGAGCGCCTCGATCACGAAGATGCCGCCGATGATGATCAGCAGGACCTCGGTCTGGGTCATCACCGCCAGGGCGCCGATCGCGCCGCCGAGGCCGAGTGATCCCGTGTCCCCCATGAAGATCGAGGCCGGGAAGGCGTTGTACCAGAGGAAGCCGATGCAGGCGCCGACCAGGCAGGCGGAGAGCAGCGCCAGGTTCTGCTGCTCGTTGGCAACGAAGGCGATCGCCGTGTAGGCGAGGAGGACGATCGCGCAGGAGCCGGCGGCGAGGCCGTCGAGCCCGTCGGTGAGGTTGACGCCGTTCGAGGTGCCGGCGATCACCAGGAAGACGAGGACGAAGTAGAGGACCGGGCCGAGATCGATGCTGCCGTCGCCGATTCGGAAGTAGAGCGTCGGTTCCAGGCCGACCGAGTGGCGCGCCACCCACCAAAGGCCGAAGGCGAGGAGCAGCTGGCCGAGCAGCTTCCAGCGGCCGGCGAGCCCGAGCGAGCGGCGTTTGACGATCTTGATGTAGTCGTCGGCGAAGCCGAGGGCGGCGCAGCCCATCGCGACGCCGAAGACGGCGAGGCTCTGCGCGTCGCGGTCGGAGAGGACGAGGAACGGGACGCAGATCGAGGCGAAGACGATCAGGCCCCCCATCGTCGGCGTGCCCGCCTTCGTGTGGTGCTCTTGGGGCCCCTCCTCGCGGATGTGCTGGCCGAACTCTCGGACCCGAAGGAATTCGATGAATTTGGGGCCGAGGAAGATGCAGATCAGCATCGCCGCCATACCTGCGATCAGGACTTCACCCATCGCCGGCCTCCACCAGCTCGGGCAGCTGCTCGGCGACCGTCTCGAGGCCGGCTGAGCGCGAGCCCTTGATCAGGACAGCGTCATGGTGCTCCAGGCGCGCGGCCAGCAGCTCGGCGGCCTCGTCGGGGTCGGCGACCAGCTCGTCGGGGTCGTAGTCGCGCGCCGGCAGGCCGACCCCGATCACGAAGTCGATTCCGGCGGCGCGGGCGTGCTCGCCGACCTCGCGGTGGTACCGAGGCGAATCCGGTCCCAGCTCGCCCATCTCGCCGAGGACCGCGACCGAGCGCCCGGCGGCGAGGGTGGCGAGATGGTCGAGCGCCGCGCGCATCGACACCGGGTTGGCGTTGTAGCAGTCGTTCACGAGGACGATTCCGCCGGGTAGCTCCAGTCGCTCACCGCGGAAGCGGGAGAATCCTATGTCCGCAGCGCGGTCGGCCATCTCGGCGAGGTCAGCCCCGAGAGCGTCCCCGGCGGCGATCGCGGCCAGCGCGTTGGTGAGGTTGTGCGCCTCGGTGAAGGGGAAGTGGAAGCGCTGGCTTCCATGCGGCGTCGAGACCAGAGCTTCGGTAACGCCGTCCTCCACCCGCGCCTCGGTTGACTCGACGTCGCCGCCGGCCCCGAAGCGCAGCAGCCGCGGGACGCGCTCCAGGTGCGGCTCCAGCGCCCCCGCCTCGACCGGCGCCACCGCCGTCCCGCCCGGCGGCAGGTCGTCGAGGATCTCCGCCTTCGCCGCGGCGATCGCCTCGATCGATCCCAGCAGCTCGACGTGGACCGGCCCGACGTTGGTGATCACCGCGATCTCAGGCTCGGCGATCGCCGCCAGTTCGGCGATCTGGCCTTTCCCGCGCATCGCCATCTCCAGCACGAGGATGTCGGCGTCATCGGGCGCTTCCAGGATCGTCAGCGGCAGCCCGATCTCGGTGTTGAAGTTCTGCTGGTTGGCGTGGACACGGCCCGGCAGCAGCGCCCTGGCGATGTCCTTGACCGAGGTCTTGCCGACCGAGCCGGTAACGCCGACGACGCGGGCGCCGAGCGCGCGCCGGTGCTCCCGCGCCAGCGAGTGCATCGCGGCGAGCGGATCCGGGACGACGAAGACCCAACTGCGAACGGAAGTGTGAACCGGTTTCTCCCCGGATACCGGGGACAACGCGTCACGGAAATCCGGACCGACCACGGCTCCCCAGGCGCCCGCTTCGAGCGCCGCCCGCGCGAACTCGCCGCCGTCGCGGTTCTCACCCCGCAGGCCGAAAAAGAGGTCGCCTGGGCCGGCTTCGGCCGAGTCGATCGTCGCCCGGCGCGGGGTTTCGTCCGCCCCCTCGGCGAGGACCTCCGCTCCCAGCGCCGCGGCAATCTGCGCCGGTGAGAGGTTCACGCTGGGGTTCCCAGCTTCCAGAGCTCCTCGCGCGCCACCTCGCGGTCGTCGAAGGGGACCTTCCGCCCCGCCTCGAACTCCTGCCCCTGCTCATGGCCCTTGCCGGCGATGACGACGGTGTCCCCCGGCTGCGCCCGCCCCAGCGCCAGCGCGATCGCCTCGCGCCGGTCGACGATCACCTCTAGCTCTTTTGCGCCCTCCGCCCCCGCGGCCACTTCCTCGACGATCCGGGTCGGGTCCTCCGAGCGTGGGTTGTCGGAGGTGATCACGGTCAGATCGGAGAGCTCGGCGCCGGCCCGCCCCATCTTCGGGCGCTTGTCGCGGTCGCGGTCGCCGCCGGCGCCGAAGACCGTGATCAGCTTCCCCTCGGTGAGGCGCCGCGCCGCCCGCAGCACGTTCTCCAGCGAGTCGGGAGTGTGCGCGTAGTCGACGAGGACGCCGAAGCCCTGACCCTCGTCTACCGGCTCGAACCGGCCTGGCACCCGCGCCGCCCGCGCCAGCCCGGCGGCGGCGATGTCGCCTCCGATCCCGAGCGCCTCGGCCGCGGCGAACGAGCCGAGCGCGTTGGCGACGTTGAAGTGCCCCGGCAGCGCCGTCCGCAATCGCATCCCGCCGAGGCTGAAGCTCGCCCCCAGCGCGTCGAACTCGACCTCGCGGGCGCTGTAGTCGGCCTCCGCTCCCTCAGCCGAGAAGGTGACGCACTCGAATTCCTCCGCCAGCCGCCGCCCGTACGGGTCGTCGACGTTGACGATCCGCGTCCCCGGCCCCATCTCGAACAGCTTGCGCTTCGCCTGGAAGTAGTCCTCCATGTCGGCGTGGAAGTCGAGGTGATCCTGGGTGAGGTTGGTGAAGAGGGCGACCTCGAAGCAGATCGCGTCGGCCCGGTGCAGCGAGAGCGCGTGCGAGGAAACCTCCATCGCGCAGGCTTCGTCGCCGCCCTCGAGCATCTGCCGGAAGGTCCGCTGCAACTCGATCGCCTCCGGCGTCGTCCGCTCCACTTCCTTCTCGACCCCGCCGACGACCTGCTTCACGGTCCCGAGCAGGCCGCAGCGGAAGTCGGCCGCCTGGAGGATCTCGCGGACGAGGAAGGCGGTCGTCGTCTTCCCGTTGGTCCCAGTCACACCGACCACGCGCAGCTGAGCGGTTGGGTCCCCCCAGAACCGCGCCGCCAGCGGCGCCATCGCCGCCCGCGAGTCGGCGACCACGACCTGCGGCACCGCCAGCTCGGTCAGCTCGCGCTCGACCACCAGCGCCGCCGCCCCCTCCTCGACCACACGCGGCCCGAACTCGTGCCCGTCGACTTTCGTGCCGACCACGCAGAAGAAGAGCGATCCCGGGCCCGCCTTGCGGCTGTCGTAGACAAGCTCGGAAACCTCGACGGAGCCGTCGCCGACGATCCGCGCCCCCGGCAGCTCCGCGACAAGCTCGGCCAGTTTCATCCGCAGCCGATTATTCCTGAGGGACGCCGAGATACGGGAGGGCGAATTCGGCGATCTGCCCGAAGGCCGGCGCCGCGACCGAGCCGCCGTAGATTTCGCCCTGCGGTTCGTCGACGATCACCGCGCAGAGGAACTGGGGGTTCTGCGCCGGCGCGAAGCCGATGAAGGAAGCGATGTATTTCGTTTCCGAGTAACCGCCGTCTTCGGCGACCTGCGCGGTCCCGGTCTTTCCCGCCAGCGTGTAGCCGGGAACGCTCACCTCGGAGGCGGTGCCGCCTGCGGCCAGCACGCCTTCGAGCATTTCCCGCACCTGCGCGGCGACCTCGGGCTTGATCACCCGCTTGCCCTTCGGCTCGTGGATCTTTTCTTCGCCGATCCGCTTGATCAGCTGGGGTGGTCTCAGCATCCCGCCGTCGGCGATCGCGGTGTAGCCGGCGACCATCTGCATCGGCGTCACCGAGAGACCCTGGCCCATCGGCAGGTTGCCCATCGTCGAGCCGGAGTATTCGTCGAGGGAGGGAACGAGACCCTGTTCCTCGGCCGGGTATTGCACGCCGGTCGGCTTGCCGAAGCCGAAGCGCTTGATCCATTCGCTGAACTTCTCGGCGCCGATCTCGAGCCCGATCGTCACCGCCCCCACGTTGGAGGAACGGGCGAGGATCGTGGCGACGCTCATCGTTTCGGTCCCCCGCGGCTCGGCGTCTTCGATCGTGCGGTCGGCGACCTGGAGCTGCGGTTCGAGCGTGAATTCCGTCTCCGGCGTCACCAGTTTTTCTTCCAGCGCCGCCGAGACCGTGAACGCCTTGAAGGTCGAGCCCGGCTCGTAGTTGAACCCGGTCGCCTGGTTCAGCAGGTCCTGGTTGCTGACTTCGGAGAGGTCTTCGGGGTCGACGGGCGGCCAGTTCGCCATCGCCAGGATCTGCGAGCTGCGCGGGTCGACGACGATCGCGGTCGCCCCCGTCGGCGCGTAGGTTTCGCCGACGCCGTTCAGCACCCGTTCGGCTTCGCGCTGGATCACCGGGTCGAGGGTGAGTTCGACGTCTTCGCCGTCTTCGGCTTCGTGCACCGTTTCCGTGTGGATCGGTTCGCCGAGCGCGTCGTTGATGATCCGTTGTTCGCCGTCGCTGCCGCCCAGCGCTTCTTCCTGGCCCCGCTCGAGCCCGGTCAGGCCCTCGTTGCCTGAGCCAACGGCGCCGATCACCTGCCCCGCCATCTCACCCTGCGGATAGGTGCGACGGCTGTCAGGCAATTCGCCGATTCCTTCCAGTTCGAGCGCCGCCACCTTTGCCGCGGTGCTGAGATCCACTTTCTGGGCGACGTAGGAGAAGCCGCCTTCGGCGGTCAGCGCTTCCAGCACTTCCCCCTTCTTCTCTTTCAGGATCGGTGCCAATTTGGCCGCCGCCTGTGGCGGATTTTTCACCTGGTAGGGGGTCGCATAGATCGTCGCCGCGTCTTCGGAGGCGGCGAGCTTGTTGCCGCGGCGGTCGAGCAGGTCGCCGCGCAGGCCGGGGACGGTGACCACCTCGGAATGCTGGTAGGCGGCCTCGGAGGCGAGCTGCGATCCCTGCACGCCCTGCAGCCAGAAGGCGCGGGCGACGATGACGAGGAAGCAGAGGAGGAAGACGCCGAAGAGGAGCCCGATCCGACGCTCGATCAGCCGCATCTAGAGATGGTCCCTAGGTGGTCGGACACGAGGTCGTGTCAGCCTCCGGCGGCAGCGAGGCGGGCCGCCGCGGTGGCGACGTCGCCCGGCTTGTATTCGATCAGCCTCGGCTCTTCGGTGTTCGGCATCGCCAGCCCCAGCTTGGAAGCGTCGCCGCGGATGCGGGCGGTGCCGAAGCGCTCGGCCTCGCGGCTTTCCAGCATTGAGTTCTCCTTTTCCAGCGCCGTGATCTGCTGGTCGATCTTGCCGGAGGCGGAAGCGAAGCTGAGGGTGGCGACGTTGAGGGCGACGATCCCGACCAGGAGCACGCCGAGGACGCCGATCCACAGGCGTCCCTGAGTCATCCGCACGACCAGGCTCGAGTCCGGCAGCTGGCGAACGGCACCGGCGGTTCGCCCAGCGACCACGGCAAGCTTGGGACGGGCGGCGGGGGCGCGTTTCGTAGCCGGTTTGCGGGTGGGGGCGCGGCGGGCAGGCGCCTTTGCCGGAGCGGCCGTCGAACGTGAGCGGGGCGGTTTGCGCGCTGGTTTCTGAGGGCGGGGCGGCGCCGTGGTCCGCGAGGGCCGCGGCGCCGGCGCGGTGCGGCTTTTGGGGACGGCGACGGCCATCAGCCGGCCTCCCCCACCGGCTGCGCCTCGGCGATCTTCAGCGCGGCGCGCAGGTGCGCCGAGCGCGAGCGGGGGTTGCGCTCGGCCTCCTCGGGTCCCGGCGAGATCGCCCGCCGGGTCAAGAGCTCGGCCTCCGGCTCATGGCCGCAGACGCAGACGGGAAGCTCGGGTGGGCAGACGCAGCCGCGCGCCTTGGCGGCGAGGAACTGCTTCACCGGCCGGTCCTCGAGCGAGTGGAAGGCGATCGCGGCGAAGCGGCCGCCGACCTTCAGCTGCTGCCAGGCAAGCGGCAGCGCCTCCTCGAGCGCCTCGAGCTCGCCGTTGACGGCGATCCGGATCGCCTGGAAGCTGCGCTTGGCCGGGTGGCCCGCTCCGAAGCGAGCCGAAGGCGGCATCCCGGCTTTGATCGCGTCGACCAGCTCGGCCGTGGTCGCGAGCGGGCGGCGGCGGGCGATCTCGCGGGCGATACCGCCCGCGTGGCGCTCCTCGCCGAAGCGGCGCAGGACCTGGGCGATCCGCGCCTCCGGCCACTCGTTGACGAGGTCGGCGGCGGTGAACTCCTGCCGCGTGTCCATCCGCATGTCGAGCGGCGCGTCGTAGGAATAAGAGAATCCCCGCTCAAACGCGTCAACCTGCATCGAGGACATCCCCAGATCTACATAAACCATGTCTGGGCGCACTCCTTCGCCCTCCAGGGCGCGAAGTCCTGCTGCGAAGTCGCTGCTGATGAAGAGGGTCCGGCAGGGGGCGGTGGCGGCGAAGCGGTTGAAGCGCTCCTGCGCGGCCGGGTCGCGATCGATCCCGATCAGCGTCCCCTCCGGCCCGATCAGGTCGGCGACCTGACGCGCGTGCCCGCCGCCGCCGAAGGTGCAGTCGACGGCGATCTGCCCCGGCTCCGGCGCCAGCAGCGAGACCAGCTCCGGCGCCAATACAGGCTCGTGCTCGCTCATGAGGACCTCGATTGGCCGGCGCACCGGGCGCGGCGCGATATAGCCGCCGGTGGGCGCGGGGCTGTGGTTGATTGCGGCATTCAGTCTCATGGTTACGCGGCGGGACCGGCGGCGGCGAGGCCCTCGGCGATCTCGGGGGCGGCGGCGTCGAGCTCTTCCTCCTGCTTGGCCCAAGCGTCGGCGTTCCAGATCTCCAGGTACTCCCCGGCGCCGATCACGACGCAGTTGCCGTCGAGCCCGGCGTGCTCGATCAGCGGCTTCGGGATGCGGATGCGCCCGGCGGAGTCGAGCTTCTCGTCGAAGGAGCCGCCGTGGAAGCGGCGGCGCAGAGCGCGGGCGTCGCGCCCGAAGGGGCTATGGGGCGAGAGGAAGCGGTCGGAGAGCTGCTCGAACTCCCCGGTCGTGTGGACCCAGACGCAGGGGTCGAAGCCTTTGGAGAGAACGATCCCGTCGGCGAGAGAAGCCCGAAAGCGAGAGGGAACCGTGAGCCGGTCCTTGGAATCGAGGCTGTGCTCGTAAAGACCTCGGAAGGCCACCTCGCCGAGTCCTTTCTAAAACGGGGGGCGAAAGACAGAAACGAAAAGGGACCGGAGTGATGAGGTGGGAGGAGCCTCACCACCCCGGTCCTGGGCTTCAACTCGATCGCCACAATAACCCACTCTCCCCCACTTTGCAACACGACCCCCCTCTGCAACCCCGTTTGCATCCGCGGGAGCGCGCTAGGTTGCGGGCCGTGCCTACGACGGCGGACGCACAAGCAGCGGCGGCAAATGCCCCTGACGACGCCAACGACCTGCGCGGCTTCCACTTCAAGCGGCTGCTGCGCAAGCCGCTGACCTGGATCCTGATCGGGGTCTTCGCGCTGATCGCCGGCGGCGCCGCCGGGGCGCTCGTCGGCCCGGCGCTCGGCGGCGCCGCCTTAGTCGTCGCCCTCTTGGTCGGATTGCTGATCGTCTTCGCGATCGCCGACTCGAAGGCGGCCGACGCCTTCTTCGAGACCTACGCGCAGGAGCACGGCCTGGCGCTCGGCGGCAAGGGACCGCTGCCGGCGGTGACGCCGCTGCTGAAGAAGGGGGACGATCGCTACGCCAACCGCACCCTCAGCGGCCAGATCGGCGAGGGCCTGGAAGGCACGATCGCTCTCTACACCTACGAGGAGGAGACGACCGACAGCGACGGCGACAAGCAGACCAACTACTACCGCTACACCCTCGGCCTGGTCGAAGTTCCCGACTGCGTCTCCCACTGCCCCGAGCTCTACTGCCAGCGCAAGTTCGGCCTGCGCTCGCTGGAGAAGTTCGAGGACGTCTTCCGCGGCAACAAAGAGCGGGTGAAGCTGGAGAGCGAGGAGCTCGACAAGAAGTACGAGATCTTCGCCGGCAAGCAGCAGGACGCGGTCTGGCTGCGGCGGCTCTTCGCCCCCACCTTCATCGTCTGGTTGAACGAAGCGGCCCCGGACAAGTTCGCCTTCGAGCTCGTCGACGGCGCCCTCTGCTGCTACGTCAGCGGCCACAAGGAAGACGCCGCCGAGCTCGAAGGCATCGCCACCGCCACCGCCGCGGTGGCCAAACGCCTCCGCGACGAGGCGCTGGAAACCAGCGGTGCCCCGGAAACCAGCGGCGCCTCCGAAGCCGGTCCCTCAGAAACCAGCTAACAGCGTCCCCGCGTTGGCGATCAGGCCGGCGGCGATCATCAGCAGGACCGAGGGGACGAGAACAAGGGCGACGACCAGCTGGATCTTCGGCGCGGCGCGGGCGGCGCGCTCCTCGACGGCGCGGCGACTGTCGCGGCGCAGGGCGGTGGCCTGCCGGCGCAGCTGGTCGGCAAGCGGTGAGCCGAACCTGCGCGAGCGCTCGATCGCGGCGACGAGCGTCGCCAGCTCGCTGCCCGGCACGCGGTTGCGGAGCGAGGCGAGGGCGGCGCTGAGCGGGACGCCGCAGGAGAGCTCGGCCACGGTCAGCCGCAGCTCTTCGGCCAGCGGCCCCTCCCCCGCCCGCGCCAGCTGCTCGATCCCCGCGGCGGGGCCGCGACCGGAGCCGGCGCTGACGGCGAGCAGGTCGAGGGCATCCGGGAGCGCCGCGACCAGGCGCCGCTGCCGTTGCCGCGCCCGCCGCTCGAGGATTGCGTTCGGGAGGAAGAAGCCGGCAAGAGGCAGCCCGACCAGGACCAGCAGGGACAGCCGTCCCGGCGCCACCGGCGACCCGACCAGTCCGAACAGCCCCCCGCAACCAGCACCGAGCAGCTTGCCGAGCAAGAGCTTCGGAACCCGCAGGCGGACCTCGCGCCCGCGGAAAAGATCCCTCGAAGCCGCCGCGGCAAGCAGCACCGCGAGAGCGGCCAGTATGCCGCTGCCGCTCACTCGACCACCCGCGAGAAGCGGCGGATCGCAAAGAACCCGGCGACCTGCAGCGCCGCGGCGAGCGCGAGCAGCACCGCCGCCGCCGGCGAGGCGAGCAGCGTCGCCAGGAACCCCGGCTGCAGCAGCTCGGCGAAGAGGGCGCCGCCGGTCGGCATCGCCACCACCAGGAGGCCGGTGAAACGCGCCTGCGCCGTCGCCGAGCGAGCGTCCTCGACCACCCGCTCGCGCTCGGCCGCCCCGGCCGCGAAGCGGCGCAGGAGCCCGGCGAGGTCGCCGCCGGCCAAGCGCTGGCTGAGCAGCGCGGCGGCGAAGGCGTCGACCCGCTCCGACCGCATCCGTCGCCGCCACTCCCGAACCACCGCGACCGTCGGCGCCCCCAGGCCGAGCTCCGCCGCCAGCCGCGACAGCTCGATCGCCGGCGGCCCGTCGAGCGAGGCGACGGCAGCGGGGAGCGAGGCCCGCAACGAGCGCCCCGCGCTGAGGGAGTCGGCGATCGCCGTCGCCACTTCCGGCAGCGAGCGCTCGATGGCGCGGCGGTAACGACGGTGGCGGGCCCCGATCGCCCACCCCATAGCCGCCGGTCCGGCGACGGCAAGTGGCAGCGCCAGGGCGAACCCGCCGAGGAACCAGCCGCCGAGGATCGCGGCGACCGCCGCCAGGGCCGCAAGCCGCCGCCGCTCGACCGAGGACGGCGCGTAGCCCTCCTCCGCCGCCCGGCGCAACGGTTCGAGCGCGAAGCGCAGCCAGCGCGCGACGGCAGGGCTCGCGACCGCCGCCTCCCGCGCCGCCAGCGCCAGCAGACCGCCCGCCATCGCGCCGATCGCGGCCGCAGCCGTCACCCGACCTCGGCGATCTCGCTGACCCGGCGGCTGCCGTCAGGCCGCCGCTGCAGGTGGACGACGAGGTCGATCCCCCGCCGGACCTGCTCGGCGATAGCGGCGTGCGGAAGACCGACGCCCGCCATCAGCGCCAGGGTCTCGATTCGGGCGAGGGCGTCGCGGGACCCGTTGGCGTGGACGGTCGAGAGGGCGCCGTCGTGGCCGGTGTTGAGGGCGGAGAGCAGGTCGAGCGCCTCGACTCCCCTGACCTCGCCGATCACGATCCGGTCCGGCCGCATTCGCAACGCGTTTCGCAGCAGGTCGCGGACCGTCACCTCTCCCCGCCCCTCGACCCCGGCCGGCCGGCTCTCGAGCCGCACGACGTGCGGCTGCTGCAATCGCAGCTCGGCCGCGTCCTCGATCGTCACCACCCGCTCACCGGGAGCGATGAAGCTGGACAGCGCGTTCAGCAAGGTCGTCTTGCCCGAGCCGGTGCCGCCGCTGACGAGGACGCTGCGACGAGCCGCGACCGCCTCTTCCAGCTGGCGACGTTGCTCCTCGCTCAGCGTCCCGATCTCGACCAGCCGACCGGGTCCGGGCCGGTTGGCGCCGAAGCGCCGGATCGAGAGCGCCGGGCCGTCGATCGCCAGCGGCGGGATCACGACGTTGACCCGCGAGCCATCGGCCAGGCGAGCGTCGACCATCGGGCTCAGCTCGTCGATCCGTCGCCCGAGCGGGGCCAGGATCCTCTCGATCGCGTTGCGCAGCTCCTCCTCGCTCTCGAACCGGACGTCGGTCTCCTCGAGCAGTCCCCTGCGCTCTATATAGACGCGGTCGGGCCCGTTGACCATCACCTCCTCGACAGCGGGATCGGCCAGCAGCACCTCGAGCGGACCGAGGCCGACGCTGTCGCGGACGATCCGCTCCGCCAGCTCCTCCCGCGCGGCGGCGGGCAGGACCGCCGCCTCCTCGTCGACGAGGCGGCTCACCGTCTGCTCGATGCTCTCCCCGGGCCGATCCCCCGCCGCCGCCTCCGCCCGCCGCCGCTCGACCAGGCGCTGGCGCAGCCGCTCGGAGACTTCGGCGATGTTGCGCTCTCGCCCGTCCATCAGCCGCGGGGGATCAGGGTGACGCGCCGGGCGTAGCTCTCAGCCTCGATTAGGCGCAGGGCCTGAGACCTGGTCAGACCGAGCGTGGCCGTGGCGGTCTCGCCCTCGACCCCTTCGCCACCCGGTCCGAGCCCGAGCAGCGGAACAGCCGGGGCGGCGACGTAGGTGCGCCCGTCACCGGACCCGCTCGCTTCGGTGGTCACCACCATGTCCACCTTCGAACCGACCGGTGGACCACCAAGCGCCTCGAGGGCGCCCGCTCCGCTGACCGCGATCTCAACCGGCCGGCGACCGCCTCCCAGGGCGGTGAGCGATCCCGCCGGGCGGGGCGAGCGAAGCTGCGCCGCGAGCAGATAGGACCCGGCGGGGATCGATGCCGACGGGACCAGGCCCACCGCTTCGGCGGGAGCGGACAGCGCGCCGGGCGGGGCAAACCGAAGGGGAACGCGACGGACCTCGAGATCCTCGCCCGCGACCTCCGGGTCGATCGGCTTCCCCGGGGAGAGCGCCGAGCTGGCGACGAGGACCGGGCGGAGCTGCCCGTAGCCGCTGGCCACGCTGTCGCCGTAGCCGTTGGCGATGGCGGCGGCGGCGCCTGCCGCGACGACTGCGGCAACGAGAAACCCGAAAGCGCGGATGTGCCGGCTCATCCCGCGCCCCCTCGCCGTCCCATCGGCAACCGCAAGCTCGCCTTCGCGCCGTCGCGGAAGGGCCGCAACGTGAAGCTGCCGCCGTGCCTCCTGGCGATTCGCTCCACCACTCGCAGTCCGTGACCTCTGCGACAGCGGCCACCGCGGCGCTGCCCGCGACGACGCGCTCGCGCAGGCGGCGGGCCGCCGCTGTTAGCGACCGAGACGCATACCCAGTCGCCCTCGCGACGCCACCCGATCCTAACCTTCCCCGCGCCGTGCTCGATCGCGTTACTGAGCAGGTTGTCCAGTGCCTGGGCCAACTCGAAGCGGTCGCCTTCCACGTGCGCATCTGGGCCGTTCCACTCCCTCTGCAGGCCGCACCCCTTGCAAGCCGCGGCCTTTTGCCACCGCTCCGCCGCCTCCTCGATCAGGGTGTTGACCGAGACCTGGGTAACTGATTTCTCCAGCTCCGCGCCGTTGATCTCACGATCGAGGCGTTCGAGCGCCACCGTTGCCAACTCGAGTGAAGTCCCCACATGAGTCGCTTGGTGAGAACCGTCCGGCAAGGCGAGGCTGAGAATCTGCAGGGGTCGCCGGAGCTCATGCAGCGCCTCGTTCAGCATCATCCGGCGGCGCCCCTCACGGAGGCTCGTTATTCCGCCTGCCAGCGCAAAAGACGCCGCCACCGGTAAACCCGCTGCGACCTCTGCCAGCTCCAGCGCCATCGCTCAATCGCCGCTTCTCGTTCGCATCGAGGAGGTAAGCCTGAGGCCGCCCGTCTTCTCCCCCATGGCCCACAGATGTGGTGACGCAAAAGCGGACAGAGCGGAGAAAGAAGCACCCGCCCCTCGAAGCGGTCTCGGCCAGGCGCCACGACGGGGCGGGTGCAACGGTTAAGACCCTAGGTCATGACAGTTCGGTTCCCAAACGCATTGGAAAAAGTAACTGGAGGCAGTTACATTGGTTGCTCTTTTTTAGTGCATATCTTTTCGCGGGCGCGGTTACCCTCCATCCGTTTTGGAATACTTGTCTAGTAACTCGGACGTCCTTTGCCACCCCTAACTCACGTCTGAGACCCCAAACCAGGAGGTCCTCCCTTGCCACAGTCCCGCACTTCACCAGAGGGCATTACCCAACAGCTGGCGAAGGCGCTTGCCCACCCGCTGCGCGTTCGCATCCTCAGCTCCCTGCACAAAGGGATCTCGAGCCCGAACCAGCTGGCCCAGGAGCTCGGCGAGCCGCTCGGCAACGTCAGCTACCACGTCAAAACTCTGCTCGAATATGACTGCGTCGAACTCGTCAAAACCGAGCCGCGCCGCGGAGCGGTCGAGCACTTCTACCGCGCCACCGATCGCGCCTTCCTCAGCGACTCGGACTGGGCGAAGATCCCGGCCTCTGCGCGTAAGGGAATCTCCGGTTCGATCCTCGAGTCGATCGGCCAGAGCGCGACCGAGGCGATGGCCGAGGGCACCCTCGACGCCCGCAGTGACTCGCACCTCTCCGACACGCCGCTCCAGCTCGACAAACAGGGCTGGAAAGAGCTCAACAAGGTGCTGACGGAAACCGTCGACAAAGCCACCGCGATTCAGAAAGAAGCAGCGAAACGGATGGGCAAGGAGAAGGACAAGGCCATCCAGACCAAGCTGGCGATCATGCACTTCGAGGTGCCGGGCGCCGAGGCCGCCAAGAAAAAGAAGTAACCACCGCTGTCGAGCGGTTCGCCGCCCCTGGTCGACTCGCTCGGCCAGGGGCTTTTTTCACCCCTCGATCAGGCGGTAGCCGATGCCCCAGCAGTTGATCACGAAGCGGCCGTGCTCAGGGTCTAGTTTGCGCCTCAGCCGGCTCGCATGGGAGTCCAGCGTCCTCGTTTTCGACGGGCCGCGGTAGGCCCAGACCGCCGCCAGCAGCTCTTCCTTGGTGAAGACGCGGGTCGGGTCAGAGGCGAGGATGCGCAGCAGGCCGAACTCCTTCTTCGAGAGGGAGACGAAGCGGTCGCCGACCATGACCCGGCGGCGGCCGGGGTCGATCGTCAGCTCGCCGACCCGGCTCGGGCCTTCGTTGGCGTGGGCGCGGCGGCGCAGCACGGCGTTGATCCGCGCCCGCAGCTCCCCGTAGCGGAATGGCTTGACGACGTAGTCGTCGGCGCCGGAGTCGAGGCCGCGGACCCGGTCGTGGTCGCTGCTGCGACCGGTGAGGATGATCACCGGCAGCCGTGGGTCGAAGCGATTGCCGATCCCGTCGGCTTCGCGGATCTCGCGCAGGACGTCGAGGCCGGAGGCGTCGGGCAGGCTGAGGTCGAGGAGGAGCAGGTCGGGGTGGTTGTAGCGGCAGAGGCGCAGCGCGTCGGAGGCGCTGGGCGCCGGCATCACGCCGAAGCGGTCGGCCGCGAGGTGGTCGCAGAGCATGTCCAGGGTGACCTCGTCGTCGTCACAGACGACGAGGCTGGCGATGTCTTCTCGTTCGGGCAGCATGGGTCGTTAAGGGCCCAGCGCGTCGATCTCTCCCCCCTCACCCACAGGAACCTCCAAAACTGCGGCCGCGCCGCGGCACCAGAGGAACCGCCGGGGCGGCACGCGGCGCCGCACCAGGAGCACCCGGCCGTCGTGATCGAGGAAGTAGACGTCGAGCTCGAAGCGCATGCCGAAGGTGTGGACGCTCGAGCATCGCGGGATCAGCAGGCCGGGCCCCGCCAGCTCGCGCTCGCGCCAGGCGAGGCCCCGCAGGCGCGAGCGGAAACCGGTGGCCACCGGGAGGTCGGAGAAGGCGGCGCTCACCTCTCGCTAAGACGCCGGCGAGCCAGTTTCTCCCCCCTCTAGGCTCTAGCCGTGGACCGCAAGCCGCGAGTCGCGATCTTCAGCCCGAACCCGATGGTCTCGATCGCGATTGAGAGCTTCAGCGCCGATGGCGGCGACGACATCCACATCCACCCCGCCGGGCAGGGGGTCTGGGTGGCGCGGATGGCGGCGGAGGTGGGCGCCGAGCCGGTCCTCTGCGGGTTCCTCGGCGGCGAGGTCGGCAAGATCCTGCGACCGTTGCTGGAGGAGATGCCGATCGAGCTGCGCCTGGTCGAGACGGACGGGGCGAGCGCGCCTACATCCACGATCGCCGCGGTGGCGAGCGCCGGCCGATCTCGCAGAGCGCGGCGCTGCCGGCCTCGCGCCACGAGGTCGACGAGCTCTTTTCCGTCACCGTCGCCGCCGCGCTCGACTGCGATCTGCTCGCTGTCTGCGGCCCCTACCCTGACAACACCGTGCCGCTGGAGATCTATGGCGGCCTCGTCGCCGACGTCAAGGCGAACGGCGTGCCGGCGATCGTCGACCTCTCCTCACCGCGGCTCGACAGCGCCCTGGAGGGCAAGCCGGACCTGGTGAAGATCAACGACTGGCAGATCGCCGGCTTCGTCTCCGACGCGGTCGACACCGGGGAGCGGATGCGGGCGGCGGTCGACAAGCTGCTGGAGGCGGGTGCCGGCGCGGCGATCATCACCCGGGCCGAGGAGCCGGCGCTGGCGGTTCGCGACGGCCACGCCTGGGAGGTCACGCCGCCGCGCTTCGAGCGCGGCGCCCGCGAGGGTTGCGGCGACTCGATGATGGGGACCTTGGCGGCGACGATCGCCGCCGGTCGTGAGTGGGAGGACGTGCTGCGCCTGAGCGCCGCCGCCGGCGCCACCAACTTCCTCCGCCACGGCCTCGGCACCGGCTCCCGCCAGGTCGTCGAAGAGCTGGCGCCGCGGGTGCAGCTCCGCGAGCTCGATTGAACTAGGGCTGTGGCTGGAAGGGGAGCTCGAGCGGGTCGCCGCTGACGATCGCGCCCGGGGCGGTCTCGGCGATCCACTCGACGTGGGGTCCCAGGAGCTCCACCTCACGCAGCTTCTCCAGCGCCGGTGAGAGTCGCACCGGGCGGCCGGCGAGGACGGTGTGGGCGTCGCTGCTCAGAACGTGGACGAGGCCGCGCTCGGCCATCGCCCGCATCCCCTTCGCCATCGGCTCGCGGAGGAAGAAGTCGGCGGTCGCCTGGATCAGCGCCCCCGCCGCGACCAGCGCCCCCATCCGCTCGAACATGTCCGCCGAGAGGTGGCGCTCCGGATGCGCCACCAGCGCCCGGTAGCCGCGCTCGCGCAGGTGCCCGACTCGGCGCAGGAGGCTGTCACCGAGCGGCCCGGGCGCCGGCTCCAGCAGGATCCAGTTGCCGGCCCCGAGCGAGACCCGCGCCAGCTCCTCCTCGCTCAAACCCTCGACCGCGGTCTCGGCGACCTCGCCACCCTGGAGAACCCTCACCGCCACCAGCTCCTGCTCCAGGCGCGCGTTCAGCCCGCGCACCCGTGCCGCCAGCTCCTCGATCCGCACATCGTGGTCGTGGCGGATGTGCGGCGTGGCGCAGATCGCTTCGATCCCGTCCTCCTCGGCTTGCCGCGCCATCCCGACGCTGTCGTCGGCGTCGCGGGCGCCGTCGTCGATCGCGGCGAGGATGTGGCAGTGCAGGTCGATCACTTCGCCCGGCAGGCTAACCGCCCGCCCAGCAGCTTCAGAAGTGCAACCAACCCTTCAGGGTGCAACCGCGCGTTCAGGCAGGGGTCCGAGCGGGCACGTCTTTACGATGATCGGCAAGATCATGGCCCTGCTCACGCCGGGCTTGCGTGAGCAGGACGGCTTCAACTCATGGATAAAAAAACGACCCGCAGAGGGAATTACGAGTCTGGCTCCGACTACGTGTTGGAGTACGGAGAGCTCCGCTTCGCGTTCAACGAGGAGGATTTCGCCCAACGCGTCGAGCAGGCGGCGGTGAAGCTGCGCTTCGTCAACCAGGGACTCAGCGCCGAGGAGCTCGACGACCTCCTCGACCTCGCTGTCAGCGGCGAGATCGCCGAGCCCTCCTCCGCCCTCGGCGAGCACATCAACGAGAACTGGGAGGACCTGGTCGGCCCCTCGAACCGCAGCCTCGTTCACTGGATCCGCCGCCTCGTCTTCCGCGGCGCCTGGCTCGACCAGCGGGTTAAGGAGGGTGAGCTCGACGTCGTCTTCGACGAGCGCACCCAGACCTTCGGCTACGTGCAGCCAGACCGCAGCGACGAGCTGATCGAGCTCAGCAAAGAGCCGAGCTGGCGCAGAATCGCGTATCGACGCTAGTCGTCGCTCGGACGCTCTAGCGCAGCCACGACCGTCAACGATCCGCCACCCGCCGAGCCCTGCTCGCGGCCGGCGTCGAAGAACTCCTTGGCGGCGTTGGCGTCGCCGGTGGCCTCACCGAGGCGGGTGAGGGAATCGACCAGGAGGATCACGTCTTCACCGCTGCCGGCGCGGGCCGCAGCCTGGGCAAGCGCGTCGCTGGCGTGGCGCGGCTGGCCGGCGGAGACGATCTCCGCCTGCGGGGCGTCGCGCTTCCAATCGGCGAGCTCCTCCGGGCTGGGGTCGATCAGCAGGGCCACCGGGTCCGGGCCCTTGGAGTCAGCGGCGAGATCGGCGGCGACGCCGCGCAGCAGCGCCGTGCAGCCCTCGCGGCTCTCGGCGAAGACCAGCGCCTGGCGCCCCGCCTCGGGCGGCAGGAGCAGGGTCCGCAGGGTCACACCCTGCTTGCGGCGGCCGAAGCGGCGCCTGCGGCGGCGGCGCGGGCGGGAAGGCTCGGTGGCCGGCTCCGCCGACTCTGAGGGCGCCTCCGTGGCGGCGACCGGCTCGGGGGCGGGCTCGCGCTCCGGCGCCTTCTCGGGACGCTCCCGCGGCTCGCGCTCGGAGCGGCGGCGGCGCGGGCGCTCCGCGCGCTCCTCCGCCTGCTTCTCCGCGCCGCCGCCGTTGGCCCCGGCGAGGCGGTCGATCAGCTCGGCCTTGGTCAGCAGCCGGTACTTCTCGATCCCGGCTTCGGCGGCCAGCTGGTGCAGGTCGGACAGGTGCTTCTTCTCAAGCTCGGTCTTGGTCATCGCGCGGCAGGTTATTCGACCGGGGAGCCCGACCGCGTCAGCCGTCCCGGCTGACGGCGGCGGCGGGGTCGACTCCCTCCTGCGCCGCGACCTCGAGCCAGGCCTCGGCCTCACGCGAACGGCGGCGGCGCGACCAGCCGTGCTCGGCGCCAAGCACGTCTGCGACCGACCGCACCGCCTTCGCCGAGCGCAGGTCTGGCGCCGCCAGGATCCCCAGGCGGGTGCGCCGCAGCATCACGTCGGCGACGCTGCGCGCCTGCTCAGCACGGGCCGCCAGCGCCACCTCGGCGAGCAGGTCAGGGCAACCAGGGACGATCGGCCGCGCCAGCTTCGGCTCGGAGCGGGCGATCTCGAGAACTTTGCGGGCGGCATGGCCATAGCGGAAGGCCAGCTGCTCGGTCGCCTCCTCCCCCACCCCCTCGGGCGCCTGCAGATCCTCGGGCCGCGCCGGCATCCCCAGCGGGATCTCATGCGTGTGGCAGGGCGCCTCGCGGCCCTCGCGCTCGACCAGGCGGTCGACCGTCTGCTTCGCCATCCGCCGCCAGGTGGTGAGCTTGCCACCGGTGATCGTCAGCATCCCCGAGCTGGTCTCGTAGAGCTCGGCTTTGCGGGAGATGTCGACCGACTTCCTCGGGTCGCCGGTTGAGATCAGCGGCCGCACCCCGGCGTAGGCGCCGACGAGGTCGGACCCGGTGATCGAGGTGCCGAAGAAATCATTCACCGCGTCGAGCAGATAGGCGATGTCGTCCTGCGCCGGCCTCGGGTGGACGGTGTCTCCGTCGAAGTCGTTGTCGGTGGTGCCGACGAGGGTGCGGCCGTACCAGGGCAGGGAGAAAATCATCCGCCCCTCGCCTGCGGGAACGATGCAGGCGGCCTTTCCCATCGGCAGATCGGCCTGGTCGATCAGCAGGTGGGTGCCGCGGCTGGGCGCGATTCGCGGCACGTCCTCCTCCCCCAGCAGCTCCTCGGGCCGAATCCCGTCGGCGAAGACCCCGGTCGCGTTGACGACGTGGTCGGCGCCGACCTCCATCCGCTCGCCCGATTCCTCCTCGACGAAGGCGACCCCGGTCGCTTTGCCGTTCTGCGAGAGCACCTCGGTCACCTCCGCCCCGTTCAGCATCACCGCCCCGAAGCGCTCGGCCTCGCCGAGGACGGTGAGGACGAGGCGGACGTCGTCGGTCTGGCAGTCATAGAAGAGGTAGGCGTCCTTCGGTTCGCGCGGCGCCAGCGCCGGCACCAGCTCCAGCACCTCGTCGCGGTCGATCGCGCGGTGGCGGTCGGGAGACCAGTGGCTGTCGTCGCTCTCCTCCCCGTTGCGGGCGGCGCGGCGCTCGCGGCGGCTGCGGCCGGCGCGCGTGGTCGCCATCACGTCGTACATGTTCAGCCCGAGCCCGAGTTTGCGGTCGCGGCGCTCCTCGCCAAGCGCGGCGACGAGGAACGGGGTCGGGTAGACGAGGTGCGGCGCCAGGCGGACCATCAGCTGGCGCTCGAGGAGGGCCTCGCGGACGAGGCCGAGGTCGAAGTTCTGCAGATACCGGAGGCCGCCATGGACCATCTTCGAGGAGCGGCTGGAGGTGCCGACGGCGTAATCCCCGCGCTCCAGCAGGGCGACCGAGTAGCCGCGCGAGGCGGCGTCGAGCGCGACCCCGGCGCCGGTGATGCCGCCGCCGATCACCACCACCTCGAAGCGCTTGCCGGCGACCTCCTCGATGGCGCGAGCGCGGCTCAGCATCAGTCGAGGTAGGTGATGGTCTGGTCGGCCCCGGGGCGCTCGGGCGCGGGCTTCTCCTGGCGCGGGTGGCCGAGGTGGAGGAGGCCGACGAAGCGCTCCTCTTCACCGAGGCCGACGGCGGCGCAGCCGTCGGGGGTGCGGAGGATGCCGGGGGTGCGCCAGTAGCCACCCAGACCGCGGGCATGGGCGGCCAAGAGGACGATGTATAAGGCGACCGCGGTCGCGTGCAGATCCTCTTCCTCCTCCACCGGATCGCCGCTGAGGACGCAGGAGACGACGATCAGCGTCGGGGCGCGGTCGAGCTTCGCCGCCCCCTCTGGTCCGGCGACCTGCTTCAGCCGCCCCAGCGTCTCCGGGCCGATCACCCGGAAACGCCAGGGAACCGTCAGGTTGTGGTTCGGCGCCCAGGAAGCGAGCTCCAGCAGCTCGTCAATCTGCTCGCGCGGCAGCGGCTCGGGCGCAAACGCCTTATGCGTGCGCCGGGTGCGGACCGCGGTCTCGACGTCCATGCGCCGAGGGTATAGCTAGAAGACCTTCGATCCGATGAGCGCGAGCAGGGTCGTGGCGTTGATTCCGACGAGGACGAAGAACCCCTGGATCAACATCTGGCGTAGTTCCCGAATTTCAGCTTTGACTTCCGCGAACTGCCGATCGACTTGGTCGAACCGCTTGTCGACCCCGTCGAACCGCTGGTTGACGCTCGCTTTGAACTCGTCCAGGCGCTCGTCGGTCCAGGTCTCCCTTGGCGTCATCACCACCATGATCCTAGCGTAACTTTTCGTCTGTGCCGAAACAAGGCGCCATCGCAAAATCTGCGCGCCGGCTGTGTGGCATATGTGTGACCTAGAGGCCGTAGCGCCAGCGCATCCAGCCCTTGCGCGCGGCGAGGCCGAGGCCAAAGACAATGCAGCCGGCGAGGAGGCCGAGGACGATCGCGCCGGCGGTGCTGCTGGTCTGACCGTCGGTCGATTCGGAGGCGGGTTCTCCCGAGGCATCGCTCGGCAGACCGGGTTCCGGCGCCGGCGCCGGGGCGGGCAAGGGCGAACCCTGCGGCAGGCCGCCGCCGGACCCGCCTGAAGGCTTCGTCCCGTGACCGCCTTTGCCAGAGGGAGGCGCGGATTCCGTAGCCGCGGCGCCCCCGCCTTCTTCGAGCCCTTCGAGATATTCCAGCGGGGATTTGCCAGAGCTCGACGGCGTGCTGGCTGACGGGGCGGCGGTCGACGGAGGAACTCCGCCGGCCGGACCGGACGAGCTGCTCGGCTGGGTGTGGCCACGCGAGAGCGAGCTGGTCGACGGTTTCGGCTCACGCGGCGGGGCGCTGATCGGGAGGTGGGCCCCGGCCAGGGGGACGATCGCGTCGGCGGTGACCCAGACGGGAGATGCTTCCTCTCCGGGCGCCTGAAGGAAGTGGCCGTCGCTTGCCTGCAACCCGCGCAGGTAGTCGAGCGAGCTCTGGCCGGAGCCGAAGCCCGCCGGATCCTTGCCGGTCGCCAGCAGGCCCTGCGCCGCCCAGGCGGTGGCCTGGGCGTTGGCGGCGAGGTTGTTGCCGGGAGCGAATCCGCCGTTCGGTCGCTTCGCGTCGCGCAGGTAGCCCAGAGCGCGATCGCTCGCCCCCGAGCCGGGGCTCAGAACCTGCAGGACGGCGCCGGTGATCTCCGCGGTGCTGGAGTCGCCGGGTTCATTGCCCCAACCGCCTTCTTTGCCCTGCACCTGGCGCAGCCAGTCGACGGTGCTCGCCGTCGCCGCGTTCGCTCCCGCTCCCCGCAGCGCCAGCACCGCGTAAGCGCTGGTCGCCGGCCAGCCCTGATAGGAGCCGTTCTGCCGCCGCTGCGAAAGCAGGCGCTCGACGAGGTTTTCGCCGGCGAACTGACGGGGGTCGGCGCCGGCCGCCTCCAAAGCGAGGATCGTGCGGGCGACATCGCCGGCGTCGTTGATTTCGTCGGAGTGCGAGCGGAGGAAGTCGACAGGCGTCTTGCCATTCTTGGCGACGTCGAGCGGGTTGCGCCCGGCCGCGGCCAGGGCCAACGTCGCCCAGGCGGTGATTTCCGCGCCAGCCTGCCGGTCGCTGTCGGCGGCGAAGCCGCCGCTCGGGCGCTGCTGGGCTTCCAGCCACTGCAGCGCGCGGCCGACCGAGGCGGCTTCCTCGAGCGCCGAGGCCCGGGTGGTCGGCGCGAACACCGCCGCCGCGAGGATCAGGACCAACGCGGTGATCCCCCCGCTGCGGAGGGCCCGGCCGATGCCCCGATTGCCGGCGCCAGGGGAGCGGATGGCGGAACGCCGCCATGCGAACCGTTCCCGGAAGCGCGCCAGCATCCGCACCATCGCCGGCCCGGCGATGAGCGCGAAGGCGATATTGCCGGTGACGTGGGCGACTTCGAACGGGAGCGCGCGTCCCTCGAGCAGCCAGAAGTGCTTCCACGACAGGTCTCCCCCGTAGGTCGCCATCAAGGAGAAGTTCATCAGAGCCCCGTAAAAAATGCCCGCAAAGCCGCAGATGCCGGCGAGAGCGAAGCGGCCGGCCCTGCGCCAGCCGAGCGCCAGCAGCGCCCCGAGCATCCCGCAGAGACCCCAGGCCGCCATCTGCCAAGGCGTCCACGGGCCCTGGCCGAACCAGAAGTTGGAGACGAGCGCGGCGAGGGCGCCGACGGCAAAGCCGGGGGCCCCGCCGAGCGCATAGCCGGCGAAGATGACGATGTCGGTGGTGGGCTTGACGTTGGGGAAGGCGGCGAAGGCGATGCGGCCGGCGATCGCCAGCGCGGCCAGGGCCGCGACCAGGGCGACCACCTGCGAGGGCGGGCGGGAACGCTCGTACCAGGCGAAGCCGCCGAGCAGGACGAAGCCGAGGATGACGAAGCTCGCCAGCTGCCAGCTCATCCCAGGCTCTCCTTCAGCACCGCCGCCCCCTGCTCGGGGGTGACGATCCCGGGCAGGTCGAGCACGCGGGCGACCTCGGTCGCGAAGTACCAGCCGCCGGAGAGGATCTCCTCCATCGGCCCATCGGCGATAACCACGCCTTCGCCGAGGAGGATCACGCGCTCGGCAAAGGCGGAAGCGAACTCGACGTCGTGGGTGGCGACGACGACCGCGGCGCCGGGTGTCGCTTTTGTGGCCTCCTTGTCCATGAAGGCGACACTGTCCGCGAGCGTCCCGATCAGCGCGACGAGGTCTTCCTTGCGGGCGCGGTCCATCCCGCGGGTCGGCTCGTCGAGAGCGACGACGGCAGGGAGCTGTTCGCCCTCCACGCGTCCTGCCAGCGCGATCGTGATCGCGAGCCGCTGTCGCTCGCCTCCCGAGAGGTCCCGCGGGTCGGCGTCGACCGCGTGCTCCAACCCGACGACCCGCAGTGCCGCCATCCCCTCGTCCCCCGGCAGCTCGTCACCGACACGCTCGCGCACCAAATAGTCGCTGGGGTTCTGAGTGAGGAGCGCGATCGAACCCACGCTGAGCTTGCCCGCCACCGGCTCGTGCAGGCCCGCGGCCGTCCGCAATAGCGTCGACTTGCCGGCGCCGTTGCGACCCATCAGGGCAACCCGTTCGCCGGGGCGCACCTGGAGGTCGATACCACGCAGGACATCCCGCGTCTCCTCGGTCTCCCCCAGCTCGACCCACAGGTTCTTCGCGTCCAGCACTGGTGCGCTGGGATGGGGGTCACGCATCCTCCTACTCGCTTGCTGGGGAGGGTGCGCGATCCCAGTCCTCTGGAGCGTCTGCCGTGCATCGCGTACTCCCACGGGAAGCGGCGCAATATCCGCGAGCGAGAAGAGCCTCGCCGCAGGAGTGGAGAGCGCAGCATCGTTCTCGCGCGACCACTGGAGGAAATCCCCCGGGCGCCCGTCAAAACCGACCGCCGCAGCCTCCATCGCCACCACCCGGTCAGCCGCCGCCAGGCACCGCTCCAGCCGGTGTTCGGCGAGCAGCACCGCCACCCCCCACTCCTCGTTGAGGCGGCGCAGCAGCCAGATCAGCTCGTCGCCGGCCACCGGGTCGAGCTGGGAGGTCGGCTCGTCGAGAAGGATCAGGCGCGGGCGGGTGACGAGCGCGGCGGCGAGGGCGACTCGCTGCAGCTCGCCGCCGGAGAGGGTGTCGACGGCGCGGTCGAGCAAGTGGGGGATCGCCAGCGCCAGCGCCACCTCCTCGACCGCGCGGGCGCGGGCGGAGGGCTCGTCGCCGCGCATCTCCAGCGGCAGCTCGATCTCGGCCGCGACGGTGGTCGAGACGACCTGCGTCTCCGGGTCCTGCGCGAGATAGCCGACGGCCGCGGCGAGCTCGCCCGGTCCCGTCTCGAGGGCGTCGATGCCGGCGACCCGGACCTCTCCCTCGATCTCGCCCCCGTGGAAGTGCGGCACCAGGCCGCAGGCGGCTTTCAGCAGCGTCGACTTGCCCGAGGCCGAGCGGCCGGCGAGGAGGACGAACTCCCCCGGCGCCACCTCGAGCGAAACGTCGGACAGCGCCCGCCCCGCAGCGCCGCCTTCCGCCTGGATCGGCCTTCGCGGATACGAGTAGCTAAGCCCCTCGATCGCCAGCGCGGGCGCCACCCCCCGCCTGATCGCCAGCTCAGACACGCGCCACCCCTTCCTTCATCCGCCGACGGGACGATTTCCCTCCATAGCGGGCCGCTTTCGTCCCGTCGGCAGAGACGAGGCGACGGCCTGCCCGGCGGCGCCAGGGGGCGAGGCCGCTGAGGGTGACCACTGCCGCCACGGCGATGGTGGTCGGGCCGAAGCCGACCGCGACCGTCGGGTAGGCCTGGAAGTCGTCGGCGCCCAGGAGCTTGCCGGCGACCGCGGTGACCAGGACGAGCGCCGCGACGGCGTAAAAGCGACGGTCGTGGCGGGAGCGGCTGCGGCGGTTGCGGGCGCGGGGAGCGTCGAGGCTGTAGCCGCGCAGCTCGAGGGTGGCGGCGATGTCGACGGCGCGGTCGAGGGAGCCGGCGAGCAGGCGGCGCGCGAGGGGGGCCTTGCCGACGGCGGCGGCGCCGGGGCCGCGAAGCGCCGCCGCGTCGCGAAGACGAGCCGCGTCGGCGGCCGCGACCGGAACCAGGCGCGAGACGAGCGTCGCCGTCAGCGCCGAGCGCCCCGCGAGCGGCCGCAGCGCCCGCAGCACGCGATCGGGGTCGACGCAGGCGGAGTAGACGGCGAAGGCGATGATCGTCGCCGCCGCGATCAGCCCGTAGGAGGCACCGGCGACCAATGCCTCGAGGGTCACGTCCACCCGCCCCAGGAGCGGCCAGTGCCCGAGCCGCGCCACCACGGTCTCGCCACGGCTGGTGACGAGCGCGTTGACGACCGCGACGAGCAGCGCCAGCCCGAGGCCCATCCGCAGCGCCGCTCGAACCGCGGCGCGGGCGCCGGCAAGGAGACCGGCCAAGGTCGCCGCCGCACCGGCGGCGAGCAGGACGAGCGGGTTGAGGTAGAGGAAGGCGACGACGACGATCGCGCCGAGATAGGCGACGGCGGCGCCCGGGGAGGCGTCCTGGAGCGGCCCGCGCCGCGGCCTGTAAGCAAACGGCGACCTCATCGCGCCTCCAGCGGCAGCGGCGTCTCTTTCCCAGCTTCGATCGCCACCGCGTAATGGTCGCGCAGCCGCGCCGCATCCAACCCATCGGCGGCTTCGCGCACCGCCGCTGCCGTGCCGCCCGTGACCAGCCAGACCGGTGGCCCGCCGTAACGGCTGGTGGCGCCGACCAGGCCCGCATCAGGCCCAAAGCGACGGGCGGGCTCCCCGTCCTCGCCGAGCGCGATCAGCCCGTATCGAACGCCGGCTTCGAAGCTCGCGTAGATGCCGCTTTCACCCGGGCCCGCTTCGAGCAGCTGCGCGGCCGGGTCCTCCCGCAGCCTGCCCCAGGGGCCGACGAGCATGCGGATCGCTCCCTTGGCAGGGCCTGACGAGAGCTTCACTCCTTCGGCTTCCAGCGCTTTGCGGGCCGTTGCGCAGGCGCCGCCGCCCCCATCGCATTCGAGCACCACCGGATAGCTCTTCCCGGCCACGCCGTCGACGAACGGAGCCGGCCAGGAGCCGACCACCGCGGGGACGTGGTTCGTCGCCGACCAGTCGCGGTAGTCCCACCAGACTCGCTCGTCGCCCTTCAGGGCGACGTCCGCCGCGCCGACGGGTGACTCGACGCCGTCGACGAAGAAGAACCAGTCGTAGGGGTCGCCCCCGTGCTCCCCCTCGGCGACGCCTTCGATCGAGTGGACGAAGCCGCCGCCGAAGCGGGTCTCGACGTCTGCGTTCGCTTCCAGCGCCCGCATCACGGTGTCGGATTCCCTCGCCTCGAGCGAGCGCCGGAGGACCGGCACCGCGCCGAATTCGCGGGTCACCGTCAACTCGACAGAGCCGACGTCGGCGCCGGGGCCGAGGCCGCAGCCGGCGACCGCGAGCGCCGCTCCAAGCAGCGCGATCGCGGCCGCCGTGCCACGGCGGGGTCTCATCTGACGGAGCCGCGAGCGCGCTCGGTCATTTCGGGCACTTGGCGCCGAGGCAGACCGGCTCGCGCGCCGAGGGGATCTCACCCGCCGCCGTGGCGATCAGCTTCGCCGGCTTCGACAGCGTCACCGTCGCCCGGCCGTCGGCGCCGGTCGGGGCGCTCGCCCCGCTCACCTTCACGCCGGCCGCCGGCTTGCTCTTCCCTTTTTCGTCGTAGGAGAGGACGCGGACCGTGAACGGCACGCCCGCCTTCGCGGTGCTCGGCCCGGTCAGGACCAGCTCTTCGGGGTACTTGTAGTCCGGCGCTTCGGTCTTCACCAGCGCGTAGAGCACTTCGTCGCCGGGGTGGATCTTCGCCGCGTCGCCGCCCACCGAAAGCGACTTGTGGTTGATCTTCAGGTACCAGGACGAGCTGCCCTTGGCGACGCTGTGGCCGATCCCGCACAGCGCCAGACCGAAGTCGAAGCTGTCGCTGATCGAGAGCGGGCTCAGCGCCGGAGTCGACTCGGAAGCGCGGGCGAGCAGGCCCATCGCGGTGTTGCCCTGGATCGTGACCGGGTCGCCGCTGCCGCCGGAGCCCTTGCCGAAGCATTCGGCCTTGGGGCTCGTCTTGACGGTGGTGGTCGCGGTCGCGACCGGCTTTTCGGCCAGCACCTTGCTGCCGCTGCCGACGACGCGCAGCTCGGCCTGGAAGCCCTTGGCCGAAGCGCCCGCGACGAGGGCGAGGGACAGAGTTATCGCCAGCGCGCACGCGGCGGCCAGCCGGGATGGGGTGATTCTTGGCATTTACGCCACCCTTTCCTCGAGGGTTGAATTGGCTTGGCCGGGGACAGGTCTCCTGGCTTCCGGGATCAGGGAGGACGCGCCTTCCCGGAGGCTCGGTGTCGCCTCCAGTGGCTGACGCCCGCGGGGCGCCTGCGAACTCCTCCACCCGGTCACAGTGGCGGGACCACGCCGGACTTGCACCGGACTTCCCTTGACCACCGACCGATATGTACGCGCCGAGTCTATCCCGGCGCCGAGTCAGGATGAGCGCACGTGGCGCTCTCGCCGCTGTCCGAAGCGCCAACCCCTCCTCAGTACGGCTCGTAGCTGATCGCGCGCCAGGGGCGGTTGCCTCGTGGCTGCATCGCCAGCAGGCTCCGCGTCGCCTGCTGTGTTCCGTCTGCGCCCGGCCACTCCGCGACGATCTCGGTCGTGCCTTCCTGAACCCGCTCGGCATATCTGCCACTGACGACCGCAGCGCTCAGCGCCCGAACCTGCCGCTTGATCTCTTCCGGGTCCTCGGAGAAGAACTCGCAGACCATGTCCTTGCGGCCGGGCGAGCAGACCAGCAGCAGGTCGGAATCGAAGTAGACCTCCAGCGGCGCGGCCGCCAGCTTCATCGGCTCGAGGTGGAGCGTCAGCCCGATCTCGGCCTCATCCTCGCGCACCTCCGCCCATCCCGCCGCGAGCGCCTCCCGCGCCTCCGCCTCGAGGATCGCCTTGACCTCCGCAGCCAGACTGGTCATCGCGACCAGTTATACATCTTGAACCAATCGCTGGCCTTGACTTATACGCCAAGCAGCAGGCCCCGGGCGAGCGTCCGCGGGCGACCCGAAAGGCAACCGCGGTAACCGCCTACTTCTCCTTGGCGCCGATGTAGACGACCTTGTAGTCCCGGCTTTCGTCGGCCGGGTCGGAGAGGACGACTTTGTTGTCGATCTCCTGCATCCCCAGCGCGGCGAGGCACTCGAGGCCGGCGGCGCCCATCGCCTGCCGCACCTCCGGCTCGGAGCGGTAGCGCTCGCGATGGACGACCGCCTCGACATCGTCACCCTCGATCCGGGTTTCGAAAACGGAGGGTTCGCCCTCCACCTCACCGATGCCGCGCCACCTCCAGCTGCGGCCCTCATGTTCGACGACGTGGCCGCCGCCTGACCAGGACCCGGAGTCGTAGGTGCCTTTCGAGTTGACGTCGAAGAGGAGCAGGCCGTCGTCCGCGAGGTTGGCGCGCATCCGGGCCAGAGCCCGCTCGAGGTCGTCGTCGCCGAGCAGGTAGTTGACGGAGTCGTTCAGCGAGAGGACGAGCTCGAACTCTCCGTAGGCCGGCAGCTCACGCATATCGACGACGTCGAGCTGGACCCGGTCGCCGCCCTCCTCCCGCGCGCGCTCCAGCATCCCCGGCGAGATGTCACAACCCCGCACCTCCCAGCCGCGTCGCAGCAGCGGCCCGAAGGCGCGACCGGTGCCACAGCCGACGTCGAGCGCCCTCCCCCGCTTCAACCCGCGCGACTCCAGCTCGGGCAGGAGGACTTCGCCCAGCCACATCTCGTAGTCGTTGAGGTGGTTGAACTCGTTGTAGATCGGCGCGAAGGCGTCGTAGGTGATGCGTGCCGGATCCTCTCCCACGCCGCAAGCCTATACCTCGAACTCTTGCCGAATGGGCGCATAGATATCCGTCCAGTCAGCGCGTATCGCGGCTAGGTTGCGCCGCTTCAAGCGCCCCATCCGCTCGATGGGGTCTCGTCCAAACGAAGCGAAGGAGAAGCGATGAGCAGGGGAATTCGGCGGCAGGCGCCGGCGCTGGTGGTTGCGGTGGCGGCGCTGGTGGCGGCGCTGGCGGGGACGGTGTACGCGGCCGGGAAGATCAACGGGCACGCGATCAAGGTGAAGTCGCTGCCGGGGAACCGGCTGGCGCCGCATTCGGTGCCGGGGAACCGGCTGAAGCCGGGGACGATTCCCAGCGCGCAGCTGGCGCCCGGATCGATTCCGGGGGACCGCCTGGCGCCTGGTTCGGTGACGGGCCTGCAGGTGGACGTCTCCTCCCTCGGCCAGGTGCCATCTGCCGTCCACGCCGACACCGCCGAGTCGGCGAAAGATGCGGAAACCGCGCTCAACGCCGCCAACGCGGTGAACGCCCAGACCGTCAACGGCTACCACGCCGGCTGCCTGCAGGGGACGCGGCTGTTTGCGGGGGCTTGCTGGCAGACGGCGCCGAACAGCAGCGCGCTCGCGCCTGCGGCTGCGGCTTCGGCGTGCGCCAACGAAGGCGGGGAGCTTCCGGACCCGCTGCTGCTTGCTGCGTTCTCTCAGCAACCGGGCATCACGCTTGCGACGGGTGATGAGTGGAGTCGCGACATTCCAGTGGTCAGCGGATCAGACGTGTATGCAGTGACGACCGTCTCGGCATCGGGAGCCATTAATTCGTCGCCCGCAAGCAACGTCAAAAAATTCCGCTGCGTCATCCCGCTCCTCAGCAGTTAGCCCACCTCAGCGGGGGCGGCCTCGGCTGCCCCCGCGCTGCCTGGCCCGCCTTCAGGCGTCGAGCAGGCGGCGGTAGTAGCGGTAGTCGCGGCGGTCGGGCCGCAGGTTCGAGGCCAGCGCCAGGTGGTGGCGGGCGCGCCGCTTCTGGCCGGTCTTGCTGAGGGCGCGGCCGAGGCAGAAGTGGGCGAAGTCGTTGACCGGGTGGGACTCGACCACGGCCTCGAACTCGACCGCGGCCGGGGCGAAGCGGCCGGAGCGGAAGTAGGCGCGGCCCAGCGCCTCCCGGATCGAGGTCTTCTCCGGCGCCCGCCGGGCAGCCTCGGCGAGCGGCGCGGTCGCGTGCTCGAAGTCGCCGTCCTCGAGCAGCTCGAGGCCACGGCGGTAGAGCGTGTAGGTGGGCTCCGGCGCTCCCTCAACAGGCATGCAAGGAAGTGTAGGAGGCAAGGCCCGCGGACCCGCAAAAACAGCGATTTAGCAGGCCGAACGGGTCGCTTTGCTACCGTGAATGCACGGGTTCGGCAGGTCCTCCCTGCCGGCCCAATCGACTATGAGCGTCTCTACTGCGAAAAAATGGACCTGCGACCAGTGCGGGGTAACGGTCAGCCGCCTCGGCGGTGAGAAGGTCGAGCTGCCCGCGAGCTGGACCACCTCCAGGGAGGGCACCTTCTGCCTGCTCTGCCGGCGCGAGCGCGCGGCCCAAGCCGCCCTCGCCGCCGCGCCCGCCGGCTCGCTCGAAGACCGCGCCAAGCTCCGCCGCGCCGCCCTCGTCGAGTTCGAGGTCCGCCGCCGCCCCGGTCACGGCAACGGCGAGATCGCCAAAGCCTGCCGCTCCTCCGTCGCCGCCGTCGTCGCGGCGCGCAAACGGCTGAAGCTGCCGGCGCCGAGCTAGACCCGCGTCTGCTCCGCCAAGTCGCTGAGCAGGCCCTCGATCCCGCTCTTCTCGTGCACTCGGCGCTGCCGATCGGCGCCGTTGCCTTCGCTGACGATGCGCTCGATCTCTTCGAGGGCGCCGGCGCCGCCGAGCTGCTCGGCGTAGGGCCGCGCCTCCTCGAGGACGCCGCGGGCGACCTCGGCGGCGGGTGCGGCGGTGCTCTCGTCGACCATCAGGCGCGCCTGCAAGCCGTAGCGCTCGGCCTGGAAGTAGGACTCCTCGATCGCCTCGCGGGTGAGGCCGGGGGCGCCGGGGCGGTCGATCTCCTTTGCCGCCAGGGCCTGGATCAGGGCGCCGATCGCGGCGTTGCCCGCGGGCGCGGCCTGGACGTCCATGCCGCGGACCTCGACGGTGCCGAGGTTGGGGTGGGGGCGCACGTCCCACCAGATGTAGGTGTAGTCGGAGACGCCGGCGGCGGCGATCAGCTGGTCGGCGACGCGGAGGAAGTCCTCGTAGTCGCGGAAGGCGCGGGGCAGCTCGAAGCGCGGGTAGCTGCGCACGGCGGCGGCGCGAGCGCTGGCGAGGCCGGTGTCGGCGCCGTCGCGGAAGGGCGAGTTTGCGGTCAGCGCCGCCAGCAGCGGCAGGTGGTGGCGCATCGCGTTGGCAACGGCGACGGCGGTTTCGGGATCGGGCATGCCGACGTGGACGTGGAGACCGCAGGGCGGCGTCGCCAGCAGGCTCGCCAGGTCCTTCTTCACCGACTCGTAGCGAGCTTTTTCGACCAGCTGCGGCTCACCGGCCTCGCCGGGGTAGACGCCGGAGCCCATCAGCCGCGCCCCGGTCGCGGCGATCGCCCGCCGTACCTCAGCCAGCTCGCGCGTCGCCTGGCTCGCGTCGTCGCAGACGCCGGTCTTCAGCTCGATCTGGGTGGAGAAGATCTCGGTCGAGACGCGGTCGCGATGCTCGGCGCCGATCTTCTCCAGCACCTCCTCGCCGGCGGCGACGAGGCCACAGCGCTCGTCGACCAGCAGCAGCTCCTCCTCGACGCCGAGGGTCAGCGGCGGGGAGCCGCCGAACTTGTGCTCGCGGATGCTGCCTTCGTCCTCGACGCCGCGCGCGTCCCCGAGGCTTTTAGACGAGGTCCCCATTCCGTGGGGGCGAGCTACCCTGCGCCGGAGCTTCCTTAACCCGCCTAGGCAACCATCAAATCGCGACACGTAGTCGCAGATCTCCTCCGCGCTTAGTCGAGCGGTGGCAATGGTGGCGATTCGTAGCCCAGGAAGGCGACGGTTGCGGGGATGACCTCGCCATCGCTCTCTCGGATGCGCTCTGCGGCGGCCCTCCTGATCGCTTCGGCCTTGGCGAAAGCCTCGTCCAGGTGGTCGGTCATCTCCTTCCAGCCCTGCTCGTCCAGGTGCATGGCGCGGTAGGTCAGCTGCCGGTTCGTGCGGTTGTCGAAGGTGCCCGAGCTGATGGCGCTGTCCGTCCTCGCCACCAAACCTTGAAACGAGGTCCGGCTGAGCATCCGGCGCTCCTTTAGCGGCAGCTTGTCGAACTCCTCGCTGGTGTAGAAAACGCGGCTGCGCCCGCTGTAGATGTGTTCCACCGCCCCGCGGCGCGGGACCGACTCGATGACCTCGATAAGTCCCGCCTTCTCAAGCTCGCGGAAGTGGTAGCTGAGGTAGGAGAGGCCTTCCTGCTTGTTCTTGAACTTCCGGCTCCCGTATCCGCCCCTGAGGAAGTTGATCGGTGACATCGGCGCCTCGTTGATGACTTCAAGAATCCGGACGCGCTCGGGATGGCTGAGCGGTTCGCAGACTGACTCTCCAACCTCTTTATTCCGGCCACCCTGACGTTTGGTTTCAGCCACTTCCGGTCCTCTCGGTTGCAGTTCGGTCTATGCAGCCGGATCACTCTAAATCAATTGTGCCGTTCGGGTCCAATTGACGAATGCGGCCGTACAACCCATTACTTGGGTCGCGCTTTTTTAGTGGATTCGCTCTTATTGGTCCCTCCTGTTCTTCGACTCAAGAAAGGAGGGACCGGCTATGCGGATCGAGCAGATCGCGGTGGTGGCCCCAACCAGCGGAACCCACAAGGGCAACTAGCGGTAGTTGGCGGGGCTGCTGCTGTCTTGGGCGGCTCCGCCGGCCTCCACGATCTTCACGGACGAGTGGCCCGCCTAAAACGGACTCGACCGCGACTACATCGCGTCGAATCAGCCTGAACGGGCTGGTGTCGCAATTGATAGTTGCCAACCCCCTTACAGGGTCCGCAACACCGCTTCAGCGGCGTTGAAGCCGTTGATCCCGTGGGCACCCGCCCCGGGAGGCGTCGAGGCGGAGCAGATGAAGACGCCGGGGGCGCCGGTCCAGTATGGGACGAGGGTGGCGCGGGGGCGGGCGAAGAGCTGGACGGGGGTGTTGGCGCCGCCGAGGATGTCGCCGCCGATGAAGTTGGCGTCCGCCGCCTCGATCTCGACCGGCGCCCGGGCAGCGGTGGCGACGATGCGGTCGCGGAAGCCGGGGGCGAAGCGCTGGATCTGGTCGAGGATCGCCTCGGTGGCGTCGCCGCTGTAGCCGCTCGGCACGTGGGCGTAGGCCCAGACCGGGTGCAGGTCGCCCTGCGAGCGCTGGGGGTCGGCGAGATACTGCTGGCCGACGAGGACGAATGGCCGCTCGGGCATCCGACCGCGGTTGATCTCCCGCTCGGCATGCGCCAGCTCGGCGAAGGAGCCGGCGACGTGGACGGTGCCGGCGCGACGCGCCGGCTCGTACAACCACGGCACCCCGCCCTCGACGGCGAGATCGAGCTTGAAGGCCCCCGGCCCGTGCTTGAAGCGGCGGTAGGCGCGGGCGACGCGCGGCGGCAGGCGGTCGCCGGCAAGCTCGAGGACGAGGCTGGGCGAGAGGTCGAGGACAACCGCGTCGGCTCGCGGCAGCTCGGCGAGCGAGCGCACCCGCCGCCCGGTTTCGATCCGGCCGCCGCGCTCCTCGATCACCCCGGCGTAGGCGTCCGCGATCGCCTGCGAGCCCCCTTTGGCGACGGGCCAGCCGTGGGCGTGGCCCGCGCAGAGCAGCGCCATCCCGATCGCGGAGCTGAGCGGCCAACTCAACTCCGCATAGGAATGAGCGGCGATGCCGCCCCAGAGCGCGGCCGCCTCCTCGCTTCCCAGCGCCCGCGCCAGCAGCGCCGCCGGCGCCGCCGAGGGCAGGCCGAAGCGCAGGAGCCTCAGCGGGTGGCGCGGCAGGTGCGGCAGCGGGCGGTAGATGTCGGCGGTCAACGCTTCGTAGGACTTCGAGGACGGGCCGAAGATCCGCCGCCAACGGTCCCCCGCCTCCCCCAGCCCCGCCGCCGTCTCCTCGACCGAGCGCAGGAAGGAAGCGCCCCCGCCGGGCAGCGGGTGGGCGAGGTCGACCTCGGGCCAGGCCCAGGTGAGCCCGTGCCGCTCGAGTTCGAGCTCGACCGCCGCCGGCGCGCCAACCGCCATCGGGTGGGTGGCGCTGCACTCGTCGTGCAGAAGGCCGGGGACGGTCAGCTCCGAGCTGCGGGTGCCACCGCCGATCCGGTCCTCGGCCTCGATCACCGTCACCTCCACCCCGCGCTTGGCGAGGATCGCGGCGCAGGCGAGGCCGTTGGGGCCGGCGCCGACGACGATCGCGCTGCTCATGGGCTCGCCACCGGGAACGGCTCCTCATCCAGCCAGGGCTGGCGCTTCGCCATCTCCGCCACGTCGACGTAGCCCTCCTCGACCAGGCCCTCGGCCGCGTCCCAGATCCGGTAGCGCTGGCGCTGCACGTGGGCCGGCTGAGACTCGAGCGTCACCACCCGCACCTCCCCCGGCGCGAAGCGGCAGCGCTCCTGCACCGCGGCCAGCAGGCGCTCGTCGTGGAAGTGGCCGTCGCCGAAGTTGTAGCCGAGGACGACGCCGGCGACCAGCTCACCCTCGCGCACCTCGTAGGCCTCGATGTCGTCGACAGCCCGCGCGGCCAGCCCGTTCAACGCCCGCCCGTGCGAGTGCATCGAGCGGAAGGCGAGGCCTTTGTAGAGGAGGACGTCGATCAGCTCCGGCTCGTAGATCTTTTCCAGCTGCACGCCGACGGTCGGCGCCGCCTTGACCAGATCGCGGTCGAGCTTCGCCTCGGCGCTCTCCTCATCATCGCCACCGCGCCGGAAGAGCCACTGGCTCGTCGCCCAGTTGCCGGCGTAGTAGCGCATCGAGGGCAGGAACGAGACGAGGTCGGGGCGCAGGTTCCCCAGGACCGGCAGGCCGACGCAGGTGACGGCGAGGATCGCCAGCAGCAGCGGGTCGTCGATCGTCGAGAAGGGGACGCTGCCGTAATGGCCGAAGAGGGAGAGGACGCCGAAGATCATGAACACGTTCCACTCCAGCGGCACCGCCAGCGGGAAGGTCGAGAGGATGTGGGCGTGGAAGATCACCATCCCGGCGATTGCCAGCGTCTGGACGATGCCGCCGCTGGTGAGGACGAGGACCAGCGGCAGGGTGAACTCCATGACCGTGCCGAAGTGGGCGATCGCGGCGCCGAACCGTGACGGCAGCAGATCCTCGGGATGGCGCGTGTAGAGGCGCCGCTTCATCGCCCGCGAGCGATTCCACGGCGTGTTGCTGATCATCACCGTGACCACGAACGGGAAGTGGCGGTTGAGCTTCGAGCTGGCGGCCCCCCACCAGATGCAGAAGAAGACGAGCTGGGCGGCGATCACCAGATTCGTCAGCGGGAAGAGGAAGATCAGCGCGAGGTTGCCGTAGATCTCCGAGCGCGCGGCCAGGAACGGGACCTTGTCGCGGAGGCCGAGCGCCACGAGGAGCGCCAGCATCACGCCGACCGCCACGGGGTCGAGACGCAGAACGTCGCCATCGACCCAGGGCGCGCTCCCATGCGTCCCGCCGGACAGCAGGTTGAAGACCATCGCCGCCAGCAGCGCTCCATATAAGGAGACGTCGAGCCAGGTCCGCGTCGTCCCCCGCGTCCCCGGCACCCGCTCCGGCCAGGGCGGCAGCCGCGTCGTCCCTGGCCGCAGCCAGTAGAGGAAGCCGCCGACCATCGGGCTGAAGCGCAGGGTCAGCGGCAGTGAGCCGGCGCCCAGACCCAAGACCTCCCAGAGCATCGTCCAGACCACCGCCTTCTCGAAGACGATCGGCTCGGTCCAGCTCGGCCAGCCGCTCGTCGCCTCGATCAGCAAGAAGCCGAGGCCGGCATAGGCGAGGACCTTGAAGACGTAGAGGAAGTAGACCGCGACCGGCGTCCCGAAACCGTTCAGCGCCCAGTCCTGGGCCAGGGGCTTGATCCGCTGCAGGTGCGGGAGCCGCCGCCACTCGGCGATCTCGAACGGCGGCGGCGTCGGATCCAGCAGGCCCATTCGTCTATTTGCTTCGATTAATGCTCAAGTGAATGCGACGTACGCCGATGACTCTATGCCTTGTCCGCGGAACCGCCAACCTCCACCCCGCCACCGGGGGCGCGGCCCCTCTGGGGAAGCCACGAGGGCGGCGGCGCGCCCGCTGCGGCGCCAGTGTCGCAAAGCCCGCGCTCCGCGGGAGGCACTCGACTCAGCCTCTTCGGCGACCAGCCGCTCGAGCCGCTATCCGCCCGTCTCCTGCAGGGGGCGGGCGTCCTCTCGCTGCTGCTGATCCTCGTCGTCGTCAACTCGTTCCTGCACAGCAGCGAAAACCCCCTCAACCCCGTCGCCGCGGCGGCGGAGCGGACCGAGGGAGTGGACGGCCTGCGTTTCACGATGAAGGTCCGCACCACCTCCGAATCCCATTCGCCCGAGATCGATCACGGCACCGGAGCCCTGAACCTGCAGACCGGGCTGGCGCTCGTCCACTACAGCGGGCTGACCTCCGAGGGCGATCGCGTGCAGGTTGACATGGTGGTGGAAGAAGGCGCGATCTACCTGCGCTCGCCGGAGTTCCGCGGGAAACTGCCGGAAGGCAGGGAATGGGCCAAGATGGACCCGTCCCTCATGCATGACGAAGACTCGGTGCCGGCGGAAAGCCCCGACGGCTCGCTGGGCATGCTGAGCGCGAGCGGCCGGGTCCACCTCGCCGGCCACCTCCAACTGGGCGGGGTGCGCGTCAGCCGCTACGTCACCAGCTTCGAGTTGAGCGACATCGCCGCCGAACTCCGCGGCAAGGGCGAAGACGACCTGGCGGAAAAGTGCGAAAAGCAGGCCTCACAGGTGGTGGGGCCGGTCCATGCGGAGGCCTTCGTCGACGGCGAAGGCCTCTTGCGGCGCATCCACATCCGCATGGCGAGCACCGTCTCCGGCGCGCTGGAGACGATCGACACGGAGATGAACTTCTCCGACTTCGGCTCCCACCCCGCCGTCCAGGTGCCGCCAGAAGGTCTCGTCTTCGACATGACGCCGGTGCTCGAACAGCAGCAGGAAGCGCTGGGGCAGAGCAGCTGATCCCGAGAGGCCGAAGCTTGCAACCCTGGGCGGCATGGCCTACCGCCGCATCTTCGCCTCTCCCCACGTCCTTGCGCTGACGATCGCCTCAGTGGCAGCCCGGGTGCCCGTGGGGATGACCGGGGTCGCCTTCGTCATCTACGTCCACGATCGCACCGGCTCCTTCGGCGCCGCCGGGGCGGTCGCCGGCGCCGGCACGATCGGGCTGGCCCTGACGGCGCCGGTGCTGGGACGGCTCGTCGACCGGCGCGGCCCGCGGCCGGTGCTGGTGCCGGCGGCGATATTCGCCGCGGCGACGCTGGTGGCCTTCGTTCTCGTCGGCAACGCCGGCGGCGGCACGCTGGCGCTGGTCGCCCTAGCCGGCCTCTCGGGCGCGGCGATTCCGCCGGTCGGGGGGATCCTGCGGCACCTCTGGCCCGACCTCGTCGCCGAGGAGCTGCTGGTCAACGCCTACGTGCTGGACTCGATTCTGATCGAGGCGGTATTTGTCACCGGCCCGCTGCTGACCGGCATCCTCGCGGCGACCGCAGGCCCGGCCGCCGCGCTCCTCGTCGCCGCCGGCCTCGGCCTGATCGGGACCGTCTGGTTCGTCGCCATGGCGCCGCTTCGCCGGGTCGAGCCGGCGCCGCCGCACCAGCGCACCCGGGCCGGCGCCCTCGCCTCGCCGACGATCCGGCTGCTGGTCTTCACCGGCTTCCCGATCGGCTCGACCTTCGGCGCCCTCGACGTCACCGGCCCAGCCTTCGGCGCCGCCCACGGCAGCTCCGCCCTCGGCGGTCCCTTCGGCGCCTCGCTGGCCCTGGGATCGGCGCTCGGGGCCCTCGTCTACGGCTCGGCGCCGGAGCGCTTCGGCACCCCCGCCCAAGCGACTGTGCGGCTGGCGCTCTTCCAGCCGCTGATCTGCCTGCCGCTGCTGCTCGCGCCGACGGTGGGCGCGATGCTCGCGCTCGGCGTCCTCGCCGGCACCTTCATCGCCCCGACGATCACCTCCCGCACCCAGATCGGCCGCGAGGCGATGCCGCCCGGCACCGGCACCGAGGTCTTCACCTGGCTCTCGCTCTCACTGATGATCGGCGCCAGCGCCGGCTCGGCTCTCGCCGGCCCGGTAGTGCAGGCGGGCGGCTGGCGCGCCGGCGTCGTCCTGGCCGCCGCCCTCCCCGCCATCGGCCTGCCGTTCCTGCTCGCCCGCCGCGGCCTACTGCCGACGCAGGTGCCAGCGGTAATCGATGCGGACCCGCGCGCCCATCAGGCTGTTGTCGACTAGGCCCGGCTCGAGAAACCGGGCGGCGAAGCGGTAGCGGCGGCTCTCCCCCGCGGGAAGCGAACCGAGGTGGAGCTTCGGCATCGTCGCGAGAGCGCCGGAGTAGACGAGCTTCCTCCGGCCAGGCGCGAGCTCGCGGATCCGCAGCCGCAGCGCCGGCACCAGCGGCGCGCCCCCTGCTCCGGGCGTTTCCAACAGGCGCGATCGCGAAAGCACGAGGCGACCGTCGACGCCGAGGTTGTGGATCGTCACCTCACCGACAGCTGAGGCGCCGGGCGCCAGCGCGGGCGCGCGGAGGATCGCCCTTTCACCGCGAGAGTCGGCGATTCGTAGCGCCCCAGTCGCCGACCCGCCGAGCCCCGCGTGCTGCCCGGTCCCCCGCTTCGGCTGCGACCAGGCAACCGCGGCCGCCACCAAAGCCAGCGTCAGCGCCAGGCCCGCCGCCACGACCGTCCTCCCTCCCGGCCGCGGCATCAGAAGTCCTTGTCTGCGGTCCCCGACTCGCTGACGGCAGTGGTCGAGGCGGCGTTGCCGGCGGCGTCGGTCGCCGAGGCCGAGGGGGTCCAGCTCATCGTCCCGGTCGCGGGTGCGGTCGTCGCCGCGGCGGACTGGGTGCCGAGCGTGATCGTGATCGTGGCGCCGCTCATCACCATCGCGGAGGCGGTGCCGGTGGCGCCGAAGGTGAGCTCGGCGCCGGTGTATTCAGCACCGCCGAGGTTGACGCTGCCGAGCGGGAGCTGCGTCGCGTTGGTCGCGTTGTAGACCTTGACCGTGTCGTTGGCGCCGCTGAGGCCGTTGCTGAGGCGGACGACGACGTTGGTTGAGCCGCCGTTCCAACCGGAGAGAATCGAGTTCGGGTCGATCGCCTTGCTGAAGCTGAAGGTGATTTTGTCGCCGGCCTCGGCGAGGCCGTTCGTGGCTCCCCCGTTGACGGTCTGCACGTCGGTGCCGGCCGGGGCGGTGTTGTCAACGGTGACGGTGAAGCCCGTCTGGGTCTTCGAGTTGCCGGCCACGTCTTTCAGCGTCAGCGAGTAGGTGTAACTGCCGGCCGCCAAGGTCGAGCCGGCGGTGAGGGCGGCGCTGCGGTAGCCGTAGGTGACACCGCCGGCGCTGAAGCTGCCGGCGCTGAGGGCGGCAGCGGTCGAGCCGGAGGTGATCGTGCTGACGTTGGCGGCGACGGTGGAGACCCCGCTGGCGGGGTTGCCGGTGTCGCTGGCGTTGGCGTAGACGTAGTAGGTGCCGCCCTTCTTGATCTGCCCCACCGTGCCTCCCGCCGTCTTGCCGATGACCGAGGCGCTGGCGGTCGGGGCGCGGAAGTCGGCGGCGGCGGTGATCGAGTTGCCCGCGCTCGTGGTCTTGGCGGTGAAGTTGCCCCAGACGCTCTGCTGCGCGAGCCCGGCCGTGCCGAGCAGCACCGCGGCGATCGTCGCCGCCATCAATGCCGGCCTCGCGGTCACAGCGCGCCGGCCTCCGGCTGCGGGCGCCAGATGCGAACGAGGGCGGCCCAGAGAAGCAGCAGCGCCGGGATCGCGATCAGGGCCAGCCGCGCCGGGCCGCTGTCGATCCAGGAGAGCGCGTAGCCGATCTTCGGGATCCGGTAAGCGACGCGGCCGATGCTGCCGCCGGCGGGGACGCGCCAGCGCTCGGTCGAGGTGTTGGCGTCGCCGCGGGTGACGAAGGCGACCTCGTCGCCGAGGGCCCGCACCGACTGCACGCGGTGGGAGAAGAGTTTGCCGGTCCCTTCCGGGTCGACGAAGGTGACGACGTCGCCGACGCGGGCGCTGAGCGGCGAGATCGATTTGGTGACTACGACGTCGCCGGTTTCGATCGCTGGCGTCATCGAGCCCGAGCGCACGGTGAAAGACCGGTAGCCGCCCAGCTGCGGCGCCACCGCTGCGAAGAGGGTTCCGAACAGCAGCCCCAGCCCGATCCAGAGCGCGAGCATCCGCAGGCGGCGGGCAGCGGCGCTCACGGCAGCGTTTCCTCCTGCGGTTCCAGCGCGACCGCGACGTCGCGGCCCTCGTAGCCGGTCTCGACTTCAGCCGGGATCCAGGCGACGACGTGGACGGGCGCCGCAGCTCCCGGCCGCAGCCGCACCGGCTCGGCGGTTCCCTGCCGCAGCGCCTGCAGCGTCCCTTCGGAGAGGACGACGCCGCGGCTTTCCAGCCGCACCTGCGCGGTCCCGTCGAGGGCGGTCGAGCTCGGCTTGGCCCGCAGCCTCACGGCCAGGGTCTCGCCGGTCTGGTTGCGGAGGGTGAAGTCGCCCCCGGCGTGGTCGCCCGGGCGCATCGGCCCGCTCACGAGCAGCGCCTTCGGCGCCGCCGGCTCCGCCGCCACCGCGCCGTCGAGCGAGGCCGTGAAGCGCAGCGAAGCGGGCAGGACGCCGCCGTGCCCGCCGGCGGGGCGGGCCGCAACGATCAGCGCCGCGACCAGGCCGAGCCCGATCGCGGCGCCGATGGCGCGAGTGAACCTGTCAGCAGCAGGAGTGCTCATGCGCCCCCGCTACTGGTTGCGGGCCTCCCACGTGAACGTGTGGGAGCCGGTGGTCAGGCCCTGGGCGGTGTCCGGGGCGCTCGACTGGAGCGTCGCGGTCACCTGGTAGACGACCGATTCATTGGCCGCCCACTTGGTGCCTGAGCCGGGGTAGTCGACAACGCCGTTGGCATAGCTGTTTTTGGTGTTGCCGAAATTCTGCAGCGTGCCCGAGTAGAGAGCGCCGCCGGAGTCGGCGGTGAACCCGGTGCAGCTGGGAAAGCTCGGGGTGGTCTGGGTGCCGGGGGTGATCGTCAATTCGACGTACTGCCCCAGCGAGCCGATCGTGCTCGTGGTGTAGATGCGGACATCGGCGTCGAGGCTGCCGGTGTAGGTGACTTTGATGCACTTGCTCACCGATTCGCCGGGCTTGGCGTTGGCGATGCTGTACATCGCGGCGCCGGCGTCGTTGTCGGCGAGCGCGACGCTGCCGGCGGTGATCGTGTTGCCGGCGTTGGTGGTGGTGCTGCTGAAGGCGCCGAACACGCCCATCGCGGCGAGGCTGCCGAGCGCGCCCACGCAGAGCGCCGTCAGCAGGACTTTGGTGGTGGTCTTCACTGCGTACCTCCTTGGTGGTTCACTCGTGCGCGGCTCTCGCCGCTAGGCGCGAGATCGGAGGATCAGGTAGGAGGTACGTCCGGTTCTTGTCTGAAAGGCGTATGAATCCGTCAGGCCGTGCCCGAGCTGGACGAATGTGCGATGCGGTAGCGGTAGCCGAACCCGCGCACGGTCTCGATCCGGTCGACCCCCGCCTCGTTCAGCTTGCGCCGCAGGTAGCTGACGTAGAGCCGCACCTGGTGAGGGTCGGCATCGGCGTTCCCCCACACCTCCTCCAGCAGCTGCGCCTGGCTCACCACCTGGTTGCGGTTGCGCATCAGGAAGGCGAGCAGCCGGAACTCGGTCGGCGTCAGCGCCACCTCCCGCCCGTCAACCTCGACCCGGCGGCCGGCGCCGTCGAGGGTGACGGTCCCGTCCTCGAGGACCTCCTCCCCCTCCTCGCCGCGGCTGCTCCGCCGCAGCAGGGCCTGGACCCGCGCCACCAGCTCCTCACCGCCGAAGGGCTTGGTCACGTAATCGTCAGCCCCTCCTTCCAGCCCCCGCACCTTCTGCACCTGCTCGCCCTCGGCGGTCAGCATCAGGACCGGCGCCTCGCTTAGGTCGCGGATCCGCCCCAGCACCTGCCAGCCGTCGAGCTCGGGCAGGCCGATGTCGAGCACGACCAGGTCCGGTCGCTGCTCGAAGAAGGCGCGCACCCCGGCCCGGCCGTCGGCCGCCTCGGTGGCCCGCATCCCCGCCCGCCTGAGGAGGGCGACGACGAGCCCGCGGATGTCGGGGTCGTCCTCGATCACGAGGATCGTCGCGCTAGCCACGGCGTAAGCAATAACCGATCGGAAGGTCGGAAGGCCCGCGGGTCGAATTCGAGGAGGCGCCCGCCGATAAGGAACCCATGTCGACCCAAACCACCCTCGAGACCCTGGACCTGCGCGGCGAGATCATCGCCAACATGGGCGAGGGGGTCAGCCTCGTCACCACCGACAGCGGGCGGATCGTGTTCGCCAACCCGAGCCTGGAGCGGATGCTCGGCTACGGCCCGGGCGAGCTGCTCGGCCGGCGCGCGGTCGAGGTGATGGTGCCCGAGGACCTGACCGCTGACGAGGAAGCCGAACGCGAGCGGGCGAAGCAGTGCCTGCAGGAGCAGGGCAACTGCAGTTACGAGGGGCGCCGGGTGCGGCGCGACGGGACGACGATCTGGTGCCGGACGACGACGGCCACTTTCGAGCACCCGCGCTACGGCCAGGTCTGGGTGGCGGTGCAGCAGGACGTCACCGAGGAGCGCCGCGCCCGCCAGGTGGCGGCGGAGCTGGAGCGGGCGAAGTCGGAATTCCTCAGCTCGATCTCACACGAGCTGCGCACGCCGCTGACCTCGATCCTCGGTTATGCCGCGCTCCTGCGAGAGGACACCGAGGGGATCCCCGAAGCCGGCGAGTACATCGACGTGATCGAGCGCAACGCCAGCCGCCAGCTGCGCCTCGTCGAGGACCTGCTCAGCATCGCCCGCATCCAGGCCGGCGAGTTCGAAGTGCACCGCTGCCCGGCCGACCTCGCCGAGGTGGTCCACCTCGGGGTCGAGGCGATGCGCCCGGCGGCAAAGGAAGCGGGGCTGCGACTGGAGTCGGACTGCGTGCCGCCGGCGCGGGTGCTCGGCGACGCCGACCGCCTCGACCAGGTGCTCGCCAACCTGCTCTCCAACGCGATCAAGTTCACCCCCCGCGGCGGCCGCATCACGGTGAGCCTGCGGACGAACCCGGAGGAGGCGGTGCTCACAGTCACCGACACCGGCCCGGGGATACCGCCGCAGGAGCGCGCGCGCCTCTTCGAGCGCCTCTTCCGCGGCGATGACGTGAAGCAGCTGCAGGTCTCCGGCGCCGGCCTCGGCCTGGCGATCGCCCGCTCGATCGTCGAGGCCCACGAAGGCACGATCGAAGCCCGCACCGATCCCGAGTGCGGCGGCGCGATCTTCGAGCTGACGCTGCCGCTGCTGAAGAGCGACTAGCGCTTAGCCGAGATCGTCGCGTTGTGGCGCAGCCGGCGGTGGCGCGCCTTTTTGTGAGCTTTCCGCAGGGCTGGCGCTTCCTGCAGACCCGGCGCTTTGCCGAGGCCTGGCGCATCGGAGGCGCCCGGTCCGTCGGAGCTGCCCGGTGGTTCCTCCCCCGGCGGAATCGGGGGGGCGATCACGGGTGGCGTCGCGCTCACCGTGAAGGGGGCTCCGCCGAACGCGATTTCGTCTTCATAGGCGTTCTCCCCCTCGAGACGGAAGAAGTATTCGCCGGGCTCGAGACCGGAGGCGTCGGCGTGGACCGTCACGGGTTCGGTGCCGAAGCTGATTTCCACCAAGCTCTCTTTGCAGGGCACCGTTTTGCCGAACCGATCAATTTGCGTCGCCGCCCATTTTTCGAAACCAGCGAGGTGGAAGACGCCGGAGGTGACCCAGCGGAAGCGGCAGCCGGTGAGCGGCACGCCTTCGGGATCGACGCTGCCGGTGAACGTCACCGCTTCTGACCCGGTCTGGAGGGCTGTCAAGTTCTTGAAGAGCGGCGCCGGCCCATCCGTCGTGGCGAAGAACTGCTCCGGGCCGATCGTTTCGCCAGCCGAGTTCCATGCCCTTAGCCGCCAGTGATATTCGGTGCCGGGCATGAGACCAGCTTCCCAATAACGGGGAATCTCGGCTTCGACCGCCACCGGTTCTTCTCCGGCCGGAACGACGCCGGGCATCTGCCAGCCTTGGAGGCTTTGGCCTATCCTCGCGACTTCGATTTCATACTCCGTTTCGAGCCCTTCGGGATCGATCGCGAAGTGCAGCGTGGCTTCAATGTTGCGAATGGAACTCGGCGCCCGGTACTCGATCGAGGGCGCGCTCGCCGCGACAGCAATCGCCGGGACACAGCAGCACCACGCAAGCACGAATAGGAACGCCGCCGCCCGCTTCATCGGCAGCAGCCTAGCGCTGATTCGAGTACCCGAAGCGCGAAAACCCTATTTGCAAGTAGGGATAAGCGCTAGGCGACGGCGCGCAGCCGGATCGGCCGGGCGATCCGCGGCGGCAGCTCGCGCGGGCGCGCCGGCATTGGCGTCCGCGGCGACGCGGAGGTGGTGCCGGCGGCGGAGGCGACCGAGAAGAGGACGCCGTCGGGCTCGCGGAAGAAGAACCAACAGATGCCGTCTTCCTCGGAGAGGCGGCTGACGGTGGCGCCCATCCCGATCACCCGCTGGCGCCATGCCCGCTCCTCTCCCGGCGCGCAGCGCCAGGCGACGTGGTGGACGGTGCCGGCGCCCTGGAAAGGGCGGCTCGAGGGCGGCGCGTCGCAGGCGTAGCGAGCGGGCGACGGCGGCAGGCCGATGCTCCACTCCCCCTCGCCGGCAGCGCTAAAGCCGAGTCGGCCAGCAAGGAGGTCGGAGCTCTGGACGCTGCCGGCGACGAAGGCGCGGACGCCGGCCAGCTTCAGCGCCGCCGGCAGGCCGGGGACGCTGTCGGGACGACGCGGGCCCTGGGCCGACGGCCGCGGCATCAGTTCGTGGGCAAGGCCCTCGGGGTCGGAGAAGTGCAGGGCGAGGGGATCACCGGCAGCGTCGAAGCTCAGCCCCGAGGCAATCCCGAAGAGGTCGAGACGCGCCGCCCACTGCTCGAGCGCCCGCCGCCCCGGCACCCACCAGCGGACGCTGTGAACCATGCCGGGACCGGGAGCGCCTGTGGGCGCCCCAGGCGTGTTGACAAAGCGCAGCGTCGCCGGCCCTTCCCACCCGTCGGCGAAGCAGAGATCGGGCGCCCCAGCGTCGGGCAGCGGGCAGCTCGTCGGGTCGAGGTCGAGGACCCCGGCGTAGAAGTCGAGGCACTCCTCGCGGGAGGCGGTGATCGCGGTGACGTGGTCGATGCCGAGGAGTTGCATGGGCGTAATCAGCAAGATTGTATACTAACTTCATCAACAAACTCCTGAACATCCTCTACATCCACTCCCACGACACCGGGCGCTACGTGCAGCCCTACGGCTTTCCGGTGCCGACGCCGAACATCCAGCTGCTCGCCGACCAGGGAGTGCTCTTCCGCAACGCCTTCTGCGCCGCGCCCACCTGCTCGGGCAGCCGTGCCTCCCTCCTCACCGGCCAGTACTGCCACAACAACGGCCTGCTCGGCCTAGCCCACCGTGGCTGGGAGCTGAACGACTACGGCCAGCACCTCGTGCATCCGCTGCGCGAGGCCGGCTACCGCTCGGTCCTGATCGGCGAGCAGCACATCTCCGAGGACCCGGAGGTGATCGGCTACGACGAGGTGATCGAGGTCGACAGCCACCACGCCGCCGACATCGCCCCGACCACGATCGAGCGCCTCGGCGCCACCGAGGGCCCATGGTTCATGTCGGTCGGCTTCTTCGAGACCCACCGCACCTACCGCGTCCCCACCTCGGTTCGCGACACCCTCTACTCGCTGCCGCCGGCGAACCTGCCCGACACCCCGGAGACCCGCGCCGACATGGCCGCCTTCAAGGCCAGCGCCCGCTCGCTCGACCAGGGGATCGGCGCCGTCCTCAACGGCCTCCACCAGCTCGGGCTGCAGGACGACACGCTGATCATCTGCACCACCGACCATGGCCTCGCCTTCCCGGGCGCGAAGGCGACTCTGTACGACCGCGGGATCGGCGTGATGCTGATCATGCGCGGGCCAGGCTTCCTCGGCGGGCGGGTCTTCGACGGCATGGTCAGCCACCTCGACATCTACCCGACGATCTGCGAGCTTGCGGGGATCGAGGAGCCGCCCTGGCTTCAGGGCACCTCGCTGATGCCCCTGGTCCGCGGCGAGACCACCAAGGTAAACGACGCCCTCTTCGCCGAGATGACCTACCACGCCGCCTACCAGCCCCTGCGAGCGGTCCGCAGCGAGCGCTTCAAGTACATCCGTCGCTTCTCCGACTACGACCGCCCCGTCCTCGCCAACTGCGACGACAGCGCCAGCAAGACGATCCTGACCGAGGCCGGCTGGGGCGAGCAGCGGGTGCCTGAGGAGCAGCTCTTCGACCTCCTCTTCGACCCCAACGAGCTCGACGACCTCTCCACCGAGGCAACCCACCAGCAGATCCTCAGCGAAATGCGCGACCGCCTGCTCGAGTGGATGCGGGCAACGGAGGACCCGCTGCTGAACGGCCCGGTTCCCGAGCCGCCCGGAGCGTGGTCGAACGACCCGGCGCAGGCGAGCCCGAACGACCCGACCAGCGCGGCGGAGCGCTAGGCACTCTCCTGAGCGCTCAGTAGTCTCCTGGGATGACCCGGGGGCGCTGGACGACGCTGCTGTGTTGGGCGAGCTTTGCGACGCTGGTCGCCCTACCGGCTTCGGCAACAGCACAGATCGGCATCGAATCCTTCTCATTCGGGGCATCGAGCGCGAAAGCCGGAGCGCACCCCGACCTCGCCGTCACCTTCTCCTTCGAAGGACCAGGCGAGCCGGAAACCGCCCAGGAAGCCGTGCTCGAGCTGCCTCCCGGATTCTGGTTCTACCCGGAAATGGGCCCCCTTTGCACCCCGTCCCAGTTCACCGCCTCCAGTTGCCCGATCGCTGCCCAAGTGGGGACCGCGCAGGTGTGGACCAAATTGGGCAGTAGCCCACACTGGCAGTTCGAAACCGGGGGCGTCTATTCCCTCCTGCCGCAGAGCGGCGATCTCGCGCGGCTCGGGTTCAACATCCCCCCAACCGAAGTCTCCATCGAAATGTCTCTGTCGCTTGACGCGACCGGCGACGCGCTCGACCTATCGTTCGAAGAACTGCCGCCGACGCTCCCGATCGCGAGCCTCAAACTCGACCTCTGGGGCGTTCCCGCTTCCCCTGCCCACGACGAAGAACGGTTCCCCTTCGTCTTGGGCGGCCACCAGGTCCCCGGCCCCCTCCTCCCCTTTACTCGCAATCCGACCTCCTGCTCGTCCTCCAGCGCCACCCTCGACGCAAGGTCCTACGAGGACCCGGCCGCCGTCTCCACCGCGACGGCCGACGGGCCGACGATCACGAGCTGCGAGAACGTCGGCTCCTCTCCCTCGTTGAACGTCACCCCGAGCACCGGCGAGGCCGCGACCGCGAGCGGGCTCAACGCCAGTCTGCTGAACCCGCAGGATTACGCCCCGAAACATCTCTCCACCAGCGATCTGAAGGCGCTCGCGCTCGACCTCGACGGTCTTGAGCTCGACGCCGCGACCACCTCCAGCCACAGCGCCTGCGCCCTGGCGCAGCTCCACCTCGGCAGCAAGGAGCCGGCCGCATGCCCGGCCGCCGCCAATGTGGGCAGCTTCACCGCAACGGCGGCTGGGGTCGAAGAACAGCTCGAAGGCGGCGCCTACTTCGGCGGCGCCGATGGGGCCGGCAGACACCGGCTCTTCCTCACCGCCGCCAGCGCCCGCCTCGAATTGAAGCTTCCGGCATGGATCGAAGCGAACGGCGAAACGTGGATCGAAATCCCCGAACTGCCCCAGCTTCCGCTGGAAGAAGTCGACGCGCAGATCAACCCCTCCGCCTCGCTGTTCGTCACCGCGCCCGATTGCGGCATCTTTCCGAGCCTTCACGAACTGGAAACGTGGAGCGCGCCTTCCAGTGTCCAGCTCTTCAGCTCCCCGTTCACCGTCGACTCCGGCCCGGGCGGAGGTCCCTGCCCGGTGCCGACCACCGCAACGAGCCAAGCGTTGACGCCTTCGGGAAGTGGTTCGCCTGCGCGGCAGCCGAAGGCACCGACCGTTTCACTGAGCAAGCATCCGGCTCACCGGGGTCACGACCGCACCCCGAGCTTCAGCTTCGTCTCCAGCGTCCCCGACAGCACCTTCCGCTGCGAGGTCGACCGCCGCTTCTGGCGGCCCTGCCGCTCGCCGCTGACCCTGCGCAAACTCACCTTCGGCAAGCACGCCTTTCGGGTCAAAGCGACCGCTCCGTCCGGCGCCAAGTCACCGCCTCTGGTCTATCGCTTCGTGCTCACGCACGCTTGAGGGGAAACCGACCGGCGCCAGGGCTAGGCGACTTGAACGCTCAGGCCCAGTAGCTCCGCCGCCTCGGCGACGACTGGATGATCGACGGTCAGCTCCTCAGTCGCGACGAGCTCGAGCGACGGCGCGGCGCGGTCGAAGATCGTCCAGTTGATCCAGGAGGACTCCAGGGTCGACCACCAGCGCAGGCCGAAGGCATTCGGGTGAACCTCGTAGACCTTGGCCGCCTGCCGCTGCGTCACCTCACGGCGCCGGGTCGCCACCTGGGAAGGGCGCAGATCGGTCGCGAGCAGGGTCGCCGGATCATCGAGGTCGATGACGGTGATCCCGTCCTCCAGATCGAGAGCGGCGAGTGAAAGCGGCTTGTCGTACCGGACCAGCATCGCCGGCAGAAGCCTGCCGGTCCCGCGAAACGGCGCCAGCAGCTCGGCCACGGCCGAGACTGGCTCCTCGGCGACGTAGAGACAGCCGTAGAGGTCCGGGTTGTCGTGCCTCCCCCCTCCCTGCTGCAGGCGCGGGAACCACAGCGCCCCGCCCGACTCCTCCGCCTCCGCCCGCCGATCGAGCGGCAGCGCCCGCCAGAGCCTCAAGCAAACCCGCCGGCGCGCTCAGCCGCCAGCGCCCCGAGCAGCTCCTGCGCCCGACCCGCGCGCACGAGATCGACCGGCCGCCGATCCCCCAGATGCGGGTTAACTCCCAGCAACCACTGCTCCGCCGCCTCAGCCGGATAAAGCCGCAGCAGGCTGGCCACCACAAGCTCCAGCAGATCGACCCGCTCGGCGTTCTGCAGATCGATCCCGCCACCGCGGCGCCAGCGCGTCACCTGCGCCGGGCTCACCCCGAGCAGCTCGGCCAGGCGCCGCTGCGAACCGAGGTCGTGGCTGAGGGCGGTGATCTTCTCGGCAGTGGCTACAGGCACGCCATTACTGTAGCGCAACACTTTCCGTTGCGCGAGGCTTGGCGCCGGTCGGGACGGTTATTCGTCACCCGCAGCGTCGATCTGTTTTCGCGAAGCGACAGCCCTTCCTTCTGAGCCTGAGCGAACGCTTTGCGTCGAGCCTCTCGAGCGGCCTTGCTATCGCGCTTAAATTGCTTCTGGGCAGCGCGGACGGCCGTGCGCGCTTGCCCCTGTCTTGGTCAGCTATGGGGGCAGCCTAGCCCGCCGTCGTGGGGGTGGTTCATGGGGATGACGAGCCACACTAGGTAGGCGCGCCAGCAGCGATTGAGTCACTTTGCGGAGCATGCGAAATCCAAGTCGACCAACGGCGGTTCGACTGCTTCAATCGCAGCCATGGATTTCGACCCTCAGCTCACGTCGCGCACTAACGCCGAGGCATTTCGGTGCCCTCGCTGCTCGGCCCGGCCCGGCGAACGCTGCAAGGGCGCTAGAGGAAAGCCCAGAGAAGCCTGCCACCGAGAGCGTCACGAATACGCAACGCGCCTTTTTGAGTTAGCGGGATCTTGGCACGCCGCAAAGAAGTGGGGACAAGACATAGCCGCCAGGGGAAAGGCGAGGCGGTGACTGGCCGGAGTCGATTTGAGCAATTTGATCAGGCCGAGAGGTTGCTGCTGCAGATCGCCCTGGTCAACTTCAAGCATCAGCTTGAGGGCGATGGCTACTCGATCATCCTAAGCAGACTGGTGGATGAGGCTCATAGGGCGCCGACCGAAGTCGAAGGCCCGCTCCCAGGGACGCGGAGAGACTTCGAAGCTGTCCTGCGCAATCTCGGAGTCCACGATGTCGAGATCGAAGGCACTCGGAATTGGTCGCTGGCCGAAGTCGAGGCGCTTGTCCACGCGAAGGCCAGAGAGCAGCCCTGACGAAGAATGCTGATGGACGGCAACCTCGAGCACTTCGATACGCCTATGCCCGTTACTAAGGGGTTCCTGAATGGCCTCAAACGCTACGGAAGCAAATCCCACTTCGTCTGCCCGAAATGCGGCGGCCGAGCAGTCCGGGCATTGAGCGATACCCGAGGGTGGGAAGACGAGGGCGAGTTCTACTGTCTGCACCACAAGGAACCATTCACGGCTCCCCTCAGCGAGAAACAATGAGCGCAGCGGACGAACTCCATGAGCGCATATTCGGCTTCGTGCCTCCAAAGGCCGGAACCGCCTATGAGCGATTGGCTGCCGTGGTGCTCGCCGAGCTGGGGTGGGAGAGCGTCAAGCACGAAACGAGACTTCGGCCAGAAGGACGCCGAGCGGAGCAGCGGCTCGACGTGACCGCGACCCATCCTGATGGCTCAATCCGCCGTCTACTGGTCGAGTGCAAAGACTGGAACAAGGAGGTTGGCAAGGGAACGATGGACGCGCTGGTTGGCGTACGCGATCAAGCGGGCTTTGATGCTGCTATGGCGGTGACGACCAAAGGATTCACTGCCGGCGCCATAGACGTAGCCGTAGACGAGGACATCGCCGTCGTTCTGCTTCGGGAGGTCCGCCCAGACGAGCACTTCGTCATGGGTTTCAAGCTGGAAGTTTTCCCTGTTGGAAGTGAGTGGAGCAATGTCCAAGTTCTCGTATCTTCGGACGCGGCTGTCGACAGGGGGCAGCAAGGGGGAATGTCCACTGAGGACCACCTCTTCTATCCCGATGGCAATCCAGCCGAGACGCTGGGCGAGGTGCTGGAGGCCCAAAGCGGCGGTTTGGAGGAGGGGGTTTTCGAGCGAGAAGTTCAGTTTGAGGACGGTCGCTTGGCTCCAATGAGTGCCGATCAACCGCCGGTCCCCATCGTTGGCATTAAGTGGACGGAAACCGTGTCTAAATCATCGCCCCAAGTAACCGAGGAGTATGAGACGGGTAAGCCCTGTCTCGTCGTTGAACAACTCAACGAGGACGGGCAGCCTGAGCGGCCACGGCTCGTCGTTGATCGCCACCTCAATGCGTGGGATATCGCTAAGGATGGGACCGTTGTGGAGCGTGGGAAGCTGACCTAGTTAGAGGCTCAGCTAGTTGACGTCTTGATGCTCGATGCCAACGATCCTGTCGATCACGTACTCGTCAATGTCGCTAGGAATCTCGTCGGCTTGTACCTTCAACCGGAACGGGATCTCTCGGCGGCCCACGTCGGGCACGTCCACAAAGCACATGAAGTTGAAAACGTGGCCGGGCTTGGTGCCGACCCTATCGACCACTTTCATTAGGTAGTTCGCCTCGACCTCCGTACCGTCCGCGGCTTCTAGGGTCTCGCCGGTCTGAGCGATGCTTGAACCGAATCGTTCAGTTTCCTGCCCGTTGGGACCGCACCAACCTACGACCTCTAACGAGCGCGGAAACATGACGTTGATGAGGGTCTCCCCCGCTGCAAGGTCGCCCTCGTTGTCGATGCCGACTTCCATCCTCAGCGACATGTGATTCCCTGCCGTTCGCACCACTCCATCAGCACCCGCATTCGCAGCAGTCAGGGTGAGGGCGAATCGCGCACGAGCCCTTGACCGTCGGAGGAACTCGCGGAACTGGACGAAGTTCATCAGCAGCGCGAGGAACGCGATAACCAGCGCGCCGACCGTGATCCAAAATTGGAGGTCGTTCCCGCCTCCGCAGTTGGTGCATTCGATGACCTTGTCTTTCACACGAGAATTGTTGTGGCCTACTCGGCGGAATGAAAGCTCCTGCCGCGCCTTACCGCCTGGTCACTCGTCGGCTGAAGCCGCGTCGCCCAGGTAAACGATGAACGCGCCTGCCCAATGAATCGCCAGCTCAACGAGTGCCTGCGGAACCTGAGCCGCTCCCGCCGCCCTGCCATGTGCGTCACCGTGGGAGCTACGCAGTGCACCGGACCGACCGAGAAGTAGATCGAGCGCCTCGGGCAGTCCCTTCAACTCTGCCGGTAGTGCGAATCGAGCGTCTCTGAAACGAGAAAACCCCGCACTTGCGGGGTTTTCGTGGAGTACCGCTACGGGGATTCGAACCCCGGTTTCCGGACTGAGAATCCGGCGTCCTAGTCCCCTAGACGATAGCGGCGAGGATGCGGGCATTTTAGCGAGCCCGCGGGTGGGGGCGCGAGACGTCGATCACAGGAAGCTCTCCTGAGGCGGCGAGGGGCGGGCGGGCGGCAACCGGTAAATTGCCTGCTCCGAGCGGCTGTGGCGGAACTGGTAGACGCGCACGGTTCAGGTCCGTGTGGGCGAGAGCCCGTGGAGGTTCGACTCCTCTCAGCCGCATTTCCTTGCCGAGTCTGTCTCAGCGGTCGTAAAGCGACCCCTGGGGCAGACTCGCGCTTCAGGCCGGTTGGGTTGCCGGCTTCTCCTGCGGCGCCCGGGCGGCGTTGCAGCAGATCTCCTCGACGAAGGTGGGCCAGAGGGCGCGGGGCATGTCGTGACCCATGCCCTCGATCATCTTCAGGCGGGCGTTGGGGATGGCGCGGGCGGTGGCGCGGCCGCCGGAGGGATTGACGAGGACGTCGCTCTTGCCGTGGATGACGACGGCCGGGAGCCTGAGCTTGCGCAGCTGGGAGGTGCGGTCGCCCGAGGCGGTGATCGCGTGCAGCTGGCGGGCGATCCCGGCCTGGCTGTGGCCGCGGTCGAAGGAGCGGCCGGCGAGCTCGCGGATCCGCTGCTCTTCGAAGGGATAGCCCGGCGAGCCGATCGTCTTGAAGGTCTTGATGACGCGCTCGATCGCCGCCTCGCGCTGGCGCGGGGGTTTGCCGAGCAGGAGGCCGAAGGTCTTGTAGCTCGGGTGACCGACGCGCCGGCTGCCGGTCGTCGACATGATCGAGCAGAGCGAGCGCACCCGGTCGGGGTGGCCGATCGCGGCGCACTGGGCGATCATCCCGCCCATCGAAGCGCCGACCACATGGGCGGACTCGATCCCGAGGTGGTCCATCAACCCGACGGTGTCGGAGGCCATGTCGCGCAGACGGTAGGCGGGCTCGCCGCGGCCGACGAGGAGGTCGAGCACGTTCGGCACGCCTTCGGAGCGAACCCGGCTCGAGCGGCCGATGTCTCGGTTGTCGAAGCGGACGACGCGGAAACCGCGCTCGGCGAACATCCCGCAGAACGCCTCGTCCCAGGCGATCATCTGCGTCGCCAGACCCATGATCAGGACCAGGGGCTCGCCGTCGGGATCGCCCATCTCCTGGTAGCAGAGCTTCACCCCGTTAACCGGGGCGAGCTGCTCGTCTGAGAACTGCGGCATTCGGCGATGTTACCCAGCCTGGCTGGGCAGCCAAACGTGGTCAGGTAGAAAGTGCCGATGCGGACGGCGATCATCTCCGACCTCCACCTCGGCGTCGCCAGCGACGAGGACGTGCTCCGCGACGCCGGCGTCCGCCGCGTCCTCTTCGAGGAGATCGCGGGCGCCGACCGGCTGGTCCTGCTCGGCGACGTGGTCGAGCTGCGCAACCTTCCTGTCGGGCCCTCGCTGGAGCGCAGCCGGCCGTTCTTCGAAGAGCTCGGCGAAGCGCTGGGAGAGGTCGAGGTGACCTGTCTCCCCGGCAACCACGACGCCCGCCTAGCCGAGCCGCTTCTGGACGCGCTCTCGATCGCCGGCGAACCCGCGCTCGGCCTCGAGCATCGCTACGCGCCAGCGCCCGGGCCGCTGGCGATGATCGACGGGTGGCTCGGCCCGGCGCGCCTGCAGCCCGCCTATCCGGGCATCTGGCTGCGCGACGACGTCTATGCCACCCACGGCCATTACATCGACCTCCACCTGGCGCTGCCGCGAGCCGAGTGCGTGGCGGCGGCGACGATGATGCGGTTCCTCGGCAAGCCACCGCAGCGGGCGGCCCCGAGCGACTACGAGCGGGTGCTGCGCCCGCTCTATGGGTTCGCCTACGGGCTTGCCCAGGTGATGAAGGTGCGCCGTCGGCGCAACGGTCCCGGCGAGAAGGCCTGGGAGGTCCTGGCCGGCGAGAAGAAGGCCCGCACTCTGCGCGGGCGCGCCGCCGCCGCCAGCTTCCCGGCGACCATCCGGGGACTGAACCGGCTCCTGCGTGCCGATTTCGACCCCGACGTAACGCCGCCGGCGATCTTCCGCGGCGGCCTCGACGCCACCCGGGAGATGGCGGTCCGCCTCGGCATTGACGACGTCCACGTGATCACCGGCCACACCCACCGCGGCGGGCCACTGCCAAGCGAACCCGAATGGGCCCTCCCACGCGGCGGCCGTCTCCACAACACCGGCAGCTGGGTCTTTGCCACCGCCTTCCACCATCCCGGCCGGCCGCCCAGCCCCTACTGGCCCGGCACCGTCACCTGGGTCGAAGGCGATCAACCACCCCGCAGGGTTCAGCTACTGCTCGACCGCCCTCACGCGGAGCTGCTCGACCTGGTTCAGCAGCAACGCTGACGGGAGCTCACCCCAGCCAGTCGGCAATAACACGCCCGATCTCCGGCCCCGCGTCCTCCTGGAGGAAGTGCGAAGCGTTTTCGATCGGGCGGGGCGGCGGAAAGTTCAGCTCGCTGGAGACCCGCTCGCCTACCGAGAAAGGCAGGATCGGATCTGAGTCCGCCCAGAGGACGAGGGCGGGACGGTCGTCGTCTCGAAGAGCATCAGCTACTCGTTTCCCCTCAGCTGCGCCGACGGCGTCGGGCGTGGTCGGCAGGATCAGGGGGAAGGCGCGCACGCCGGCCTTGGAGGCCGGCTCTATATAAGGAGCGTCGTAGGCGGCGATCACCTCATCGCCCGGGTCGTTCTTGCAGCCCCCTTTGACCAGGAACCCGACCGGGACGTCCTCGTTGTCGCGGACGAAGTCGCGGAAGGCGAACCAGGCGTCGCTCATCTTCTGGCGGCCGGTGAACGGGCCGGTCTCCATGATCACGATGCGATCGAAGCGATCGGCGTGCTCGACCGCCAGCCTCAGACCGATCGGGCCGCCCCAGTCGTGGACCACGGCGGTCGCTTCGCGCAGGTCGAGTTCCTCCAGCAGCGCCGCCATCAGCTCGACGTGGCGGTCGTAGGCATACCAGCCGAGGTCGGTGGGCTTGTCGGAGCGGCCGAAGCCGGCGTAGTCGGGGGCGATGCAGCGATAGCCGGCTTCGCGCACCGGCGGAATCACCTTGCGCCAGAGGAACGACCAGGTCGGCTCGCCGTGGAAGAAGACGACCGGCTTCCCCTCCCCCTCGTCCAGGTGGGCGAGCCGCAACCCGTCGACCTCTCGATAACGCGAACCGAACGGGTAGTCGGGCAACCCCTCGAGCCGGTCCTCCGGAGTGCGCAAAGCGTCGACGCTCACCAGCCGAGTCTATGCCGAAAACAGATTGTTGACTTGAAATCCTGGAATTCGGATCAGGATTCTCTACTTTCCTGATCGACTTTGTGCTAGGCTGCCGCGCCACTGATTGAGCACCAAGTTGCTCAAGAACGTAAGTTAGTCGACATAGGAAGGAACACCCTAGATGCGGAACGCTCGCACTACCCGGCGGCGCGGCGTGACGATCGGCCTCCCCGCCGTTCTCGTCACTCTGCTGATCGCGGTATTTGCCGCCGGCTGCGGAAGCAGCGACAGCACCTCGAGTAGCTCAGGCTCGGACTCCGGTTCGGGAGGCGGCAAGCTCGACGTGGTCGGTTACTCCACCCCGGAATCCGTCTACGCCGAAACCCTCGAGCCCGCCTTCGAGAAAACCTCGCAGGGCAGCGGCGTCAGCTTCAGCAACTCCTTCGGCGCCTCCGGCGATCAGAGCCGGGCCGTTGCCGCGGGACAGCCCGCATCGATCGTCCACTTCTCTCAGGCCGGCGACATGGAACGGCTGGTCGAAGAAGGCGAAATCGTCGCCAAGAACTGGGAAGCGAACAAGTACAAGGGCATCGCCACCGACTCGGTCGTCGTGATCCTCACCCGCAAGGGCAACCCGGAGGGCATCAAGTCCTTCAAGGACATCGAGGACAAGGACGTCGACGTCGTCACCCCGAACCCGTTCAGCTCCGGCTCGGCCCGCTGGAACATCATGGCCGTCTACGGCGCCGCGCTGGAAGAAGGCGACTCCCCCGACCAGGCGCTGGAAGCCGTCAAGAGCGTGCTCGAAAAGACCGTCGCCCAGCCGGGCAGCGGCCGCGACGCCTTCTCGGCCTTCAGCCAGGGCGAGGGCGACGTCCTCCTCACCTACGAGAACGAAGCGATCAAGGCCGAAAAAGAAGGCGAAGACGTGGAATACGTGATCCCGCCTGCGACGCTGCAGATCGAAACCCCGATCGCGGTCACCAAAGACGCGCCCGAGCCGGCGGCGGAAGATTTCCTCAACTGGCTCTGGTCCGACGAAGCCCAGGAACTGTGGGCTGAAAACGGCTACCGCCCGGTCAACCCGAAACTCGTCGACCCGAAGCAGTTCCCGACCCCGAAGCAGCTGTTCCAGATCAGCAAGTTCGGCGGCTGGGGCAAGGTCAACGACGAATTCTTCGACGAAGAATCAGGCTCGGTGGCCAAGATCGAGTCCGAACTCGGGGTCTCAACCTCCGGCTGATCGATGGAGGCCGGAACCCTCACCCGCTCAGGCGCCCCCAGGGCAGGCATCCGCCTGCCCTGGGTCGGCGCCGGCGTCGGCCGCGGCATGGTCGTGCTCTACCTGAGCCTGATCGTGCTGCTGCCGTTGGCGGCGCTGACCGACCAGTCGCTGAGCCAGGGGCTCGGCCACTTCTGGGACCAGGTCAGCCAGGGCCAGGCGCTGCGCTCGCTGAAGCTGACGCTTGTCTGCTCGCTGATCGTCGTCCTCATCAACGCCGTCTTCGGCACGATCATCGCCTGGCTCCTGGTCCGCGACCAGTTCCCCGGCAAGGCGGTCGTCAACGCCGTCATCGACCTCCCCTTCGCGCTGCCGACGATCGTCGCCAGCCTGATCCTGATCCAGCTCTGGGGCGCGAAAAGCCCGTTCGGGATCAACATCTCCCTGCAGCAGCCGGCGATCGTCGTCGCCCTGCTCTTCGTCACCCTCCCCTTCGTCGTCCGCGCGGTGCAGCCGCTGCTGATCGAGATGGACCGGGAGATGGAGGAGGCGGCCGCCTCACTCGGCGCCGGTGGCTTCACCGTCTTCCGCCGCATCATCTTCCCGAACCTGCTGCCGGGCCTCGCCGCCGGCATCGCCCTCGCCTTCGCCAGGGCGCTCGGCGAGTACGGCTCGGTCCTGCTCTTCGCCGGCGGCCTGCCGGACACCCAGGTCTCGTCGGTCTTCATCCGCCAGCAGATCGAGTCCGGCAACGACACGGGCGCTGCCGCGGTCAGCGTGGTTCTCCTGCTCGCTTCGCTGGTCTGCCTCGCTTTCGTAACCCTCTTCCAGCGCTGGGGCTCTCGCCACGAACGCTCGCAGGGCGCCGGCCTCACCAACATGCCAATGAGCGGTGACGCCGGAGGCAGCCACTGATGGCCGCCGGAACCACCAGCCGCTGGAGCCTTCGCGTCCTCGGCCTCGGCTACATCCTCCTGCTCCTGCTGCTGCCGCTGGGGCTGATCTTCTACAAGACCTTCGAACACGGGATCGCGCCGCCGCTCGACGCGATCACCTCTCCCGACGGCCTGCACGCCCTGAAGCTGACGCTGCTGATGGTCGCGATCGCGGTGCCGCTGAACACGATCTTCGGGATCGGCTGCGCCCTGCTCCTCGTCCGCCACAAGTGGTGGGGCAACCCGATCATCGACGCGATCATCAACCTGCCCTTCGCGATCTCGCCGGTGGTGATCGGCCTCTCGCTCTTCCTCCTCTACGGGACCACCGGCTGGTTCGAACCGGCCCTGGCCGAAGCCGGGATCAAGGTCCTCTTCTCGGTCCCGGGGATGGTCATCGCCAGCGTCTTCGTCTCGCTGCCGTTCGTCGTGCGGGAGACGGTGCCGGTGCTGCAGGAGATCGGCACCGAGCAGGAGCAGGCCGCCTCCACCCTTGGCGCCAACGCCTGGCAGACCTTCTGGCGCGTCACCCTGCCGGCGATCCGCTGGGGCGTCGCCTACGGCGTCGTCCTCACCACCGCCCGCGTGCTCGGCGAGTTCGGTGCCGTCTCCGTCGTCTCCGGCTCGATCTCTGGCGAAACCCAGACCCTGCCGCTCTTCGTCGAGAAGCAGTACGAGAACTTCAACCTGCCAGGAGCCTTCGGGGCATCGGTCGTGCTCGCCCTGCTCGCTCTCATGACCCTGCTCGCAATGAATTTCCTCAAACGAAAGGAGGACGCCTGATGGGAATCTCAGTCGAGGGAGCAAATAAGCGCTTCGGGGACTTTCAGGCGCTCAGCGACGTATCGATCGAGGTCCCCACGGGGTCCCTCACCGCCCTGCTCGGCCCCAGCGGCTCGGGAAAGTCAACGCTCCTGCGGGCGATCGCGGGCTTGGAGACGCTCGATTCGGGCAAGGTCCTGATCGACGGCAACGACGTCGGCAGAAAGCCGGTGCAGAAGCGGGAAGTCGGCTTCGTCTTCCAGCACTACGCCGCTTTCAAGCACATGACCGTCTACGAGAACGTCGGCTTCGGGCTGAAGATCCGCAAGTGGGACAAGAAGAAAATCTCCGCCCGCGTGCACGAGCTGCTCGACCTGGTCCAGCTGCCCGGGCTCGCCGACCGCTATCCCTCCCAGCTCTCCGGCGGCCAGCGGCAGCGGATGGCGCTGGCGCGGGCGCTGGCGGTGCAGCCGCAGGTGCTGCTGCTCGACGAGCCGTTCGGGGCGCTCGACGCGAAGGTCCGCAAGGACCTGCGGACCTGGCTGCGCAACCTCCACGACGAGATGCACGTGACGACGATCTTCGTCACCCACGACCAGGAGGAGGCGATGGACGTCGCCGGCCAGCTGGTGGTGATGAACGAGGGACGGGTCGAGCAGTCCGGCAGCGCCGACGAGCTCTACGACCATCCCGCCAATGAATTCGTCATGAGCTTCGTCGGCGAGGTCAACCAGCTCGGCGACCACTTCGTGCGCCCGCACGACATGGAAATCGTCCTCGACCCCGACGACCGCACCCAGGAGGGCCTGGTGCAGCGGATCGTCACCCTCGGCTTCGAGGTGCGGATCGAGCTCGTGCTCTCCGACGGGACCGAGATCTGGGCGCAGCTGACCCGGGCCGAACTGCAGCGGCTCGAGCTGCGGGAGGGGCAGATCGCCTACCTGCGCCCGGTCCAGGCAAAAAGCTTCAACGGTTCGTCGCCGTCGGGCCACGGGGCCTCGACTCCCCATGGCTCCAACGACGGTGGCGACGCAGAGATACCTGCAGCCGTTTGAAGAGGCGACGGGGTGGGGCGTCTTCTTGCCGGGTGACGCCCCGCCCCATCTCGCCACCTTCAGTCTTCAGGAGGAGGCGCTGCCCACCAGGGGGCGGAGAAGGGGTTCATGCCCCCTGAGACGGTCGTCCTGAACAAGCCGATGGTCATTCCCCCTGCGATTGCGGCGCTGACAGGCATCCCTTTGCCAGTGACAACGCAAAAGGTGATCAGCGCCGCGGTGAAGAGCACGGAGAAGACGACCACCCGGACCAGCGTCCGTTGATTGTCGCGCCACGCCTTGCGGTCGTCCAAGTCTGCTCGATGCACGTCTTCTTCACGCCGCTCCGCCGCCTCGTTTCCACTCTCAAGCCCCTCATCCAACGCCCTCAGCTCAGCCTGGATGACAGCCAGGTCCACCTCCCCCTCGTTCTCCCCGATGCCGTCGAGAATCCTGAGGAAGCCCTGCTGGTCGCCGGCATCATCTGCCAGCGATTTGCCTGTTTTGGCTATCGCGTGGCTGATCCTGATCCAGCCGATTCGCTGTTTCCTGTCGAGGTCCCCGGTGCCTTTGACAGCGAACAGTTTTTCGCCGAACTGCTGGACGAAGCCGGCCAGCCACTGAAGCTCGGGGTCCTCGCTGATGACGCTGAGCACGAGACCCCGCGAAGCGGTCGAGGTGCCTCCTCGCCCCTTCCTCTTCCTCGCCGCCTCTCGTCTGGCCTTTCGCGCGGCGCTCTTGTTCGCCATCGCTCTCTCCCAAGTCGCAACTTGCCCTGGCCCTCCCGCCTCAGGTCACGGCCCCCGTGCTACAGAGCGAACCCGCTGGCCCCGATTCTCGACTGGTCCGGCACCAGGGCGGGGCCGGGGCCGGGGGTTTGACGCTATGCCCGCTTCGACGACCCGCTGAGATTCACACCTTTAAAAGACTTTGCCCTCAGCGGCTTTAGGGCCGAGCCTTCGAACGAGAGAAATTTATCATTTGATTCAAATTAAGCATTGGGGACAGTCATTTTCTTTCCCCGGTTCAACCCGGCAGGCTCGCCTTTGCTATTCTTGAGTTAGATGATCAACAAATACAGAAAGGAGACAGGATGTCCAGAAGCGTGGAGCAGACGAGGTTCCGCTCGCGGGGCCGGCTGACCGGCCTGGTGCGGGACGAGAGCCCGGCGGGGACCGGGCAGAATCGGACCACCCAGACCGACAACCGCGAGTCGGAGCTGCGCGGCGCCGACGAGGCCCTCTTCTACCGGGCCCGTCTCATCCTCGGGGACTCCCTCCCCCGCCCCCAGCGCTAGCCATGAGCGGCGAAAGCGCTGACTGTCCCGGCTGCGAAACCTGAGCCCGGACCCCGTCGGAGAAGACGCGGTCCGGGCTCTTTCGCTTATTTGGTGCTGCCGCCTTTCGGCGCTTCTTCGGTCTGCAGCGGTTCGTCGGGCTGCGGGACGGCCTCGACGGCGAGGTTCCAGCTTTTCAGCGTGAACGTCACGTTTTTCGCGCCCGGGTACTGGATCGCAACCGTGTGACCGCCTTTACCGAGCACCGTCGTCTGCACGACCGTGTTGTTGATCGGGACCGGGGCCGGGCTGGCCGCGGTCGAGGGCAGGAAGTTGACTTTGCCCGTGACCTGGCCGTCGACCAGGATCGCGATCGGGCAGGCCTGGTCAGGGCCCGGTTTGGGCGCCGTGCAGATCCCCTGACCGTTGAAGCTGATCACGACGTTGCTGACTTCGGCCTTCGTCGCAAACGAGGTGAACGCGGTCGGGATGTAGCCGGCGGTGGTCACGGTGACCGGGCCGTACTGAGCGGTGCCGGCGGCGATCCCAACCACGGCCGGCTTCGCCGCCGTCGCTTTCGCCACGTAGAGGTTCGAGGCAGCTTTTTTCTTCAGGTAGAGCTGCGACGCTTTCTTGTTGCTCACGTACACCTTCGCCGCCTTCTGATTCGTCAGGAACGACTGGGCGACCGAGGGCACCACCGTCACCGAGACGGCAACCGCCGCCGCCAGCACGACCACCGTCGCGGCCCGAGGGGTGGACAGTCTCTTCTTCAGCAATTGATCCTCCATGTCAGTGGCCCGCCCCGCGGTTGCCGGTCCCTCTCGGCAGGCCATTCTTTACTTAAGAGGTCAATAAACTACAGAAGCTGATACGGTTATGCGACTAAGTTGGTCAACAAAGACGTGTACCCGGCAGGAAAGGACTTAACCCCGCATGAGAATCAAGACCCTCGCCATAGCGGCGATCTCCCTCCTGGGGCTCGCCGCGCCGGCGTCGGCCGGCGCCGTCCAGATCATCGGATCCGGCTCCGTGGCCGCGCAGCCCGTGCTGCAGGCCCTCTTCGCGACCTACACGAAGAAGGTCAACCACCAGGTCCACTTCGTCTACACCGCCAATGGAGGCAACGCCGGCGTCAAAGACGTGCAGAACGGGACCAGCCAGTTCGCCGGGCAGGCTCGCACCCCCCTCCCCAGCGACGCGGGGACGACCTACATCAAGTTCTACCTCGACGGGCTCTGCCTCGACGTCAACCCGAAGAACAGCATCAGCAACATCTCGGTCCAGCAGACCCACGACATCTACCGCGGCCTGCTGACCAACTGGACTCAGGTCGGCGGCTCGAACCTGACCACCACGATCGACCCGGTCGGTCGTGACACCAACGGAGGGACCTACAACTTCTTCCTCCAGGCGGTGCTCAACAACGAACCGCCGGCGTCCAACGTCAACGCGCTGACCGCCGACGGCCTCGTCGTCAACGCGGTGAAGCAGGACCCGAATGCGATCGGCTACGCCGGCCTCGCCTGGCAGAAGAAGGGCCTCAAGCCCCTCAAGGTCAACGGCGTCCCGTGCGTGTCCAGCAAGATCAGCGTCGAGCCGCTGAAGTACCCGCTCTCGCGCTACATCTTCCTCGTCCTTCCCGGCGACGGAAGCACCAGCTCGAAAGCGCTGCTCAAGTTCATCGACTGGGCGCGCCGCAGCCCGCTCGCCGGGGCGACGATCCTGGCCGCCGGCGGCGTCCCCGCGTTCAACAAGAAGTAGGACGTTGGACGAGGAGCTGACCCAGGAGTACGGGCCGAAATGGTCCGACCAGCGCGTCGAGCGGATGCTCGGCGCGCTGGTCTGTGGCGTGGTCGCGCTGCTGCTGGCGCTGATCGTCACCGTCTTCGTCCACGCCTGGCCGTCGTTCGCCCACAACGGCCTCGCCTGGTTCAGCTCCGGCGGCTCGGTCGAAGACCAGCTCAACGAGATCTCGCTCTCGGCCCAGACCAGCGGCGAATACGTCTACACCTTCCACGCCTGGCCGCTGATCTGGAGCACTCTGCTGATCACCGGCGGCGCCGTCCTCATCGCGCTTGTCTCGGCCCTCTTCGTCGCCGTCTTCATCGTCGAGTTCGCGCCGGAATGGATGAGCAACATCCTCCAGCCGGTGATCCGCTTCCTGGCCAGCGTCCCCTCGGTCATCTACGGCCTGCTCGGGGTCCTGGTGCTGGTGCCGTTCATCGGCAACCACCTCGTCACCGAGCACCAGAAGGCCTCTGTCGCCGGCGTCATCTCGCTCACCGGCTACAGCCTGATCGCCGCCATCCTGGTGCTGACGGTGATGATCGCGCCGCTGATGGTCTCGATCTTCAGCGACGGCCTGCGGGCTGTCAAACCGGGCTGGCTCGAAGGCTCGCTCGGGCTCGGCGTCAACCGCTGGCGGACGACCTGGAAGATCGGCGTCCGCAGCGCCCGCCCGGCGATCATCGCCGGCACCGTGCTGGCGGTCGCCCGGGCGATCGGCGAGGCGGTGATGCTGGCGATGATCTCCGGCTCGGTGGCCTTCGCCCCGAACCCCGCCGACGGGCTGATCTTCATCTACGAGCCCTCGCGGCCACTGGGACCGACGATCGTCAAGAACATCGACCAGCTCAGCTCGCCGCCGTTCAACGCGACCCTGTTCTCGATCGCCGCGGTGCTGCTCTTCTCCGCCGCCCTCTTCTCCCTCGCCGGCTGGACCGCCCGCCGGGCGATGCGCAAGTACCTGATGCCCTGATGGATTCCCGGATGCAAGACATGCCGCTGACGGTCCCCCCCGTCCCGCCGCCCGACCAGGCCGACCCGCCCGGCGCCCACCAGCGCAAGGGCGCGGTCGAGGGCAGCGCCACCTGGAGCCTCAGCGACCGCATCGGGCTGGCGATCTGCTGGACGCTCGGCCTCCTCTTCTGCGCGATCGCGGTGGCGATCGTCGTCTACCTGATGATCCAGGGGATCAAGTTCCTGCGCCCGGAAATGCTCTGGACGCCGGCTGCCGCGGGCTTCAGCGAGACCGAAACCGGCGGCTTCTCCGACGCCTTCGTCGGCACGATGATCGTCGCTGGGATCGGGATTGCGCTGGCGCTCCCCACCGGGATCGCGATCGCGGTCTGGCTGGTCGAGTACGGGCGGCCGGCGACGCTCGCCCGGATCACCGAATCGACGATCGAGGCGATCGCCGGCATCCCCTCGATCGTCCTCGCCCTCTTCGGCACCGTGATCTTCTCCAACACCGCCCTCGGCTTCCTCAGCCGCAGCTCCGAAGGCGTCGTCTTCGGCCGCTCCTTCTTCGCCGCCGGGGCGATGCTCTCGCTGGTCGCCCTGCCGCTGATCGTCGCCAGCGTCCGCGAGGGGCTGAACTCGATCCCGCGTCATGTCCGCGAGGCCTCCTACGCGGTCGGCAAGACCAAAGCGGCGACGACGCGGCGGATCCTGCTGCCGACCTGCCGCCCGCAGGTCGCCACCGGCGCCATGCTCGGCCTCGGCCGGATCATCGGCGACACCGCGATCATCGTCGTCCTCCTCGGCGCGACCCAGAACTTCGCCCCGGTCGAAGGCGTCGGCTTCCCGCTCGACTACCTGCGCGGGGCCGGCACCACCCTGACCAACTTCGTCTACGAGGCCTCCCCCACCGGGAACCTCAACCAGCCGCAGAAAGCCTACGCGGCGGCTTTCGTCCTGCTGCTGATGGTCCTGGCCCTGAACGCGGCCGTCGACATCGTCCACCGCCGCGCGAGAAAGGTTGGAACGTGGAGCCACTGACCCCCGGCACCTCCGAGTACAGGGTCGCCATCGATCCCGAAGGCTCACGCCAGCCGGCGAGCCCGCCGCCGATCCGCCGCATACCGCTCGAGGACCCGGCGCCGGCGACCGAGGTGCTGCCGCCCGTCGGCGGCGGCGAGCAGGCGCAACAGGGCAGCGGCTTCACCGCCGCCAAACGCTCGATCAAAGCGCCGCAGTTCTCGATCCGGCGGATGGAGATCGACCGGGTTTCGGTGCACTACGGGGCCAAAGCGGCCGTCAAAGAGGTCTCGCTGCCGGTGCGCCAGGGCGAGGTGCTCTCGCTGATCGGTCCCTCCGGTTGCGGCAAGACGACGCTGCTGCGCTCGCTCAACCGGCTCACCGAGCTGACCTCGAGCGCCACCCTCAGCGGCCGCATCCTGCTCGACGACGTCGACATCACCGAGATCGAGCCGACCCTGCTGCGGCGGCGGGTGACGATGGTCTTCCAGCAGCCGAACCCGTTCCCGATGAGCGTCTTCGACAACATCGCCTACGTGCTGCGCGAGCAGGGCTCGCGGCGGGCGCGGAAAAAGGCGCTGGAACCGGCCGTCCACAGCGCCCTCGAGCGCGCCGGCCTCTTCGAGGAGGTCAAGGACAACCTCGACCACCCGGCGCTGAAGCTCTCAGGCGGCCAGCAGCAGCGGCTCTGCATCGCCCGGGCGCTGGCGGCCGAGCCCGAGGTCCTCCTCCTCGACGAGCCCTGCTCGGCTCTGGACCCGAAATCGACCCAGGTGATCGAGGACCTGATCGTGAGGCTGCGCGACGACGTCGCCGTCGTCATCGTCACCCACAACCTGCAGCAGGCCTACCGGATCGCCGACCACGTCGCCTTCATGTACCTCGGCGACCTGGTCGAGTACAACAGCGCGACCACCCTCTTCGGCAACCCGGCCGAGCAGCGGACCAAGGAGTACGTGAGCGGTGCCTTCGGCTAGACGCCCACGACAGCTCGCGCTCCTCGCCCTCTGTGGCGCCCTCGGCGCCGGGGCCCTGACCGGCTGCGAGACGACCCAGGAAAAGGCCGCCGCTCAGCGGGCCGAATCCGAACGCATCCTCGAGGCCCGCGCCAAGCGCCAGGCCGAGAAAAAGAAGCGCGAGCACGGCCACAAGCAACAGGATCAGCAAAAGCACGAGAAGGGGGAGGGATGAGCACCCAGGTGGAGGAGGTTCGCCGGCCGCAGACTTACGAACCGTGCGAGGAGTGCGGGGCGCCGATGGACCCGCAGCAGCGCTACTGCGTCAACTGCGCGGCGCGGCGCGGCAACGGCGCCAATCCTTCCTCGCGCTACTTCGCGGCGATGAGCAAACGGGCGCGGCCGCCGCTCGCGCGCCCGGCGGCGAAACAGAGCCAGACCAGCCGCGCCGCCGCGGTCGGCTTCTTCGCCCTGCTGCCGATCGCCGTGGTGATCGGCGTCGCGATCGGGCGCAGCGGCTCGAGCGAAGGCGACAACGAAGCGCTGCTGAAGGCGTTGCAGCAACGGCAGGCAACGGCGGCCAGCACCAGCGCCGGCCCCACCGCGGCCGCTGCCGCGACGACGGCGAAAGCGAAGAAAAAAACGGCCAAAGCCGACAAATCAAACGCCAAACCGAAGGAAAAAGTCGTCGCCCACACCGCCAACGGCGACGTCCACGAAGTCACCGACTTCCACGCTTCCCAGCAGAAGGAATCCGAAGACACCCAGCTGGTCGAAGAAAACCCCGAACAGACGGGCGAAAACTACATAAAGGCCCAGCAGAATCTTCCGGACGTGATCGTGGTCGGCGGCGAAGGCGGCGGCAGCGCGCCGGCGCCAACGGGAGCGGAACCATGATCGAGCGACTGCGAGAGCTGAAGCTGCCCGCGCGGCTGCTCGGCAAGCCGAGCGCCAACGGCCACGGCAACGGCGCCCTGAAACCGGGGCCTGCGCCCGCCCCCGCGCCCGAGAACAAAGAGCTGCTCGCCCAGCGCGACCGCCTGCTGGAGAAGTTCACGGTGATGCAGGCCGACCTCGGCGGCGCCTTCTACGAGATGGCGATCCGCGACCACGTCCGCCTCGACGTTCTCACCCGCAAGGCGGGAGAGCTGCAGCGGGTCGACGCCGAGCTGCTCGCGGTCGAGCGGCAGCTCGAGGTGGAACGCACCGACGCCGCCGGGCACTGCCCCACCTGCAACGCCCCGTTCGGCCATGGCGACCGTTTCTGCCCCCAGTGCGGGAGCTCGCTGGTGGCGGTGGCTGGCTGATGAAAGGGGCCGTGGGCGCATACACGGGGAAGCTGATCGCCGCGGCGGCGACGATCACCGGCAAGAAATTCGGCCTGCTGGTCGCCTCCTCGCTGATCGCCACCACCGGCATCGTCTCGGCGGCGCTGCACAGCTCAAATGGGGTCGACCCGCTGGCGGCGGCTGCGGTGGCCGCGCTGCTGGAAAAGCAGCCGGCCGCGGTGACCGCATCGGCTCCGGTGCCGACGCCCGAAGAAGCGCTTTCCTCCCCCGCTCCCTCCGAACCGGCAGCGAGCGTGGAAACCACCCCCTCGGAACCGCTGCCCGAATCGGTGCCCTCAGCGGCGCCCGAATCGGTGCCCAGCAGCGCGCCGGAAGCGCCGGAAGCGCCGCCGCCCTCCGAACCGGAACTGCCCGAAGCGGGGCCGATCAAGCACGTCTTCCTGATCTCGCTGGCAAGCCCCGGCTACGACGCCGCCTTCGATGCCGCCAGCTCGCAGATGCCGTACCTCTCCGGGACGCTGCGCCAGCAGGGCGTGCTGCTCACCAATTACTCGCTGCTGGACGCCGCCTCGCTGCCGAACGGTTTCGCGGCGATCAGCGGCCAGGCGCCGACCACGGACACCAAGGCCAATTGCCCCCAGTACGAAAAGTGCCTGTTCCCGGTGGAAACCCTGACCCTGGCCGACCAGTTCGGCCCCGCCCGCTTCACCTGGCACGCCTACCTGGAAGACATGGCCGACCCGGAAGGCAAACCGGCCAACTGCGTTCATCCCGAACCCGACGCGACGGAAACGTCGGCGCCTGGCGCCTACTCGGCGACCTCCAACCCCTTCGTCTACTTCCACTCGCTGCTCGACCTCGGCGACTGCGCCAGCAACGACGTGCCGCTGAGCGAGCTGCCGAAGGACCTGAAGAATCCCAAGAAGACCGCTGACTTCAGCTACATCGCCCCGAACCAGTGCAACGCCGGCTTCCGCGGGCAGTGCCCGGAAGGCGCCCCGGACGGGCCCGCCGCCGCCGACGCCTGGCTGGAAGGGACGACCAAGGAAATCCTCGCCTCCCCCGCCTACAAGAAGGACGGCCTGCTGATCGTCAGCTTCGGCGCTCTCGACCCGGCGGCGCAGGAAGCCGCGGCGGCGGCAGGAGCTGACCCGCTGAAGGTGGGGGCGCTCCTCGCCTCCCCCCTGCTGACCCCGAACGGCACCGACGGCGCCGCCTACACCCCCTACTCGCTGCTGCGCTCGACCGACGAGCTCTTCGGCCTCGAACCGCTTGGCGAGGCGCAGGGCAAGAAGGTCCATTCCTTCGCCTCGGCCTTCGTCGCCACCGAAACCGCGGCTGGCGACTGATTTCTGCCACGCTTCGGGGCGTGAGCCCCCAGGAGCAGACCGGCGAGCCGATCACGCAGGCCGGAATCGAAGAGCTGAAAGCCGAACTCACCGAGCTGGAAGGCCCGGCGCGCCAGCAGATGGCGCAGCGGATCAAGGTGGCCCGCGAGGAGGGCGACCTCAAGGAGAACGCCGAGTATCACGTCGCCAAAGAGGACCAGGCGCACATGGAGACGCGGATCAAGCGCCTCCAGGAGCGGCTGCGCAACGCCGTCGTGGTCGAGGTCTCCGAGCTCGACTCAGACGTCTTCTCCTTCGGCCGCAGCGCCGAGGTGCTCGACGAGTCCAAAGGCGAGACCAACGTCTGGACCCTGGTCGGCTCGACCGAGGCCAACCTCGCCGAGGGGCGCCTCTCGGCCGAGTCGCCGATCGGGCGGGCGCTGATGGACGCCAGGGTCGGGGCGACGGTGAGCGTGGAGACGCCGAAAGGCGCCCGCGCCTTCAAGGTCGTCAAGCTCGTCTCCTGAGGGAGCGAGAATGAGCGGATGCTGAGGCTCCGCTCCTCGATCCACCACAGCCGCGCCGACCAGTTCGGCTCGCTGCTGCGCGAGCTCGAGGGGGTGCGGCGGGTCGTCCAACAGAACGACGAGGCCGCCGCCGAGGCTTATGTATTCGTCGCCGACGTCGAGCCCGCTGCCGCCGACCGCCTGGTCGAGGCGGTGGGCGAGTTCGGCATCGACGATGCCGACTACGTCCTCACCCGGGTCGAGGTGATCGCCCCCCAGCACCGCCACCATCTCGGCGAAGGCGGCGTCGACGGTTACTCCTGGACCGAGGTGATCGGCCAGGCGCGCGCCAACTCGCGGCTGCTGGCCCGCTACCTGGCGCTGATCAACGTCGCCGCTGTGATCGCCGCCCTCGGCGTCATCACCAGCAGCTCGATCCTGATCGTCGGCGCGATGGCGGTCAGCCCGGACCTGCTGCCGATCTGCGCCACCTGCGTCGGCCTCGTCGCCCGCCGCTACGAACTGGCCCGCCGGGCCTTCGTCACGCTCACGATGGGCCTCGGCCTGGTCGTGGTGACCGCCGCCGTGCTCAGCTTCCTGCTCAAGGTCACCGGCCTCCTCCCGGACGGCTTCGCGGTCGAGAACAGCAGCCTCAGCAGCCTCGCCCACACCGACTACTCGACGGTGCTGATCGCGCTGGCGGCGGGGGTCGCGGCGATGCTCTCCTTCGAGACCAAAGCGAGCGCCGCGGTCGGCGTCGCAATCTCGGTCACCACGATCCCCGCCTCGGCCTACCTCGGCGTGGCGATCGGCGGCGGCGGGATTGAGCACGCCCTCGGCGCCGCGGTCGTCCTCGCGATCAACGTCTCCCTGCTGATCGTCGGCGGCAGCCTCACGCTGCTGATCCAGCAGGCGCTGCCGAACCGCTCGGGGGCGCCGATCTAGAGCACGGCGCCGGCTCCGCCCGCCGCTCGTCCGAGCCCCGAAGGTACGGAACGGCTGAGCCGCGGGAGTTTTCCTTAAAGGGCAGCTTCCGCGCTTGGGCGTCTGCCGAAGACTGTTGTGAGGAGGGGTGGGTGTCGAATCGGGCTCCTCGCTGCTCGTGAGCGACGCGATCCGGGCCCCGCTTCAACTTGGCACGATTGGGAGGCCTACCGCTCAGGAAACCTTGATCTCAGCGTTGAACCGTGCTAGCACTGTTGCGTACCCAAATCGGCTAATAGCCGAGCAAGGAGAGCGCAAATGAAGCGGGCACAGGTTCCGGCGCTGGCGGGGCTGGCGATAGCGTTGATGTCCCTCGCTGGGGCATCCACAGCCTCGGCGACGGCGCTAGAGGTCAAACAGGCGGCGAAGAACGAACCGGTCACCATCAGCGCCTCGCTGGCCTCGTCATCGACGCTCGAGAGCACAAGTGGGGTCATCAGCAACACATGCAGTACTTCCACGGTGGGCGGAACGACCTCCGTCTTCTCCGGCACCACCGTGAGCGGGCCGGTCTCGACCCTCTCCTTCGGCGGCTGCCTGCATGAAAAAGTCGTCGTCAGCAAAATGGGCTCGCTCAGCGTCGAACGGATCGGCGCCACCACAAACGGCACAGTGCGCTCCAGCGGCGCCGAAGTGACCGTCCCGGTGACAATCTTCGGCAGCGTCGTCACCACGACCTGCACGACCAGCGAAACCGACCTCGGCACCCTCGCGGGCGTCGCCTCGGGCAACGCGACGATCACCCTCAGTGCCATCCTCGATTGCGGCGGCGTCCTTCCCAGTGCCAAGTGGACAGGGACCTACACGGTCACAAGCCCCGAAGGGCTCGGGGTGACGAGTGCCACTGGGAGTACCACGCTAGAGGTCAAACAGGCGGCGAAGAACGAACCGGTCACCATCAGCGCCTCGCTGGCCTCGTCATCGACGCTCGAGAGCACAAGTGGGGTCATCAGCAACACATGCAGTACTTCCACGGTGGGCGGAACGACCTCCGTCTTCTCCGGCACCACCGTGAGCGGGCCGGTCTCGACCCTCTCCTTCGGCGGCTGCCTGCATGAAAAAGTCGTCGTCAGCAAAATGGGCTCGCTCAGCGTCGAACGGATCGGCGCCACCACAAACGGCACAGTGCGCTCCAGCGGCGCCGAAGTGACCGTCCCGGTGACAATCTTCGGCAGCGTCGTCACCACGACCTGCACGACCAGCGAAACCGACCTCGGCACCCTCGCGGGCGTCGCCTCGGGCAACGCGACGATCACCCTCAGTGCCATCCTCGATTGCGGCGGCGTCCTTCCCAGTGCCAAGTGGACAGGGACCTACACGGTCACAAGCCCCGAAGGGCTCGGGGTGACGACCTAGGCAGCCGTTGTGAGAGCCTGGGCCGGGAGCTATGCCGCGATCGTCGGCTCCCGGCCCAGGAGGACGTCCCGGGAGGGGATACCGATCACACCGCCGTCGAAGCGCTCGCGCGTCCCGCAGACGAGCCAGGTCGTGTCGATTTCGCCGATGTCTAGGTCGAGGCGCAGCTCGCCGCGGTGCTCCTCCAGGCGCTCGATGTGCGCCAGCCCCCGAGTCATAGCGAGCGTCCCTCTCGCTCCCGGCGTCCTGTTCCTCGCATAGACCACTCAGCGAGAGACGGCTGCTTAAAGGCGAGGAACCCAGGAAGCGACAGGAACACCCACCCCCCTCCCTACAGGCAAGCGCTAATCGTCCACAGACTCGAAATGCTCGAGCAGGCGATCGAGGAACTCCGCCTGCGCCGGCAGGATCTTCTCCCGGGCCCGCTCCAGCCCGAACCACTCGGCCCGGTCGACCTCGGGGAACTCCTGCTGGTTGCCACTGCGGGGCGGCCACTCCATCGCAAAGGTGTTGCTGGCGAGGGAGGCGGGGTCGAAGTCGGCCTCGGCGGCCCAGGCTTCGACCACTTTGCCCGCGCGCTGGCGGATCGCGCCGAGCTCGATCAGTTGCCCGGGATCGAGCTCGGGCGCTTCTCCAAGCTCCTCTTCGAGCTCGCGTATCGCGCAGGCGCGCGGTTCCTCGTCGTCCTCGATCTGCCCCTTCGGGATCGACCACGCGCCGGCGTCTTTCTTCGCCCAGAAGGGACCGCCGGGATGGACGAGAAGGAACTCGACCTCGCTCCCGCCGCGGCGGAAGAGGAGGATGCCGGCGCTGCGCTTGGCGGCCATCGGCCCCGAGTCTTATCGACTCAGAGCCGATGGCCGTGGTCTGCCGCGCCGCTCAGGCGCGCCTATCCCCCGAGTTTGTAGGCGACGAGGTTCGCCGTCTGCCCTTCGGCGGTGGGCAAACCGGCGCCGGTAACCAGCATGTCGCCGCTTACGGAGACGCCGGCGTTCGTGCCCGAGGGCAGCGCCGCTTGCCAGATTTCGCCGCCGCTCTTGGTGCTCAAGGCGTGGACAACGCCTTCCGATGACGTCGCGAAGACGACGTCGTTGGTAACCACGAGCGAGCCGAAGGCAAGCCCGGGGAGCTGGGCTTTCCAAGCCACCTTGCCGGTCTGCAGGTCGAGCGCCACGACTTCGCCCGTGGCGACGGGGCTTTCTTCGGTCACTTCACCGCCGTTGCGCACCGTCATCGGGTGGTTGACGATCGGGACGTAGACGCGTTTTCCGTCGCTGGCCATCGCCGCGATCACGCCGCCAAGCTCGCCGGGGAAGACTTCACCGGTCTTGATCTTGTTGTATTCGCCGCGCATCGCGTACAGCGAGTCCTTGTCGTGGCCATTGTGCTGCCCGACCATGGTCCGCCACACCGGCTTGCCCGTCTTCAGGTCGACGGCGACGACGAAGCCGGACTTGCCGGAGCCGATCGCCACTTCCCTGCCTCCCGACTTGGTGATGATCGGCGAGTTCTGGAAGTCCCAGTCGTAGATGTTGTGCGGGGTCTCCTGGTAGAACCACTCGAGCTTGCCGGTGTTCGGGTTGAGTTTCACCAGCGAGTCGGCATAGCGGTTGTCGCCGGGCCGGCTCGAGCCCCAGGGGTGGTTTGGCGTGCCCGGCAGCGGCGCCGGGTTGCCGGTGCCCGCGTAGAGGTTGCCCTGCTTGTCGAATGAGGGCGGGTACCAGAGGCCGCCGCCGGAGTTGATGTTCGGTTCGCCCCAGAGGTCTTTCGGAACGGTGTCGAAATGCCACAGTTTTTTCCCGGTCTTGCCGTCCATCGCCCAGAGGGTGCCGACCGCGCCCGCTTCGTATTCGGCGCTGGTGTTCTCCGGAACCGTGGAGACGTAGACCTTGCCCTGGTTCACCCCCGGCGCCATGTCGACCGGGCCGCCAAGCTGCACCGTCCACAGTTCCTTGCCGGTCTTCTGGTCGAGCGCGAAGGCGCCGCCGTTAGTCGCCCCGTAAACGCGGCCTTCGGCGATCGCGAGGCCGTTGGGGCCGTGGCTCGGCGATTCGAATTTCGTTTCCCAGAGGACATCGCCGCTTTCGAGATCGATCGCCGAGACGTTCGATTCGAGATCCTGCGAGTAGATGATGCCGTTGATGATCAGCGGCGTCGAGGCGTAGCTGCCGTAGATGCCCTGACCTTCGACCGGGATCGACCACGCTTCTTTCAGCTGGCTGACGTTGCCGCTATTGATCTGGCTTTTCGCCTCGCGGTTGCCGGCCAGGTCGATGTTCGGCTGACCATCGCCGGTGAAGTTATGGTCGCTCGACGAGGAGGAGGACGACGAGGAGGACCCGCATCCCGCCGCCAGCGCTCCGATCGCGAGCGCCAGCGCGAGCAGCGGCAACCCCTTCAACTTGGACAGCATTGACATCCAGCTCCTCTCCCTAATCGAGTAATAAGGATTTATCTTCCATCGTTTCAGAAACCCCTGCAAAGGAGGGATCCAGTTCGCTGAGAAGCGGTTGCAGGACGCGGTTCGCGGTCAGGCCGAGGCTGCCGAGGTTGGCGAAGCCGGGGCCCTGCCGGAGACCGCCGAGGCCGGGAATGTGCAGCCGCGGCCGCACCCCCTCGAGCTCGAGGCCGCGGCCGATCGGGATCTCGGTCTTCGGCGGGCTGTCCCAGAGCGGGCCGCACTGTTCTTCGACCTCGTCGCGGACGGCGTCGGGGAAGAGGCCGCGCAGCTGCCGCAGCAGATCGAAGCCGGTGCAGTTGATGACGAAGTCGTAGCGCTGAGAGCACATGCCCCGCGAGGGGCTCTCGAAATCGAGCACGGCCACCTCCCCGTCTGCGGCGAGGGAGACGTGGACCGCGCGGCCGCAGACGAAGGAGAGGTGGTCGTCGTCGGCGATGCGGGCGAGAACGCTGGCGTCGAAGACGCCTCGGTCGCAGTGCTTGACGAAGTCGCGCCGGGTCTCGACGTCGAGGTGTTCCCAATCGACGTTGTCGGGGTCGGCGAAGACCCGGTTCTCGAGGAAGCTCTCGCCGCGGCTCAGCGGCAGGGTCGGGGTGTAGACGGTGAGCCGAGCCGCCGGCCGCAGGTCGCGGAGGAATACGAGGGCGCTGAGGGCGCTCTCGCCGCCGCCGATGATCGCGATCTCCACCGCCTCGTCCTCCGGCACGCGGACGAACTCCTCGCGGCGGCTGTCGCAGTGGAAGACGCGTGACTCGACCTCGGGGTCGTGCGGGAAGTGGCGGTGGACGCCGGGGCCGGTGAGGACGAGGGCGCGCCCGTGATGGCGCTCGGGGTCCTCCGGGCGCCCGCGCTCGGCGACCTCGACCTGCCAGCGGTCGCCGCCCTCGGCGAGCGAGACCTCGGTCACCCGGCCGTCGTAGATGGTCACGCCCTCCGTCGCCCGTCCCAGCACCCAGCCCAGGTACTCACCGTAATCGCGGTGCATCACCGAGGGCGAGCCGGAGTTGACCCAGGCGGCGTATTCGTGGCGCTCCATCGCGAAGCGCTGCCAGGTCAGCGGCAGCAGCGCCGCGTCGATCGCGTCGCCGACCTCGCCGAACTGGCGCGAGCTCTGGTACGGGAAGCCGACGTCCTTGATCGGCGGGATCGCCAGCGGCTCCTCGCCCGAGGTCATGCCGTTGCGGCCGAGCCAGGAGGCGGCGGGCTCGGTTTTCTCGACCACGGTCATCGAGATCTCGGCGAGGCCGAGGGTGTTGATCGTGTGCACCTTGGCCGCAAGCGCCGCGGCCTTGGCGCCAGCGCCGACGATGAGGATGTCGCTGTCGCTCATCCCGCTCTCACCTCAGACCGGGGCCAGGGCCTTGTCCCCGGCCGTCTCGGTGTTCCTCGGTTCGGCCACCACCAGCCCCTTCTGGTCGGGAGCGAAGGCGATCGCGCTTTTGCGGGCGCGCTCGGCGTCGCTCTCTACCGGCCGCAGCTCGGTCGTCTCGAGGACGATCCGCAGCACCCGCTTCATCTCCATTTCCGCGTAGCTGGCGGCGAGGCAGCGGCGGACGCCGCCGCCGAAGGGGATCCAGGTGTAGGTCCCCGGCTGCTTGCCGACGAAGCGCTCAGGCAGGAAGCGGTGCGGCTGCTCGTACCAGCGCTGGTCGCGGTGGATCAGGTGGATGCAAGGGGCGACCGTGGTCCCCGCCGGGAGGTCGTGGCCGCCGAGCCGCATCGGCTCCAGCAGGTTGCGGACGACCACCGGCACCGGCGGGCGCAGCCGCAGCGTCTCCTTCACCACCGCGTCGAGGTAGTCGCCGTTGCCACCGATGAGGTCCTCCTGGAGCTTGTGAAGCTTGTCGGGGTTGCGCAGCAGCCGCTCGAAGGTCCAGGCGAGCGTGCTCGAGGTCGGCCCGTCGGAGAGCAGCGTCACCAGTTCGTCACGCAGGTCCTGGTCAGACAGCGGCGAGCCGTCCTCGTATTCGGCGCCGACCAGCATCGAGACGACGCCGAGGGCCCCTCCTCCCGGTTCGGCCTTGCGCCGCCGCACCTCCTCCATCACCGCCTCCTCGACCGCGCCCATCGCCTCGCGGTAGCCCTTGCTGCGGATCACCCAGCCGGGGCCGAAGGCGGCGAGCATCGCCAGGTTGCGCGGTTCGTTCATCCAGGTGGTGAGCCCGCGCAGGCGCTCGCGCAGCGGCTGCAGGCGCGGGTGCTCGGAGTCGGGGCCGAAGACCGCCCGCATCACCACGTCGAGGGTGATGTCCTGCATCCGCGGCCAGAGCGCGAACGGCTCGCCGGCCGGCCAGCGGGCGATCTCCTGCCGCGCCACCTGGGCCATCATCTCCGCGTCCGCCTGCACCGCCTGGCCGTGAAAGGAGGGCAGCATCAATTTGCGGCGGGTCAGGTGCTCGGGTTCTTCCAGCAGCATCACCGAGCGCGGGCCGAGCAGCGGCCCGAGCAGCGGGTTGGCGGTGTCGACGCCGACCGCGCGGCCGGCGGTGAAGACCTTTTTCACGTCGTCGGGATCGGCCAGCAGCACCCAGTCGCCGTAGTGGCGGATGCGCAGGGTGAAGATGTCGCCGTAGCGGCGGTGGCAGCGCTCGAGCCAGGGCAGCGGGCGCTGCGTCCAGCCAACCGCCTGCAGGGCGCGCGGCATCCGGGGGCCGGGCGGCCCCTTGCTCATGCCTTTTCTCATGAGGCGGCTCATGCCGCGCTCCGCCGTTCGGCGAGCTCATCCATCAGCTCGTCCTCGAGCTTGCAGGTGGTGGCGATCAGCAGCTCGAAGAGCTGGGAGGTGAACTCCGCCGGCAGGCCGACCTCGGCGCCGCGGGCGAGGTAGCGCTCGCGCACCAGCTTCACCCGGTCGGGCTGCATCATCGGGATCGCGTGCTCGCTCTTGTAAACGGCGACGTCGCGGCAGATGTCGAGCCGCTCGCCGAGCAGCTTCGCGATCCGCTCGTCGATCTCATCGAGGCGGCGGCGGAAGGGCTCCAGACCGTTGGCTTTGTCGATATCCGCGCTCACCGCTCCCCCTCTCCCAGCAGGCCGGTGGCGAAGGCGTGGCTGCAGGCGGCGAGGTCGCCGAGCGAGTAGCCGCCCTCCTGGATCACGCAGATCGGCAGGCCGGAGCGGGCGAGCAGGCGCCCCACCTCGGCGAAGATTTCCGGGCGGAAGCTCCAGTCCCCGTGGGGGTCGCCCGCCACCGTGTCGTACCCGAGCGAGACGACGAGCGCCCGGGCGATCTCGGAGAGGTCGTGGATCGAGTGCGCGACCTCCTGCAGGTACTGGTCTTCCGCGGGGCTCTCGGCGAAGGCGACGGCGCGTTCGCCCGCCATCCGCGGCAGCGGCGTGCCCGGTGGCAGGTTCGTCACCGGCGCCGCGTGCAGCGAGTGCAGGGCGACGAACGGCCCCATCCGCTCGACCAGGGCCGAGGTCCCGTTTGGGTAGTGGAGGTCGAGGTCGATGATCCCGACCGGCTTGATGCCACCGTCGGAGAGGCGGCGGACCGCCGCGGCGGCGTTGTTGAGGTAGCAGTAGCCGGCCTGGAAGGCGGGGCCGGCATGGTGGCCCGGCGGCCGGCAGACGGCGTAGGTGAAATGAGCGCCCTCGAGCAGCCGCTCGGCGGCGGTGATCGAGGTGCGGATGCCCTCGCGGGCGGCGGCCACCAGGCTCGCGTTCACCGGGATGTCGGGTTCGAGGCCGGGCGGCGCGAAGTCCGCCATCACCACCGGCTCCTCAGAGCTGACTTCCGCCAGCGCCCGCAGGTAGGTGGCCTCGTGCAGCGCCGCCAGCGTCCGCTCGACGTCCTCGTCGGCCGCGTCGGCGGCGACCGATCGAACCCGCGAGTGGCGGACCAGGCCGGCCCGCAGCTCGACCAGGCGCCGGTTGCCGTCCTGGCCCGGGATCCGCCGGTCGCCTTCCCGCACCCAAAAGGCGTCGTCGTCGCGACCCTGCCGCTGCTCGACCATCAACAGCTCAGGCATCCAGGAGCCTCCGCATCCGCGGCCCGAGGTGCTCGAAGCCGGTGCGCTTGTAGAAGGACTCGGTCGAAGCGATCGCCGCGAAGGTCTCCCGCGGGAGGCCAACCTCGAGTCGGCTGACACCGCGAGTTCGCGCCTGGGACGCGATCGCCTCGACCAGTTCCGCTCCGACGCCGCGGCTGCGCCAGCCCTCATCGACCCAGAGGTCCTGGACCGTCGCGTAGACGCCGGGAACGTGTATCGCCCGCTGCCAGCTCGCGGTGAGCACGCCGACGATCCCGCCGTCGGCCTCCGCGACCAGCACCGACCCGCCCTCCGGGTCGTCGAGCAAAGCCTGAACCTCCGCCTCCATCTCCGGACGCGAGGGCATGCGGCCGCCGAGCTCGGTGAGGAGGCTGCCGACCGCGGTCGCGACCTCCTCGACGTCCTCGGGGCTCGCCTCGCGAACGGTCGATTGCGCCGCCACCGGGTCGGTCACGCGGCCTCCGCGTGCCGGGTGGCGGGCTCCAGCTCGACGCTCCAGGCATCGGCGCCCTCGCCGCCGGTGACGGTGCGGGCGATCGCCGCCATCGGGGCGCGCGCCTTCAAGAGGATCTCGTCGAACTCGTCCTGCGGGTCGGACTGCATCACAATCGCCCCGCCGGCGCCGATCGTCGTCCGGCCGGGGCGCATCACGATCGTGCGGATGACGATGTTGAGGTCGGTGCTGCCGTCGGCGCCGAAGTAGCCGATCGAGCCCGAGTAGACGCCGCGCGCCTCCTCCTCGAGGTCGTCGATGATCTCCATCGTCCGCTGCTTCGGGGCGCCGGTCATCGAGCCGCCGGGGAAGGTCGCCCGCACGCAGTCGACCGAGCTGCGCCCGTCCTCGAGGCGGCCGACGATCGTCGAGACCATCTGGTGGACGGTCGCGTAGGGCTCGACCACCATCAGGTCCGGCACGGCGACGCTGTCGACGTCACAGACGACGCCGAGGTCGTTGCGCAGCAGGTCGACGATCATCAGGTGCTCGGCGTAGGTCTTCTCGTCCCCTTCCAGCTCCTGACGGCGCGCCGTGTCCTCGGCCGGGTCCTCGACCCGCGAGATCGTCCCCTTGATCGGCCGCGCCATCACCTGGCGCTGGCGGTCTACCGAGAGGAAGCGCTCGGGCGAAGAGCTGACGACGGCGTGCTCGCCGAAGCGCAGGAGGGCGGCGAAGGGAGAGGGGTTGCTGCGGCGCAGCTGCCGGTAGAGGTCGAACGGATCCGGGCTGGCGTCGGTCGAGAACTGGTCGGTCAGGCAGACCTCGTAGGACTCGCCGGCCAGAAGTTCGGCCTGCGACTTGGCGATGTCCGCGAGGTAGCGCTCGCGGCCGCGGCCGGACTGGAAGCAGACGTGGCCGCCGGGATCGCTCGGGGGCGCCAGCGGCCGCTCGGCCGGAGGGTTGGCGATCGCGTCCTCGATTAGGTCCCGCGTCGCCTCCAGCCACAGCTCAGCCTCGGGGTCCTCGCCGCGGCAGAGGGCGAAGACGTAGGTGAGGTCCTTGGTGTGGTCGACGGCGACGACCCGGTTGGCGAGCATCATCGCCGCGTCGGGCATGTCGGAGCTGTGGACGTTGGTGGAGCCGCAGTCGGCCTTCAGCTCGTAGCCGAGGTAACCGACGTAGCCGCCGACGAGGCCGCGATCGACCCCCTCGGGCGGCTCGACCGCGATCCGCTTCAGCTCACGGTCGAGGTAATCGAAGATCGACTTGCGCTCGACCGTCTCGGCGCCGCCGCGGTCGATCGCCAGCTCGCCGCTGTCGACGTCGTAGGTGACGAAGCAGCGGTCGGCGCCAGCGGTGGTGCCCATGTACGAGCACTGGGCGAGCCAGGTCGGCGCGTCGGCGCTGTCGAGCCAGAAGGAGGGGTCATGGTCGGCGAAGAGCCTTTCGTAGACGTGCTCGGTCGGCGCCTGCCCCTTGATCGTCCGCATCCGCAGCTCCAGCTCGCCGGCCTCGGCGCTCGCCGGCGCCGGGGCGCGACGGCGGCTGCGCGGGGCGATCGTCGCCCGGCCGGCGGGCCGCTCGCCCTCGCGCCGGTGCCTGGCCGCCAGCTCGAAGAAGTTCTGGGCGATCTTCAGCCCGTACTCGGTCGAGATCGACTCGGGGTGGAACTGGACGCCCCAGATCGGCCGTTTCGTGTGCTCGACGCCCATCACGACGCCGTCATCAGACCAGGCGACGATGCTCCCTTCCGGCCCGGGCGGGGTGGTGATCGCGAGCGAGTGGTAGCGGACGACCGAGAAGCCCTGCGGCACGTCCTTGAACAGGCCCTTGCCTTCGTGCATGACCCGGCTGAGGCGGCCGTGCATCGCCATCGGCGCTCGGTTGACCGAGCCCTCGAGCAGGTTGCCGATCCCCTGGTGGCCGAGGCAGATCCCGAAGACCGGCACTTCGCTCTTGCGGAGGATGTCGCTGCAGACGCCGAAGTCGTGCCAGCGGCTCGGGTGGCCCGGGCCGGGCGAGAGCACGATCGCGTCGAAGTCCATCCTTGTCAGCACGCGCCAGCTGACCCCGTCGTTGTTGACCACCATCGGCTCCTCGCCCGAGGCCGCGGCCAGCAGGTGAAACACGTTGTAGGTGTAGGAATCGTGGTTGTCGACCAAAAGCGTTTTCACGTCAGGCTCCCTCTAGTCCCAGGCCTCGCAGGCCCTGCTCGAGCACCGGCTGCACGACCGCCTCGACCTCCGGCGCGCGCTCGCCTTCCCGGTACCAGCGCGCGAAGTGGGAGAGGTACTTGGAGAGCGGGGCGACGTCGAACTCGTCGACGGCGCTGCGCAGATGCACCCGGTAGTGCTCGGACTGGACGACGGCGAAGCGGTAGTCCGGGTCCTCGGCCGGGTGCTCGCCCTCGATCTCCGTGGAGGCGTGATGGGCCTGCGCGCGCGCCAGGTCCCAGCCGAGGCTGCCCTTCCCCTCGACCAGAAGTTTGTCTTTGCCGAACCTGACCTGCTTGGTCGTCGGCTGCAGGAGGAAGTAGCCGAGCGCGACCTGCGCCGGCACCGCCTCGGGACGCGGGTGGCGGGCCATCTCCGGCGCCAGCTCGGGGTTGTCCTTGAGCTCCTGCTCCAGCCACTCGACCAGCTCGTCGATCAGCAGCGCCCCTTTCTTGGAGGAGCTGATCGATTCGTTCTCGCGGGCGACCATGCCGTGGAAAATGTCGTGGGTCGGCGGCCCTCCCCCGCGGGCAGAGGCGTTGCCGTTGCCGTTGACCAGCCCCATCTCGTCGATCAGCTTGCGGCGGCAGGTGACGTGGGCGACCCACTCGTTGCCGCAGACCTGCATCGAGATCACGTCATCGAGCTCGTCGGCGGCGGCCCAGTAGGCGAGCGCCCGCATGTGCTGGGTCGGGAGGCCGTCGGAGCGGACCAGCGGCATCTCTTCCAGCTCCTCACGTTCGGTCTCGTACATGACCATGTCGTCGCCCCAGCGTTTGGTCAGCGTGCCTTCGGCGAGGCCCTTGTTCATGTACTCGGCGACCTCCGGCAGGTAGTCGGACTCGTAGATCACCTTGTCGAAGGCGATGCCGAGGCGGGCGAGCGTCTTGCGCTGGCCGGAGACGACCCAGGAACGGGTCCGAGACCACAGTTCCAGCGCCTTTTGGTCGCCGTCGAGAACCCGCATCATCATCTCGTCGGCCTTGTCGTTGTAGTTGGTCGACTCGCGGGCGACCGAGTCCTCGGCGCCGTCGTCGCCCGCCCCGCCGTTGCGGCTGGCGGTGACGTAGTCGGCGTAACAGAAACCGACGAAGTGGTCGCTCTTCTCATTCGCGTCGGGGCCGGCATCCTCGCCGGCGCGGGTGGCGACGCCCGCCATCGCCTCGCCCATGCTGCGACCGACGTCGCAGATCAGGCTGCGGTTCTCGACCCGGGCGCCGGCCTGCTCCAGCGCCCCGGCGATCGCGTGGCCGACGGCGAGGTTGCGGAGGTGGCCGATATGCAGCGCCTTGGTCGTGTTGGCGCCCCAGAAGTAGACGGCGTAGCGGTTCTGGGCGGCCATGTCGGCGAAGGTGCCGTTGCCGAAGGAACCGGAGCGGATCGCCTCGCCCTGCGCTTCGATCCACTCGTCCGCGAGCTTGATCGTCGGCTGCTTGGCCTCGCGGTCTAGGGCGGCGACCCACGGCTCGGCCTCGAGCCGGTCGAGAGCCGCCTTCGCCTCCTCGTCTTCCCGCCAGTCGGCCCCCTTCGGCAAGCGCGGGATCAGCATCAGGTCAAATCCCGGCTCCGGCCGGTACGGCGCCCGCGCCGCCCAGAGCGCCTTGCCGCCCTCGCCGGCCGCGACCCTGTCGAAAGTGGTGAAGATGTTCTCGCCCATAGCTGGTGATTCCGAACGTGTTGCCTTCGAGTTGTTCGAAATGCACCCGCCGGGGCTCGAACCCGGATCTTCGGCTTACAACGCCGACCCTTTAACCGATTAAGGCACAGGTGCTAGCTATGTCGCCCACCCTTGAGCACATTCCCTGATTGCTCAAGCACTGCGGCAGCATAATCAACCTTCCCGCGCAAAGTCAAATAATTTGAGCAAAAGCCTGGAAATGGCGGAGAACCGGGGCGTAGGGGGTCCCCGCTTCGGGCTCGGGCCGCGCCTGTATGGAGGAGTGGGTGTCCCCTGGCCTCCCTGGGTTGCCGGCCTCTAACGCAGGTTCTCTCGCTGAGTGATCTGTGCCGGCAAGAGGACGC
>Ga0307288_10000021_pt1 | contig 95245 bp, 82 predicted proteins | sample ER_DNA_142_FD_194469 | JGI IMG/M metagenome (GOLD analysis project Ga0307288, IMG submission 194469) | Bulk soil microbial communities from the East River watershed near Crested Butte, Colorado, United States - ER_DNA_142 | ecosystem: Environmental > Terrestrial > Soil > Floodplain | place... | reverse complement strand
AGGCGGGCGGCAGGGCCCCGACCGGGCTTTCCTTGCGCAGTAGTGCTCTGTCTAAGCCATTCCGCTCCTCACCCCTGTCGAAGTCCTCAGCGTGGCCTCCGTAGTAGGCACGTGTTCCTGGAGGTGGTAAAAAGTTGCTGCTATCTTCAGGAAAGAGCCTTGACCCGCCGCAAAAAGTGTGCTTCGATGTTGGCGCTAAGCCCAGGGAGGGCTGGCGGGGTGCACGTGAACGGGTGACCAAGCTGTGCATCGGAACGAAGCCAGGGAAGAGACAAGGAGATTCATTCGTGAGACGGGACAGCTGGGCATCGAACGCTGCATCGGCCAACCATGAGGGTTCCGCCCTCGACGCCCGTGCGGTGGCACTTAAGACGCGCGTCGGCCTCGCCACTCTCGCTGCTCTGGTGTTGACTGCGCTCGTCGCCTTCACCGCTTCTACGGCTTCCGGCGCACCCTTGGTCACCGAACACCTCTACGACTTCGGGCCCGACGGAACGGAAAGCACCAACTTCCAGCGCATCGGTAGCGTCGCTGTCGACCAGGAGACGGGGTCGGTGTACGTGCTCGACGCCCCAGCTGGGTCTCTCTACAAGTTCGAAGCTGACGGTACGCCGCTCGACTGGGGAGGCACCGAAGCCTACATCTCCGAAAACGAGATCACCGGTCTCGCCCCGAACACGGAATATTACAAAGCCCAAGTTGCGGTCGACTCGACGAGTCACATCGTCTACGTCACCGAACAGCATGCCGTGCGGGCATTTCATGAGGACGGCGAACCCGCTGAATTCACCGCCGGGCCGGGGGCTGGCACCAGCGAAATTCCCGGCCTTGGCGACCTGGCCGGGGTTGCCGTGGATTCCACCGGCAGCATCTACGCCAGCGATGCTGCAGGCACGGTCTCTATCTTCTCCTCCTCTGGAGAATTGCTTACGAGCTTTTCCACGTCCTCTTCCGTCGGGTTTTCTGGAAACCTTGCGGTTGGGCCTGGGGGCACCGTCTACGTCGCGGTCTCCAGGTTCGAGAGCGATGGCGGAGGGGTGCTCAGGTTCACTCCCGATCCATACCCCGTAAGCGGAATGACGACGTATACGGCAGAGCCGAAACTGTCTGGGTCGGCGGGAAGTGGCTATTTCACCATTGGTGCGTCGGTCGATCCCCAAACCGGTGAGATCTATGACCTCGTCACGAGTAACTACTACACGTGGATCAGAAAGTACGCCGCCGACGGAGCCTTCATGGGGTCCGTCGGAGCGGCCGGTGAAGGTAACGAAACGCCGGGGGCTGGGCAGGGTGTTGCCGTTGTCGGTGGCGGCGAAAAATTCCAGTATTACCTCGGCGCCAACGAAGGTGGCGTCTCGAGGGTGTCGGTGTTCGGAGAAAACATCGTCGAAGGCCCACCGAGCATCGAATCGATCTCGGTCTCCGACGTGACCTCGACGTCGGCGACCTTCGGCGCCAAATTCAACCCCAACACTGCTGCGACGAGCTACCGCTTCGAATACGGGCTCGGCGATTGCGCCGTGACCGGCTGTTCCAGCGTTCCGCTCGGCGGAGGGGAGATCCCGGCGGGGCACAGGCCCGTCGAGGTGCTCGAGGATGTTGCCGGACTGGAGCCAGGAACCACTTACCACTACCGGTTCGTCGCCCAGAACTCCTTCGGGACGGAAGAAACGCTCGATCGTACCTTCACCACCCAGTCCGCCGCCATCGGCTTTCGGCTTCCGGATAGTCGGGCATGGGAGATGGTCTCTCCCTCCGACAAGCATGGAGCGAGGTTGTTGGTCCGGCCGGGCCCGATCCAGGCTGGGCTGGACGGCTCCAGCCTGACCTACCAGAGCTTCCCGTCGATCGAAGAAGACCCGGCAGGGAGCGCCAAAGCAAGCTCGGTCCTTGCGCGACGGCAGGCCGACGGCTCCTGGCGCTCGAAGGACATCGCCTCCCCCACCGCCGAAGTAGCCGGGACCGCAGCCAGTGCCGGGGCCGAGTTCAAGATGTTCAACAGTGACCTCTCCGAGGCCATCGTCGAACCGTCCACCGCAATGCCGCTATCGGTCGAAGCCTCGGAAAACACGCCCTATCTCCGCAAGAACACCGAACCGGCTACCTACACCCCCCTCCTGACCGGCAAGGAGCCATACGCAAACGTACCGCCAGGTACCGAATTCGGCAAGCAATTCGGCAAGCAGGTCGACGTTCTCGGGGCAAGCCTTGACTTCGACCACTTCGTCCTGGTATCCGACGTTCCGCTCATCGATGGCGGTGGCGGGTTGGCCCGTCAGCTTTACGAGTGGTCTGATGGGCAGATCCTGCCGGTGAGCGTCCGCCCCGTCAGCGAAGGCGGTGCAAACACCAGCGGAGTTCTAGGCTCCGGAGCGGGCTCCGCACGCGGCGCGATTTCCACCGACGGCTCGAGGGTGTTCTGGAGTTCGGGAGCTCTGTACATGCGTGACATGGATGCTGCCGAAACCGTCCGCCTCGACGTCGTGCAGGCGGATGCCAGTGGTGCCGGCACCCCCGCAGCGACCTTCCAGGGGGCCAGCGCCGACGGCAGCGTCGTCTTCTTCACCGACACCCAACAGCTGACCGCAGACGCCAGCCCCGGCGGGGCCGATCTCTACCGCTGCGAGTTGCCGCCGGGAGGTCCCGCATCCGGCTGCGCGACGCTCACCGACATCAGCGTCCCGACCGAAGCCGACGGGAGCGCCGAAGTCCAGGGAATCGCGGCTGCGATCGGCGAAGATGGCGCCGGGATCTATTTCGTCGCCAGGGGAGTTCTCGACGACGCTCCCAACCAGCGCGGCGACAGCGCGGCGTCCGGGCAGCCCAACCTCTATCTCTGGCAGGAAGGCGCCGGCGCTCGCTACATAGCGACGCTCGCGGAGGAAGACAAGCCTGTCTGGGGCGTAAAAAATGGAGATCCCAAAGGCGCGGCAGTAAACCTAGCTGCGGAGGCATCGCCGTCGCTTCGGTACCTCGCTTTCAATTCGCAGCGCGGGCTGACCGGCTACGACAGCAGCGATGCGGCGAGCGGCGAGCCGGTGCAGGAGGTGTACCGCTACGATGCCGCCGCCGATCAGCTCGATTGCGTCTCATGCAATCCGACGGGCGGCAACCCGACCGGCCAGAGTCCTGGTGAGGAAGCACGGGTGGACCCCGTCGGGATCTGGAAAGACCGCTTGGTCGCCGCGTCCCTGCCGGAGGCGTTCGAAGCCAACCTCAGCATCAGCCTCTATCGGCCCCGCGCTGTTCTGGATAACGGCCGCGTCTTCTTCAACGCGATCGACCCGCTCGTTGCAGCCGATTCCAACGGTGAGTGGGACGTCTACCAGTACGAGCCAACGGGGATGGGTGATTGCACCTCGGCCACTTCGGGTGGGTCGATCGTCCGCTCAGCCGGCGGCTGCGTCGGGCTGATCTCCTCGGGGACGGCCGAAGAGGAAGCGGCCTTCCTCGACGCCGGTGCCACCGGAGACGATGCCTTCTTCCTCACCTCGGCGAAGCTCTCTGTGCTCGATGAAGACCAGGAGGTCGACGTCTACGATGCCCGCGTCGACGGCATCACGGCCACGCTCGATCCGATCAGCGACTGCCTCGGCGAAGCTTGTCAGCCCCTCGCGCAGGCCCCCCACGACCCCACCCCTGCTAGCGCCGCCTTCAGGGGCGCGGGCAACGTCAAGTCCGTCAAGAAGCGTTGCCCGAAGGGCAAGCACCGCGTGCGCCGGAAGGGGAAGGTCCGCTGTGTGGCCAAGCACCGCGGGGCCAAGAAGCGAGCCGTGCACCGCCGTGCCGGTGGCGATAGGAGGGCGCACCGATGAACGCCACTCGAATCAAGAAAGGCCCCCGCATGCGGCTCGACAAGGAGAACCCGAGAATGTCCAAGCGCCCCGTAATGCTGATGACGATTGCCGCCGCACTGCTGGTGTCGGCGATGCTGTCGGCTGCTCCTGCATCGGCCGCGCCGTCGCCGTGGTGGCAGGTCCTGACCGGCTCCCGCCCGACCAACATGTGGGAACCGACCGACAGCGTCCAGGAAGTCGACACCCACCTGGCGGCGTTCGGCATCTTCGCCGGCAAGGTCGAGATCAGCGGCGAAGTGGTCGGCTGCCTTGGCGCCGGCGAAGTACCGGGATTCTTTACTGCCGACCAGGTCTGCGAATCGGAAACCGGCCACCCCGCTGACGAAACTGCGGCGGAGTTCGAGGCGACGCTCGAAGCTGCCTACGGCCCCACTGTGGAAGTGAGCGGCGGCCTTGTCGGAGCCGCCCCATTTGAAGTGAGGGTTCCGGATAAGCCGGTTCCGCCGATCGAGCTGACCGCACTCACCTTCTTCGGTTTCCCGCTTGGCACCGGCACCACCGAGACCCTCTCACGAGGAGGCAGCGGAGGCCTCGTCCTCACGCTCACCAACCTGGGCGATGCGCCTGTGAAGGGTAACGAGGCGCCAGTTCGGATCGTCGATCACTTGCCCGAGGGTGTGGCGGCCTTCGACGTCGAAGCCTTCGGTGGTGCACTCGACAGCTATGGGCCGGTCGAATGCGAGGTCGAAGCCCCCGATGAAGTCGTCTGCGAATACGAAGGCGAACTGCCCTCCTACGAAGCAATCGAAGTTGAAATCCTCGTCAGCCTCCTGGGAACTCCGCCCGCGGCGGGATCTCCGGGGCAGGTCACCGTATCGGGAGGAAACGCAGCGCCGGCAGATGCGGTGCAGAGCGTAAACGTGAGCGACGAGCCGACCCCGTTCGGGATCGAGCGGTTCTCCGCCCTCGCCGAAAAGGAGGGCGGCAATCCAGTCGGCCAGGCTGGAAGCCACCCCTTCCAGTTCACCACCACCCTGCAGTTCAATTCGGGTAGGACCCGCCCAAGTGGATACGAAGCCAACCTGGGTTCGCACGACGTCGTCACCGACCAGCCGGCGCTGCCGCGCAACCTGCGCTTCCCACTGCCCGCCGGCCTTGTGGGGAATGCCACCGTTATGCCCACCTGCGACATGAACGTGTTCCTGAAAGCGAACGGCCTGACCAACAACTGCCCTGACACCACGGCCCTGGGCGTGTCCTCGGTGACGATCGTCGAATCCGTCAACGTTGGACTGGCGCGCTTGGCGGTGCCGATTTTCAATCTACCGCCCTCACACGGCGAGCCTGCCCGCTTCGGCTTCACGGCGGCCGGAGCGCCAGTGGTGATCGACACCGCGGTCGATCCCGAGAACGACTATCGGATCACGGCCAGCGTCCAGAACGCCAGCGAGCTTGCCCAAGTCCTCGGGGCAACGACCACCTTCTGGGGCACTCCCGGGGATTCGCGACACGACAATGCAAGGGGTTGGGATTGCGTGTACTTCCCCGATCCCGCCCACGAAACGCCCTGCGAGGTGCCAACCAACATCTCCGAATCCGCTTTCTTGCGGATGCCGGTGCAGTGCGTCGACCCGCTGGACTTCAGCATTGCGCTGGAACCGTGGAACGTGCCGCTCGGCAGCCAGGTCGAGAGCGCTTCTTCGACGAGCGCTCCTCTCAACGGCTGCAACAAAGTCCCCTTCGATCCCGCGATCGAATCGGCTCCCACCAGCAAGCTCGCCCAGAACCCCAGCGGCCTGAGCTTCCACCTCGAGATGCCGAACGCCGGGCTTCTCAGCGGTGAGGCGATTGCCGAAGCGCAGCCGAAAACCGCCATCGTCACCCTGCCTGAGGGCATGAGCATCAACCCCTCGCAGGGAGAAGGCCTGGCCGGCTGCAGCCCGGCCGACTACGCACGTGAGACGGCGAGCTCGAGGCCGGGCGAGGGCTGCCCCGACGCCTCCAAGATCGGCACCGTCGACGTCTCGACGCCGCTGCTGAAAGAGCAAGCGCACGGGGCGCTGTATGTGGCCTCGCCCTACGACAACCCCTCGGGTTCGCTGATCGGCCTCTACATGGTCGCCCGCATCCCCGAGCGCGGGATCGTCATCAAGCAGGCCGGGAAAGTGGAGGCGGATCCGGTGACGGGTCAGCTGACCACCACCTTCGACGACATCCCGCAGCTGCCCTTCACCAGCTTCAACCTCCACTTCCGCGAGGGTGGGCGGGCTCCGCTCGTCACCCCTCCGGCATGTGGGGATTACGAGATCACGGCAAAGTTCGTGCCTTGGTCGGCCCAGGACCCCGACAACCCGACGCCCGACGAGGTGGTCACGAAGACCAGCACGTTCACGGTCGAACGCGGCGTCGACGGGGGCGCCTGCCCGTCCGGCGGCACGCCGCCGTTCCACCCCGGCTTGGACGCGGGGACGATCAACAATGCGGCCGGCAGCTTCAGTCCGTTCAACGTCCGCCTCACCCGCAAGGACGGCGAACAGGAGTTCACCAACTTCTCGCTCAAGCTGCCGCCCGGATTGAGCGGCAAGCTCGCCGGAGTCCCCTTCTGCCCCGACGCGGCGATCGCGGCCGCGAAGGCGCGGACCGGAACGCATGGCGGCCAGGAAGAGCTCGACGCTCCGTCCTGCCCCGCCGCGTCTGAGATCGGCCACACGCTGGTGGGGGCGGGAGTCGGATCGAGCCTGACCTACGTTCCCGGCAAGGTCTACCTCGCCGGTCCCTACCACGGCTCCTCGCTCTCGATCGCGGCGATCACCGCGGCCAAGGTGGGTCCGTTTGACCTCGGCACGGTCGTGGTCCGGGAGGCGCTGCGGGTGAATCCCGATACGGCGGAAGTGTTCATCGACGCGACCGGGTCGGACCCGATCCCCCACATCATCCAGGGGATCCCGGTCCACGCCCGCGACATCCGCGTCTACGTCGACCGGCCCGAGTTCACCCTCAACCCGACCTCCTGCGAACCTTCGTCGGTCGCATCGACGGTGCTCGGCTCAGGCCTCGACTTCGGCTCGGCGGCGGACGACAACCCGGTCACGGTGACCACCCGCTTCCAGGCCGCGGACTGCGCGGCGCTGCCGTTCAAGCCGAAGCTGAAGCTGCGGCTGATCGGGCCGACCCACCGCGGCGCCAACCCGAAGCTGCGGGCGACCCTGAACATGCGCGGGTTCGGCGAAGCCGCGGTCGCGCGGGCGTCGGTGACGCTGCCGCACAGCGAGTTCCTCGACCAGAGCCACATCCGCACCGTCTGCACGCGGGTGCAGTTCAACGCCGGGGAGGGGAACGGCTCCGAGTGTCCGCCCCGGGCCATCTACGGCTACGCGCGGGCTTGGACCCCGATCCTCGACCAGCCGATCAAAGGCCCGGTCTTCCTGCGCAGCTCGTCGCACCCGCTGCCGGACCTGGTTGCCGCTCTGCACGGGCAGGAGATCGATATCAACCTGGTCGGGCGGATCGACTCGATCGGCAACGGGCGGATCCGGAACACGTTCGAAGCGGTTCCGGACGCTCCGGTCTCGAAATTTGTGCTCGAAATGCAGGGCGGCAAGAAGGGCCTGTTGGATAACTCGACCGAGATCTGCAGGGGCCGCCACCGCGCACTTGCGGTCTTCGAGGGCCACAACGGCAAGCAGCGCACGTCGAAGCTGCCGCTGAAGGCCGACTGTGGGAAGAAGAACGGCCGCCGCTGACGCGGCTACCGGAACGCATCGGAAGGACGGTCTCGAGGGGGAGCGCGGCGGTAGGCGTCGCACTCCTTGTCGGAGCGACCGCGTTCGCCGGCGCAGCCGTGGTGCAGAAGGAGGGCCTGCGGGTGAAGGTCGTCGGCCAGGTCAAGCCCTACCGGCTGCCGCGGACCAAGCCAGCGCCGATTGCCGTCTTCGTCTCCGGCCACATCGCGATGGCCGACGGCACGACCCCGCCGCAACTGACCAGGATGACCATCCGCGTCAACCGCCACGGAACGCTGCAGTCGAAGGGCCTGCCGACCTGTCGTATCCGGCGAATTCAGCCGGCCTCTACCGCACTTGCCCTTTCGCGCTGCGGTGACGCGTTGGTCGGTTCCGGGCAGTTCTGGGCTCACATCATCCTTCCCGGTCAGCGCCCCTACCCGACCAGCGGCCGGCTGCTGATCTTCAACGGGAGGAGCACCTGCGATGGCAGCTCCGGAGGAGGCTGCCGTCCTCATTCGGTGATCTTCGCCCACATCTTCTCGACGCGTCCGTTCGCCACCTCCTTCGTCATCACCTTCGCGATCCGCCGATTGCGGGGCGGCGGTCCGTACGGCACGGAGCTGTCCGCGTCGCTGCCGGAGGCGCTGGGCAGCTGGGGGTTCGTAGACCGGATCAAGCTGACGCTGCGGCGCAAGTACGTGGCGGGCGGGCAGAGGCGCAGCTACTTCAACGCGGCCTGTCCGGCGCCGGCCGGTTTCGACCGCGCCACCTTCAGCCTCTTCCGTACCGATTTCAAATTCGTCGACGGGCGGAACCTCGCCCTCGATCTTCAAAAGGACTGCAAGGTGAAGCCATGATCGCGACCCTGCGCCGACACCTTCGACCCGGCTGGGCGCTCTACGCGGCGGTCGCACTCGCAGGCTTCTCCTCGGCGTCCCCCGCCGGCGCCGCCTACGAGCCCGCCGGCTCGGGCGCGACGAGGGTGGAACTGGAGAAGGGGTTCGTCGCCCTGCTGAAACGCAATGGCGTCAAGCTGGGCGTGACCGGCGGAGCGACGCTCCAGAAACGCAAGGTTGGCTTCCCGGTTAGCGGCGGCAAGCTCGATCCAGCCTCCGACCGGGGAACCATCCTGCACGCGGGGGCCCTGACCCTGACCCGCGGGAGCCGTCGCTTCCGGATCGACGACCTGATGGTGAAAACGACGCGGAAGAGCTCGCCGCTGTCCGCCAAGGTGGGGGGAGGGCAGATCAAGCTCTTCACGACCGGTCAGCTGAGCGTCGAGCGCAGCGGCTTCGGCAGCAGGATCCGGTCGCAGGACCTGCAGATCACCGCCAAGCTGGCGGTGCGCCTCAACCACAAGCTCGGGCTCAACCGGGTCTTCGAGGAGGGGATCACCGTGGGCTCGGCGCTCACGCGCGTCCAGCCCGCTCTCGCCAAGATCTCCCACGCGCGACGTCTGTCGCTCGAGCTCGACCCGGCTCTGCTCGCGAAGCTGCAGCAGCTGCATGTGGCGGTGAACCCGATCCACCCGGCCGAACACCCTGGGCCGTTCACCTTCCCGATCTTCGGCGGGCAACTGGCCCCGAACCTCTCCGCCGGGTTCCTGCAGAACGAGGGCTCGCTCGAACTCCTCCAGCTCGGGGCCGGACAGGTGTTCTGGCACGAACCGTGGCTGGACCTCGAAGGCGGGGGTCTCGAGGCGTCGGTCGACCTCGAGCCGGCGCCCCCCTACCGCGGCAAGATCGGCCGCGTCTCGATCGCATCCCTGGACCTCTCCGCCGCCGTCCTCGAATCGCGTCCCTCGCAGCGCACCCTCGGGGTGGCCGGCGGGCGACTCGCCCTCTCGCCGGAGGGCGCCTCCGAGCTGAATGGCGCCTTCGCGGAAGGCGACCCGGTCTTCGCCGCAGGCGAATCGCTGGGCACTGTCTCCTTCAGCGCCGTCGCCAGCTAAACGCCCGACCATTCCCCGTGCTTGCGGGGCAGCCCGACCCGCCCTACGATGATTAGGAGTGGTTTTCAGGGGGGTTCACCAACTTTTCCAGGGGGCAGGGCGATTCCTGCCGTTCGCCTGCCTGGCTGCAGGCTTGATCCTCGTCCTCGGCAGCGGGTCTGCGCTGGTGCCTTCTGCCGCCGCCGCTCCTTCGGGCTGGTGGCATCTCGAGGCGGTTGCCCGGCCTGGCGCCACGAGCACCGCTGGGGGGGAAGCGGAGATCGCGTTGACCGCGATCAACCTCGGCGACGCTCCCGCCGGCGGAGCGGGCCAGCCGATCTCCCTCACCGACACCCTTCCGCAGGGGGTCACCGCTCTCGAGGTCTCGGGTGTCGCGGGGTCCCCGTTGGCGGATGCCGGCGAGGTCGACTGCATCCTGCAGACGGTGCGATCGGTCTCCTGTATATACGAAGCGTCGCTCGCCCCCTATGACCAGATCGAAGTCCGGATCCGGGTCGAGTTGGCACCCGAAGGGCTCTGGGCGGCGGAAGAGAACAGGATGGCCGTGACGGGTGGAGGGGCGCCGCCGGCCGCGCTCGACCGGAAGCTATTCGGGCCTGCCGATCCCGATCAACTCGGGATCGAGGAATTCGAGCTGCGACCCGAAGAAGAGGGGGGCGCCACCACGACCCGGGCCGGGTCGCATCCGTTCCAGGTGACGGCGGCCTTCAGCCTTGCCCAGACCGCCGATGCCATGCCGACCGCCCTGCCGAAGGACCTGCGGCTGAGGCTTCCACCGGGACTCGTCGCAGACGCCGGCTCTGTCCTCGCCTGCCCGCTGCCCAGTTTCCACGAAAGCGGCTGTTCTCCGGCCAGCGTCGTCGGCGTCGGGACCTTCGCCGTGAACGAACCGGCGCAATTCGGCGTGACCAGGCTGGTGGCGCCGATCTTCAACCTGGAGCCGGCTCCGGGCCAGCCGGCCCGCTTCGGGTCCCTCCCCCTGGGGTTGCCGGTGATCATCAACTCCTCGCTTCGTTCCGACGACTATTCGGCGGAACTGGCCATCGGCAACATCTCTCAGATCGCCGGCTTCCTCGGCGCGACGGTGACGCTGTGGGGAGTTCCGGGGGATCCCCGTCAAGACGATTCGCGCGGCCTCGACTGCCTGATGGCGAACCGTGGCGTGGATGAGTTTTCTTGCCCCCGACTCGAAGACCCCGACCCTCGGGCGATGCTGACCATGCCCACCTCATGCGACGACCCTCCGCCGCAGAGCAGCATCGTGGTTGCGCCCTGGGTGGATCCCCTGCGTCCGGTGACGATGAGCAGGGCGTTCCCGCAGGTCAGCGGGTGCGAGGGAGTGCCTTTCCAGCCCGGCGCGGAGCCGACGACGAGCAGCACGGTGGCTTCCTCGTCGAGCGGCTTCGAGCTGCGGCTGGACATGCCCGGCATCGGCCTGCGGAGCCCGGAGGGAATCGGAGAATCCGCCCTCCGAAGCGTGGAGGTCAGTCTCCCCGAAGGGGTGACGATCAACCCCTCCGCCGCGAACGGCCTCTCCTCCTGCAGCGATTCGGACTACGCGTCGGAGTCCATCCGGTCTCACGGCTGTCCCGACGCTTCCAAACTCGGCACGGTCGCGATCGAAAGCCCGATCTTCGCCGGGCCGCTCACCGGGTCGGCGTATCTCGGCTCGGCGGGAGGCGAGCGCTTCGACGGCTCCCTCGACCTCCTCCTCGTGGCGCGGAACCAAAGCCGCGGGCTCCTGGTCAAGCTCCGGGCGCAGTTGCGGCTCGATCCTCGCACCGGCCGTGTCGCTGTCCTCGCCGACCGGCTGCCGCAGCTGCCGCTCTCCAGCCTGAGGCTCACCTTCCCGCCCGGTCCTCGGGCCCTGCTGGCGACGCCGTCCCGCTGCGGGACCTCGTCGATCGAGACGGTGCTCACGCCTTACTCCAGCCCTGCCGCGGCCATTCCTACCTTCTCGCCGTTCGCCGTCACCAGCGGCTCCGGCGGGGCGCCCTGTCCAGGCGCCGACCTCCCCTTCCACCCACACCTCGAAGCAGGCACCCTCAACAACGCGGCCACCCGCTACTCGCCCCTCTACGTCCGCGTCACTCGCACCGACGGAGAAGGGGGGCTCGCCGGTCTCTCGCTGGCGCTGCCGGCGGGCCTCTCCGCCCGTCTCGCCGGTCTCGAGACCTGCGCCTCGGCGGCGCTCGCCGCCGCAGCGGCGAAGACCGCCGCGGCCGAGGCGGCTGCGCCATCGTGCCCCCCGGGGGCGGTGATCGGCCGGACCCTGGTCGGCGTCGGCGTGGGCCCCGTCCTCAGCGAGGTTCGAGGCAGGCTCTACCTGGCGGACCCATACCAGGGGGCGCCGTTCTCGCTGGCGGCTGTGATCCCGGCGCGTCTCGGTCCGCTCGACCTCGGCACGATCGTCCGCCGCTTCCCTGTGGACGTCGATCCGCGCACCGGACGGCTCCGCGTCGAGCTCGGGGAAGGGGGGCGCCTGCCGGCGACGATCGATGGGATCGCGCTCCACCTCCGGGACCTCAGGCTCTACTTCGACCGCGACAGGTTCATCGTCAACCCGAGCAGCTGCGAGCCGGCCGCAATCAGGGGGCACGCTCATGCCCTCGACGGCCAAGCCGCCTCCCTCGCCGAGCGGTTCCAGGCCGCCGACTGCGCCCCGCTCCCCTTCAGGCCGTCGCTGTCACTCCGCCTCACCGGCGCCCTGGGGCGGAACGGTCACCCGGGGCTTCGGGCGACGATCCGCAGCGGCGGGCGCGAAGCTCACCTGGCAGCCGTCCGGTTCACCCTGCCGCCGGGTCAGCTTCTCGACTTCCACCACCTCCGCGCCCTCTGCGCACGCGCGCTGCCAGCTAGACGCTGTCCTGCCGGCTCGCGTCTCGGCCACGCCCAGCTTCTGAGCCCGCTTCTTGACCAACCCCTGCGCGGGCCGATCTACCTTCGCCGCCCGGTTCGCGGGCTGCCGGACCTGGTCGCCGACCTTCGTTCGGGCGGGATCCGGATCGTTCTCGAAGGGCATACCGCGGCGGCGTCCGGGCGCCTGCGAATCTCCTTCCCGTCCCTTCCGGACCTGCCTCTGTCCAGGGGCTCGATCGTTCTCCAGGGCGGGCGCCGCGGGCTGCTGGCCAACAGCGAGAACCTCTGCCGCCACCCACGGCGCGCCGAAGCCTCTCTCATCTCGCACAGCGGCAGGAACCGCTGGTCCCGGCCGCGGCTCAGGCTCGGGGACGCCTGTTGAAAGGCCCCCAGCTTTTCCCAGAAAACAAAGATTTTCTTTCGGGTCACAGTATGCTTTCCTAGGGTCTCACTGTGGAGCCGCCACCTGAGCATTCCCTGCGCGGGCGAGCCGCCGCGACGCTTGCCGCGACGCTGGCGGCGGTCGTCGCCTTCGGCCTCGTCGGCCTCGACGTCGAGGACCACCTGCGGCCGACCTCGCTGCTGATCTCCGGGACCCCGTCGGCCGACGGCGAAGCGCTCTCGCGGGCGCACTTCGGGCAGTCCGCGCCCTTCGCCCTGCTGCTGCGGGGCCCGGCGGCCGCGGTCGAGCGCCAGGGCACCCGTCTCACCGCTGGCCTGCGTCGGGACCGCGACCTCACCGTGATCTCTCCCTGGGACGGGACGCGGGCGTCGAAAAAGCTGCCCCACCCGCCTGCGGGAACCCCACCCGGTGCACCGTCGCGGGCACTGCTCCTGGTCGACTCCCACGTCTCGCCGGCCACCGCGATTGACGACACTGTGCCGGCCCTGGATCGCACGATCGACGCCCGGGTCCACCCCCCAGTTGTCGCCGTGCAATCCGGCTACGCGACGATCTCGCGGGCGCTGCAGTCGGAATCGCTGGCGGCATCGGAGCGGGCCGAGCTCCTGGCGGCGCCCCTCCTGATCATCGTTCTCCTGCTCGTCTTTCGCTCGGTCGTAGCGGCGGCGATCCCGCTGCTCTTCGGCGCGATGACGGTCTTTGCGGCGCGGGGGGTCCTCGCCCTCCTCTCCTCGCTGATGTCGATCGACGCACTGTCGCTGGTCGTCTGCACGATGATGGGGCTGGCGCTCGGGGTCGACTACTCGCTGCTGATCGTCTCCCGCTTCCGGGAGGAGCTGGAGAAGGACGGTTCTGCTGCCGCCGCGGCGGCAGCGGCGACCCGGCGCAGCGCCGGGCGCACCACCGCGGTTGCGGGCTCGACGCTCTTCGTCTCGATCTTCCTCTCGGCGTTCCTGCAGGCGGGGACCCTGCTGGTTTCGCTGGCCACGGCCCTCGTCGTGGTCACCGGCATCGCCGTCCTGATCGCCTGGCTGGCTCTACCGGCGCTGCTGACGCTGCTGGGCGCCCGCGTCAACGCGTGGCCGATCGGCCGCTCCAGGCCGGGCGGCCGTTCCGCCGTCGCCGCCGCCGCGGGAAGGGCCCTGCGCCGGCCCCGGCTCGCCGCCCTGGCGGTAGCCCTTCCGCTCGCTCTCCTCGCCATCCCCGCCCTCGCCTTCAACACCGGTTCGCCGGGCGTCGACGAGCTTCCCGCCGGCAGCGGTGCGCGGGACGACGCCGAAACGATCGCCGAGCTCGCCGGACCCGGTTGGGAGGCGCCCTTTTTGCTGACCGTTGCCGCTCGCCGCGGCCCGATCACCGGCTGGCGCCGGCTCCGGTTCCTGGCGCAGACCCAGCGAAGGGTCGAGCGCCTGCCGGGGGTGGAAGCGGTGATCGGGCCGGCGGTGATCGCCGCTTCCGCAGGACCCCTGCGGCCGCTGGCCGCGCAGCTCGAGCGGAACTCGTCCGCTCCCCAGCTGACCCGGTTGCGCCCGCGGCTGCGCAGGGCGTCCGGGGCGGTCTCGGAACTGCGCGGCGGGCTGGCCGAAGCCGCCGCCGCGGGGGGACTGCTGAGCGAAGGATCCGCACGCGCCGGCGGTGGGGCAGAAGCGCTGGCGGACGGGCTGGACCAGGCCGGGGCGGGCGGCGAGCGGGCTGCATCGGCGCTCGCACGGCTTGCGTCGGGTTCCCGTCGTCTCGTCGCCGGCCAGCGCGAAGCCTCTGCCAGCGCCTACGGGCTCTCGGTCGGCCTCAACACGCTGGAGCCGAACCTGACCGCCCAGGGCCTGAAACGGGCGCGGAAGCTGGCGGCGCGGCTGAGGTCGGCGAGCTCCGAGGACCCGGGGCTCCGCGCCGCCGCCCACGAAGCGGCCGTGCTCGCCTCGGTCCTCGCCGTCAGCCGCGAAGAAATCCAGCGCCTCTCCGGCCAGGCGACGGCCCTGAGGCGAGGGCTCACGCGCCTGCACAACGGTGGGCGCCGGCTCCACGCCGGCAGCGATCGGCTCAGCACCGCCGCCAGGCGCCTCGACGGCGGACTCGACGCCCTGGGCGGAGGCGCGCAGCGCCTCAGCGCCGGCCTGGGACGCCTCCACGACGGTGCCGGGCGGCTCAGCGTCGAACTGGCGAGAGGCTTCCACCGCGGCTACCGTCTGGAACGGGCGCTGCGGGAAGGGGAGAAGCCCCTCACCGCGGCGGCGGCGCTCAGCCGCCGGCTGGAGAGCCTTCACCGGACCTCACCGGCCCTCTTCAAATCCGGCTTCCTTCCGCTTGCGGCGATCGACGGCGCCGGATCCGTCCGCCGCTCGCTCGCGGCTGAGGTGCTCGCCGTCGCCCGCGGAGGCACCGCCGCCCGGTACCTGATCGTCCCGGCGGCCGGTTTCAACACGCCGGGGTCGCGTCACCTCGGATCCCGGCTGCACTCCGTCGCGGCGGAGATCGACCGAACCGATGCCTTCGGCGCCGGCGTCAGCGGCGGGGCGGCTGTTCTCAACGACTACGGAGACGCCACCAAGGCGCGACTCCCGCTGGTCATCGGCGCGATCATCGCGATCACGTTCCTGATGCTCCTGGCGCTGCTGCGGGCGCCGCTCCTGGCGGCTCTGACGGTTGCTCTCAACCTCCTCACGGTGGCCGCCGCGATCGGCGTCGTCACCCTCGCCTGCAAGATCCCGGCGGGCTACCCCCTCGGCGGCCACCCGTACATCGACACCGTGGGGGGCGCGGCGATCTTCGGCGTCACCTTCGGCCTCTCGATCGACTATGCCGTATTCCTGCTGGCGCGGATGCGCGAGCACTACCGCGAGCACGGCGACAATGCCGCCGCGATCTCCTTCGGCCTCGACCGGACCGCCGGCGTGATCACCGGCGCCGCCGCGATCATGGCCGCGGTCTTCGCCTCCTTCGCCCTCGCCCCGGTCGCCACCGTCAGCCAGATGGGGCTCGGCCTCACCGTCGCGATCCTGCTCGATGCCACCATCGTGCGGATCGTTCTGCTGCCGGCGTTGATGCTCCTGATCGGCAAGCGTGTCTGGCGCACGCCGCCGTGGCTCCAGCGGCTCTCCCGCCCCGCGCCCCAGGCCCCGGCCGCCGCGGCCGCGACGGAGGCCGGCTGATGGGCCTCCGGTTCTCCCCTTGGGCGGCCGCAGCCATATCGGCTCTGGCGCTGACCGTCTCGGCCGCCGCCCCGGCGTGGGCCGAAGCCCCGACCCGGGCGGAATACGTCGCCCAATTGGAGCGGGAATGCAAGCCCGGATCCGAAGCCACCCGCCGCGCTGTCCATGGTGTGCGCGCGGACGTCCGCGCCGAACGCTTCGCGGTCGCTGCCGCGAAGTTCGCCCGGGCACGGCGGATCTTCACCCGTACGGTGACCGAGATCTCCGCCGTGCCCCGCCCTGAAGCCGACGTCGACACCCTGAGCCGATGGTTCACCGCGCTGCGCCGGGAGGAGCGCTACCTCGGCCGCATCGTCAAGACGCTGCGGGCGTCGAACGTTCCCGCCTTCCAGCGCGCCGCCGCCGACTTCATCCGCCAGGGGAACCGCGCCAACAACGTCGTCGTCTCCTTCGGGTTCAACTACTGCTCCTTCAAGCCGTCGAGGTTCCAGTGAGGGCCAGGGCGCTCAGCGGCTGTCTCCTCCTTCTCCTCCTCTGCCTGGCGGGGGCGCCGGCCGAGGCCGAGCGCAGCAGTCGCGCCGGGGTCGAAATCTCCGTCGACGGGTGGATCTCCCCCTCGCGGCTGGACCGGCACCGGATGGGGCCGGTGTCGGTCACCATCGCCGGCTCGGTGCGGGCACCGGGCCGGGCGCAGTCGCCGCCCCTGACCACGATCGAACTAGGCTTCGGCGCTCGGGGCGGGCTCAGCACCATGGGCCTGCCGACCTGCCCGCCCTCCCGGTTGCGGAACGCAACCCCGGAGCAGGCGCTTGCTCGCTGCCGCGGAGCCCTGGTCGGCCGCGGCAGGTTGCTGACCGAAGCCCCTCTCGGCACGGGGGAGCCGCTGTTGTCGCGCGCCGCCGCGCTCGCCTTCAACGGCGGCGGCGAGAGGCGCCGCACGGTGCTCCTCTACGCCCACGCCGCCTCACCGCCCACCTCCTTCGTCCTCCCCTTCCACCTGCGCCGTCCACGCTCGGGCGGATACGGAGTCGTCGCCCGGGCGAGCGTCTACCGGGCGCTCGGGCGCTGGCCGCGACTGCGGGCGTTCCGGCTCACGCTCGGCCGCCGCTATCGCTCCGAAGGCGCCTGGCACAGCTACCTGAACGCGCGATGCCCGCTGCCGCCCCGGCTCCACCTCGGCTACTTTGGGCTCGCCCGTGTCACCTACCGCTTCGCTCCCAAGCCGAGAATCACCGAAACCATCCTGCGTCCCTGCCGGACCCGCGACTGAGAGGCCGATGCTCGTCTCCCCGCCCACCGTATCCACCCGCCTCGGCGCCATCCGCCTCTTCGCGCAGGCCGCGCGGCGTTACTGGCTGGAGGTCTTCCCCGTGGTGCGGTCGGCCCAGCGCGAGCTCCTGCGGCGGGCGGAAGCGATCCCGGACCCGCTGCTGCGCGAGGACGCGATCGCCTCCCACCGCGACAAGGGCTCGAACTCGGAGGGGCTGGCGGCGCTGGCTGTGCTCGCCCCTGCCGCCGCTCGGCGCGACCTCGCCCGCAGCCTCGTCGCCTATCAGCTGATGCTCGACTACCTCGACTGCGTCTCGGAGCGCCCCGCCGGCGACCCGCTCGGGAACGGCGCCTGCCTGCACCGGGCCTTCGAAGTCGCCCTCGACCCCGCGGCTGCCCACGCCGACTATTACGAGCTCGCTCCTTGCGCCGACGACGGCGGGTACCTGGTGGCGTTGATCGAGGCCTGCCGGGCGCCGCTGCGGCGACTGCCGTCGCTCCCAGTCGTGCAGGACCGGCTCCTGAGGCAGGCTCGCCTCTGTCGCGAATCCCAGGCCCTTAACCACGCCCAGCGCTTCGCGCCGATCGAGGAGCGCCTTTCCTCCTGGGCGCGCGAGGCGACCGCGGAAGCCGGGGTGGAGGAGGAGCTCGAATGGTGGGAGGTGGTCGGGGCGGCGGCGGCTTCTTCTCTCGCCATCGCCGCCCTCCTCGCCCTCGCCGCGACGCCCGGCCGGACGGATCGCGATGCGAGCGCTGTGGAGGGGGCCTACTTCCCGTGGGCGAGCGGGCTCAACGCGCTCCTCGACTCGCTGATCGACCTCGACGAGGATCCCGTCGGGACGAGCCACATGCGCCGTTATCCGAGCCCGGAGGTGGGCGCCCGTCGCATGCGGATGCTCGCCGCCTCCGCGCGGGCGCGCCTTTCCCGGCTCCCGGACGGGAAGTGGCACGAGGCGATCTTCTCGGCCATGGGAACGCTCTATCTGGCGCAGCCGCAGGCATGGCGGCCGGGGGCCGCGCCCGTCTCGCGAGCCGTTTTCGACGACCTCGGGCCGCTCGCCGGTCCGGCGCTCTGCGTCCACGTCCTCCGCCGCAGGGGAAGGGGAAGCAGAGCCCTCTTCGGGGCACTCCGGTCGCCGCGGTCCGATGAGGTACAAACCACCCGACTGCGATGGCCGACCTGAGCGCGGAAGAGACCCGGCGCCTGCGCCAGGCGCTGCTTGACCTCTGTATGGAGAGGGGCTACCGCAGCCTGGAGCTGGCGACGCTCCTCGACCGGGCTGAGGTGCGGGAGGAGGACTTCCGGCAGCATTACCCGGACCTCGACGCCTACTTCGCGGCCGTTCTGAGCGGGATCTACGGCGATTTTTTCGTTTGCGCGCAGCAGGCGGTGGCGGGCCAGGACGGCTGGCGCGACCGGATGCGCGCGACCGCCTACGCTCTCCTCCGCTTCCTCCGCCGCGACGAGCGGGTCGCGCGCTTCGCCGCCGTCGACGCTCAGGACGCGGGTGAGCCGGCCCAGCTCCTCTTTTTGGAGACCTTCAATCGCCTCGTCGATCTGATCGACGAAGGGAGTGCTCAGGTGAGCGGCCCCGCCTCTCCCAGCCGGGCGACCGCACTCGGGGTCGGCGGCGTCGTCTTTGCCCGCATCCAGGAGGCGGTGGCCGAGGGGGAACTCGAACTGGGGGAGGAGGAGATCCCCGAGTTGATGTACGCGGCGGTGTTCCCATACCTGGGCGCCGAGGCCGCCGCCGAAGAGCTTCGCATCCCACCACCCGCCGAGCAGCCAACCTGAGGGACTGTGCCTAGCGGCGGCGGAGGGCGCCGTTGGCGACGGCGCAGGCTCGCTCGGGACCGACGAAGCCGACAAGGGTGATGTACGTCGCCAGCGGAACGACGGCGGCCAGGCTCGCCGGCCCGTTCTTGCGCACCTGCTCCCGGACAAGCGCGTAGACCGTAGCCGCAGCCGCCTCCGGCGCAACGGCGGGCGCAGCGGGGTTTTCCTCGAACCCCGGCGCGAGCATCTCGGCCATCGAGTCGATCACCCGGTCGCGGCGGGAGAGGGCCTGCAGGCCGGCTTCGTAGACCCCGACGGTCGCCAGGCGCGCCATCGCCGGCTCGGCGACGAAGTACGCGCACATCGCTTCGAGAAGGGCTCTTACGCCCTCCTGCCAGTCGCCCGCCCGCCGCGCCGCCGGCACAGCCGAAGCCATCATCTGCGCCCCGCTCATCTCCACCGCCGCCAGCATCGCATCCTGTTTGTCGGCGAAGTGCTCGTAGAAGGTGGTCAGCGAGATCGCCGCCTGCGCCGCGATGTCGTCGACGTTCATGGCCCCGTAGCCTTTTTCCGCCACCACGTTCGCGACCGCCTGGGCGATCCGTTCGGCAGGCGTGTAACCGGCGAACCTTGCGCCTGCGTGCGATCGCTGCCGGCGCGGTCGCTCGAGCCCCTCCGGAGGTGGCCGAACGCTCGCCAGCCAGGCCCAAAGTTCCGGCCCGAGCGCCGCCAGCTCCCGCTCCTGCCGGCGATAGAGGCGGGTTTGGACGAGCTTGCAGATGCCGCCCAGGAGGATTCTTGTCCAATCTTGATCTCTTTGCCCGCCCGGAGGGGCGGGGGCCACGGCCTCGATCTGCTCGCAGAAGGTCCCGAAGCACCGCTCGGCGACCGCCTCCCCCGGCGCGCCGGTCGCGTGCAGCTCGACGAAGCAGATCCGCGCCGCCGCCGGTTGCGCTTCGACCAGCTGAAGGAATTTCAGCAGCGCCGCTTCTGGCCCCCGGCTTTCCGTTGTGCCATGGACGTTCTCCAGCTCCCGCAGCGTCGGCCCCAGCAGGGCATCTGCCGCCTGCACCAGGCAGTCGGCCTTGTTGGCGAAGTGCTTGTAGAAGTCGCTGCGGGAGACTCCGCAGGCGTCGATCACCTGGGCGACGGTGGTCTCCTCGTATCCGCGCTCGGAGGCGACCGCCACCACGGCTCCGAAGAGGCGCTCCCGCTGGTTGCGGACCACCTCCTCGCGCGGTGTTCCACTCCCCGGCAGGAGACGGCGCGTCCGCAACTCGGACGTGTCGCCCCAGGGGGTGACGACTGAACCTACGGTTGTCGGCCGCTGTTCCATAACCCTGTGGGGACCGCTCCCCGCAGTCGGCCCCGTGACCATCCTCTCATCCGCTCCGGCTCCCGTCGTGTTACCTGCGCCTACCTTCAGAAAAGATTACTTGCCTTCTAGGACCGAGTCTGCTTTCATCCCGGCACAGCGTCTCGTCGACCCCCTAGTCGCGAGCGCTCCGGTGCGCGAGGCCAACCCTGACTACGCGTCACCGACGTCGATCCGCGGCCGAGGCCGAGACTTCCCCGGTCCCAGCCTCATCGCGGTCGGCCAAGGGTCAACTCGGACACGCTGGTCGGGCTTTCCCGGCCTGGGTGCCCGGGATGGCCCTGTGGCTTCAGCCGGCGCCGAAGCCCCCCTGGAATGCGGCACCCACCCGCTATCCTCGCTTCGGGGAACAGACACGACCAGGGAACATCATGAGTCATTCGAGTCACGCCGACGGTTCGGCGGGTTTGCCTGAGGCCGAGCAACATGAGGTGATGGTTGCGGCGATGGCGGAGCCCGTCCGCTGCAAGATCTTCCTCGCCGCCGTGGAGGCAGCGTTCTACGTCGGATCTGAGGCTGCGACCGGCCAGACGGGGATCAGCGTCCGCCAGATCGCCGAGCGGGTCCAGGAGAGCCGTCGGCGGGTCAGGTATCACCTCGAGGTTCTCTGTCGACAGGGGCTGGTGGAGGTCGTGGAGGAGAAGAGGCGGCGAGGAGTCGTCGAGCATTACTACCGCGCCAAAGGCATCCCACTGCTCTCGAAAGAGGCCACGGAGAAGCTGCCCGTGAGGCGCAAGCAGAAGATCATCTTGGAGACCCTGAGAAAAGTCTTCGCCGAGGCGACCGCGGCGCTCGGGAGCGAAACCTACGTCCGTCGGCCTGAGTGGGCGGCTGCTCGCGTTCATGCCGACGTCGACGAGCAAGGCTGGACAGAACTGGGCGTGATCTATGAAAAAACCACCAGAGATGCTCTCGCGATCATCGCCAAGGCCCAAGAGCGGCTGCGGGCGACGGGTGAGCGGCCGGTCCGAGTCGGGGCCGCCGCCCTGCTGTTCGAGTGCGCGGCTCACGAGGCCGCACCCGATCTCGATCCCTGACGCCCATCGTCAGCGGACCAGCAGAGCTCTCGAATGCTGAAGCGATCTTTAGTTTGCCGTTGTTTGACCTGGGACCGGGGTCTTCCCTAGGGTCACCGCCGTATTCAGGTTGAACAGCTGCTACGGGGAAGAGTCCATTGAGGACATCGGCAACAGGGCCCGGGGATAAGCCCGAGCTGACGCAACACATCATCGAAGCGACCTTCGCAGTCGTCGCTTCCCATGGCTTCGAGGCGACGACGACGGATCTGATCGCCCGGCAGACGGGAGCAAGCGTCGAGGCCGTAGTCCGAAGCGTCGGCGACAAGGACCGCTGCTGCCTGCGTGCGTTCGAGGCTGTCTGCGAGCAGGTGGATTGCCTGCTCCTGCCCATCTACCTGCGTCCGGAGCCCTGGCAGGAGCGCATCTCAGCGGCGGCGGCCGCCGCCGCGCGCTATTGCTGCGAACACGAAGAGCGCGTGCGATTCGCCATCGACGAACGATTCCGCCGGGGGCGTCTCCCGCTGGGAGAGGCGAGTCTTTGCCTTCATCTCCAACAGGTCGATTCGATTCGGCAGGAGGCAGCGGAGCCGGAGCAAATTCCGGTCGCGGCGGCTGAGCTCGCCGTCGGCTCAGCTCTCGAGACCCTCGTCGGCCTCCACGCCGAGGGCCGTCTTGCCGATGCCGAGCTGGCGGTGCCCGGGTTGCTCTACAACACCTTCCGCCTCTACCTCGGCCTGGAGGTCGCCGAGGACCTGCTGAAGGCGCGCCCGGATCTCTGTAGGCCTCGCCGCTTCTAGAGGGCGTAGGCCCGGCGGATCAGCAGCGTAAGCTCGGGGACGGCGTCGCGGAAGTCCCCCGGCCGAGCGGCGAGAATCGCGCTGGAAACGGCCTGGTCGATCGCGTTGATCATGAATTCGGCTGTGAGCGGCGGCGGCGAAGACTGCGCTGTCGTTCCCCTGCAGGTTGCGTCGAGGGCGCGGGAGAGACGCTCGATCACCACCTGGCGCTGCAGGGATCCCTCGCGGCCGACCATGTGGACCTCGACGAAGACCGCTTTTGCCAGAGCTTCCTGCTCGGCCGCGAAAGCGGCTACCGACTCCAGCGCGCGACTTACGCGCCGGTCGACGGGCCCCTCTCCCTCCAAGAGGGCGATCGCCCTGTCCGCCAGCCGGTTTGCCTTCCACTCGTAAGCGGCAAGGAAGCAGTCGCTCTTGCTGCGGAAGTGCCGGTAGAAGTGCGCGCGGGAGCCGCCGTAGCGCTTGTACACCTTTTCGACCGAGACCTGACGGAACCCGACCTCGCCGGAGCAGAGCAGCATCGCCTCCATGATGCCGTCCCGCGGTCCGTTCCCGTGCCTCTCCTGTTCGCGTTGCAGTCTTGTCAATTCGGCCCGTGGCGTCCGCACATGTCCTCGTTCGCACGCTTGGTCGGCTGCAGTCGGGTGTTCTAAGTCCTCGATTCAGACGTCCCCTGCGCCACACCCCTTACCTTTAAAAACCCTAGCATCTGAATTGAAAACTGAAACTTCCAAATCCAGCTCGGCCCCATGGCCTCCGTTAAGCTAGCCGCGTGGCCTCGCTTCCCGAGCACTTGCGACCGATCCCCGCCGGGCGCGAGAAGCTCTCCCGCGAGGTGATGGAGGAGCACCAGCGGACGCGGGTGATCGAAGCTGCGATCGTCGTTTTCGCCGAGAAGGGGTACCCCGCGACCACGGTCGACGATCTGGTCAACGCGGCGCGGGTGGGAGTGGGCAGCTTTTACGCCCTCGTCGGTGGGAAAGAAGAGTGCCTGGTCGCGGCTTACGAGACGGTGATCAAGGAGGCGCGGGCCGTGGCGACCGCGGTTCCCGCCTCGGAGGGAGCCTGGGGCGCCCAGGTCGCCGCCGGGCTGAGGGTGCTCTTGCAGTGGGTGCAGGGGGAGCCGGTGAAAGCGAGGATCGCCTTGATCGAGATCCAGAGCGCCGGTCCATCTGCCCTCCGCCTCTATGAGGAGACGCTGAGCGCGGTGACGGCCTTCCTTGCCCGGGGGCGGGAGGTCGGTGACCTGTCGCGGCCGCTGCCGGAGACGCTGGAGCGCACGACCGTCAACGGGATCGCCTGGCTGCTTCACCGCCGCCTCTCGACGCAGGATGCCGCGTCGATCGACTCGCTGTTCGGAGAGCTCGCGCAGCTGATCCTCGTGCCTTACCTCGGGGAGGAGCGGGCAGAGCGGGAAATCGCTGCGGGGAACCTCATTCCAACGGCCTGAGTTAGACAGGTCATCAGGTGTGAACACTCCGGGTCTTAAACCGGACTCGAGCGTGCAGAGTCCGCGGATATCCGGTTATCGTCTTCGTGTGCCGAAGCGGGAGGCAGGCAAAACCGAGACGTCTGTGGGTTTGCCGCGGCTCCCCCCGGGCCGCCACGGCTTGACCCGGGATTTCGTCGTCAAGAACCAGCGCGATCGACTCACCGCCGGGATCATCGCCGCCGTCGCGGAGCATGGCTATCACGACGCGACGGTCTCCAAGATCTGCGCGGCAGCCGGACTCTCCCGCCGGACCTTCTATTCGTACTTCTCCTCGAAGGAGGAGTGCTATCAGCAGGCTTTCGACCTCATCGTCGACCATCTTGTGGCGGCGATGCGGGAGGCGGGTGGGGAGCAGGACGGCTGGCCGGCTCAGGTGGGGGACAGGATCCGGGCGATGCTCGAGACGTTCGCGGCAAACCCCGATCTCGTCCGCTTCGCCGTCATCGCCCCGCTCCGGGCCGGAGATGAGATGACCGCCCGGCAGGCTGCGGGGGTGGAGCGCCTGCTCGAGGAGCTGACGAAGGGCAAGCAGGCCGCCGGAGTGCGGCCGGTTTCAGCGGCGATCGAACAAGCTCAGGTCGGAGGGATGATGGCCGTGATCGCACACCGGGTCGAAACAGGGCGGCAGGAGCAACTGCTCGACCTGCTCCCCGACCTCGTCGAGCTCTTCCTCATGCCCTTCCTGGGCGGGGCGCAGGCGGGTACCGCTCCGCTCGCCGAGGGCTGACCGGGACGGAACCAGCTCGTGCTCTACGGTGGCCCGCCGATGCAGGGAGCGTTCGACCAATTCCGCCTGCCGCCGGGCCGACACAAGCTCTCGGACTCGCAGGTTCGCGAAAATCAGCGCTGGCGACTGCTCGGCGCCTGCGCCGAAGTGATCGCGTCTCGGGGTTATCGAGGACTCTCGCTCCGGACCGTGACGAAGGAAGCGGCGGTTTCGAAACAAACCTTCTACAAGCACTTCGAGCACCTCGGCGAGTGCGTGGCAGAGACCCACGCGATGGCCGTCGAGAGTGCACTGGCCGCCGTGGCGGGTGGCTGCGAAGCCGCCCCCAACCGCGAGGCGACCCTGCTGGGGGGGCTCCGCTCGCTCGCGGGGCTTTTCGCGGAGGAGCCGGCGCTGGCCTACGTCTTGACCGATACGGCGCTCCTCGAAGTCCCCGGGGTTCAGGCGGAGCGGGCGAGGCTTGCCGGTCGGCTCGCCAGGTCCCTGGCCTCGGTGACCGGCGAGGCCGCCGAGCCGAAGCGCGGCATCGGCCGGCGCCTGTCTCTCCACCGGGTGAGGGCAACTGCGGGTTGCTTGTCCCTTTGGCTGATCGACGGGACCCCCGCGGCGCTCGCCGACGCAACTCCGGAGCTCTCGCAGCTGTTGCTGGAATAGATCCCAACACAGGTTCCTCTATCTTTAGAGACGCCATCCTCTAGAATCGCTCTGCTTAGCGATGGGTTCCCCGCCCAGGTGACCTAGGCAGTGTCGTGTCACCCCCAATGCACGATGCAGCGGAGCCGGGGCCGGGATCCTTCCTGGCTCCGGCTCGTGCCGTTTACCGGCGGCCAGAGGGCCCCGCCGGCTGCTACCGGTTCAGCAGGACCGGCAGGCTTTTCAGCTGGTTGAGGAAACCGGACTCGAGGAAGACGGGCGCACCCGCCATCTCCATCCGCGGGTAGCGGGCGAGGGTCTCCTCGAGCAGGATCTTCAGCTCGAGGCGGGCCAGAGCGGCGCCGAGGCAGAAGTGGCGGCCACCGGCGCCGAAGGCCTGGTGGTCGGGGTTGCGGAGGACGTCGAAGCGGTCGGGGTCCTCGTAGCGGGTCTCGTCGCGGTTGGAGGACGCGTACCACATGACCACCTTGTCGCCCTGCTTGATCGGCCGGCCGGCGAGCTCGGTGTCCCTGGTCGCGGTGCGGCGAAAGTGGGCGAAGGCGGGGAACATCCGCAGCGACTCCTCGACGGCGCCGGGGATCCGCGCCGGGTCCTCGAGCAGGAGGTCGCGCTGGCCGGGGTGTTCCATCAGCGCGCGCATCGCGCTGCTGTAGGTCGCCTTGGTGCTGTCGTTGCCGGCGGCGACGAGGAGGAAGAAGCCCATCACGATCTCGTGTTCCTCCAGCCGCTGCCCTTCTACTTCGGCGTGGACGAGGACGCTGGTGAGGTCGTCGGTGGGGTTCTCGCGGCGCTCGGCGATCATCGCCCCGCAGCGGGCGAAGACCTGCTGGAGCGCCGCCTGGATCGTTTCTTCGACGCTGTCGACGTCGGGGCTGTAGTCGGGGTCGTTGGCCGCAAGCGCCATGTTCATCAGCTCTGCCCAGGTGTCGTCGTCCTCCTCCGGGATCCCCATGAAGCTGCCGATCACCCGCGAGACCGCCGGCTGGGCGACGTCGGTGACAAGGTCGCAGGTGTCCCGGCCCTCGAGCCGGTCCAGCACGCCGACGACGATCTCGCGGATCGCGTCGGTGTGAGCGGCGATCCGCTTCGGGGTGAAGCCGGCCTGGAAGAGCGCCTTCAGCCGGTCGTGCTTGGGCGGGTCCATGCCGATGAACATCGCCCGCGCCAGCTCGATCGGGAAGACCTCGTCAATCACGACCACCCCCCCGAGTTCGGAGGAGTACGTCTCGAAGTCGCGGCTGACCGCGTGGACGTCGTCGGCCCGGGTCACCGACCAGAAGCCCTTCGCCTGCGGCAGTTCGGTGACCTCGGAGGTCCAGTGGACGGGGCACCCCCCGCGCATCCGCTTGAACAGCTCCAGCGGCGGCCCGTGCTCCCAGTGCTCGCGCTCAAGCACGAGAGCGTCCTCGACGTTCCCTCCTCCGGCGGCGATCTCTGCCTGGTCTGCCACGGCCCCGGGAGCATACTGGCTACCTGGCCAGTTTTTCTACGCGGCCGTCAGGGCTTGCTGCGACCTAGAGCTTCTGCTCGAGGTCGTCGGCTTTCTCGCCGTGGCGCTGGGACAGCTCGCGCTCGCGCTCGGCGCGCTCGGCGGCTTCCCGAGCTTCCTGCTCCCGCTCCTGCGCCTTGCTCGCGTGCAGATCGGCCTCCTGGCGGTGGCCGCCGGCCTGTTCGCTGAGCCGCTGGCGTTCCACTTCGCGGCGCGCCTTGGCTTTGCGCGCGGTGATCGCGGCGAGCACGAGGAGGATGAGTACGACGACGACGATGGCGATGATCAATCCGGTGGACATAGCTTCTTCTCTACCCGCCCCGCGATTGGTAAACCCGTCCGGTGTAGAGGCCGACTCCCGGGTTTGCTTCACTTCTGAGACCAGAGAAAGGAGGTGGTCCTAACTTGAATCACATGCTTGATGGGACTCTGGAGGTGCAGGGCCGCTAGGCGCCGCACTGGTTTGGGCGCCCGGCGGAATCCACCCCGGGCACCGGCGGTTCGTCGGGAGCCGGGTCTTGTCCCGCCCGGTAGCAGTTCCCGCGTCCGTTCCTTTGCACCAGGCCGGGGTCGCCAGTTGGCGGCCCCGGCGCTTTTCCCGCCCTCGGGCGGCTCTCGCGCTTTAGGCCGCGAGCCCTACTTTCGCTTCGGCAAGGAAGTGCGACGCGATCCGCCAGCGGCGCTGCAGGACGGGTTCGATTTCTTCCGAGCCGCAGCCCGCTTCGGAGACGCATTCGCCCCAGTCGTTGGCCGCTTCGATGTAGCGGTTGAACGCCTTCTCGGCGGGGGTGGCGACTGCGGCGAGGCAGTCGATCTGCAACCGCGCGACCGGAATCTTCCCGTAGGTGGAGCGGATCCCCCGCACCTCGGCAACGTACTGGTCGAAGGTGACGCCGACGGCGAGCCGCCGCCGCAGCCCGTCCATCGAGCCGACGAAGCTGCCGAGCTGACTCTGGCAAAGGTCCCCGGCGGGAACGGGATGCCCGCTCCTTGCGGATGGCTTGGCGCCGTCTTCGGACTTTTGGCCCCTATGGGGGCCCGAACTTCGGACGGGAGCCTCTTCTTGGCTGGTCACGGAGGCTGCGCTGGTCGAGTCCGCGCTGCCGCCCCCGCAGCCGACGAGGAGCAGCGCCGCCAGCAGTGCGCAGCCGATTAGCTGAAGGGGAGCGGCGGCGGGCACCCGCGCAGTTTAGGAGGACTGCGTCGTGTAAAAAGGCTCTCGTGCGGCGGATCAGCGTTCTCGGGACGGCGGCGCTGGCGGCGTTACTCCTCTGCGCGCCCGCGGCTCAGGCGCGTCCCCACGTGCTGGTCGTGGGGGACAGCCTCGAGGAGCTGACCTCCCCCTACCTCGGCAACTACCTGCCCGGCGTCGAACTGACCGTCAACGCGGTCGGCGGCTACAACAGCTACCAGATCTTCGACCTCTTCCAGGAAAGCTATGACCCCTCGGTCGACGTCGTCGTCTTCGACGCGGGCACCAACGACAACCCGTCCTATCCGGAGATCCTCGCCGGCAATCTCGCCAAGGTCGCAGAAACCGTCGGCGACCGCTGCATGGTGGTGCCGACCATCCACGGGCTCCATCCCGGCGGCGTCGACGACAGCGGCAAGAACCGGGTCGTCGCCGAATTCGCCGCCTCGCGGCCGGGGACGCAGGTGCCCGACTGGCAGGGGGCGGTCTTCGCGCACCCGGAGCTGATGCAGGCCGACAACCTGCACCCGATCGAAGAGGGAGCCGACTACCGCGCCCAGCTGATCGCCCAGGGGGTGCAGGGCTGCCTCGCCTACGGGGACGCCGTCGCGAGCGCACCGCCGGAACCGCGGACCGATGTCGAGCCGATCGCCACAGTCGGTCGCCTGCAGGCGCGGGAGCAGGCGGTGATGGACCGGATCCGGGTCGACGTCCTGCGCCAGGCTGCGACCTCGCTCGTCGCCGGCACCCTGCTCGCCGGCCGGTGAGGCCGGGTGCCCGAAGTGGCAACCTGTAGTCATGGAGCGGCCCCGTGAGTGAGGTGGTGATGCCCCGCCTCTCCGACTCGATGGAGGAGGGGACGATCCTGACCTGGCTGAAGCAGGTCGGCGACGAGATCGCGGTCGGCGACGAGCTGGTCGAAATCGAGACCGACAAGGCCAACATGGCCTACGAATCCGACGTGGCGGGGACGCTGCAGGAGATCCTTGCGCAGGAGGGGGAGAGGCTCCCGATCGGCTCGCCGATCGCGCGGATCGGGGAGTCCAATGGCGAGGGACCCAGCGCTCGGCCCGCGGGTCCTGTCTCCGATCCCGGGCTCTCCCTAGCGGGAGAGTCCTCGGAATCCTCGCCACCCGCGGGAGAGGCGTCAGAAGCCGACTCCGAGAAGCCGGCCGAGGTCGCTGACCCCGAGGCTCCGGCCGCCGAAGAGAACGGGGGGGAGAGGGTGAAAGCTTCGCCGCTGGCTCGACGGCTGGCGAAAGACAAGGGGCTGGACCTGAAAGGGCTGCATGGGTCCGGGCCGGGGGGGCGGATCATCAAGCACGACGTGGAGGAGGCGGAGGCTCCGGGCTCAGCGGCTCCTGCCCCCTCCACCCGGCCCGAGGGGGCAGGGGCCGCTCCTCCCGGCGGTGGAACCGCCAGAGGAGAGACCGAGACCCAGGAGCCGAACAAGCTGCAGCAGACGATCGCGCGGCGGATGGCGGAGTCGAAGGCGACGGCGCCGCACTTCTACCTGACGATCGAGGTCGACATGGGGAGGGCGGTGGAGGCGCGGGCGGCGATCAAAGCTGCCTCGAAAGAGGGCGACGTCGTTCCCTCGTTCAACGACATGATCGTCAAGGCCTGCGCGATCGCCCTGCGGGAGTTTCCGAAAGCCAACGGCGCCTACCGCGACGGCCGCTTCGAGCTCTACTCGCGGGTCAACGTCGGCGTCGCCGTCGCCGCCGAGGAAGCTCTCGTCGTGCCGACCATCTTCGACGCCGACCGCAAGGGCCTGCGCCAGATCGCCGCCGACACCCGCGCCGTCGCCGCCAGGGTCCGCGACGGCTCGGTGACGCCGCCGGAGCTCTCGGGCGGCACCTTCACCGTCAGCAACCTGGGGATGTACGGGATCGACGAGTTCGACGCGGTGGTCAACATGGGTCAGGCGGCGATCCTCGCCGTCGGCGCGATCCGCGAGGTCCCGGCCGTCCGCGACGGAGAGATCGCCCCCGCGCGGCTGATGAAAGCCACCCTCTCCTGCGACCACCGCATCCTCTACGGCGCCGAGGGCGCCGAGTTCCTCGCCCGGGTCAAGCAGCTGCTCGAGGAGCCCGTCTCGCTCGCCCTCTAGTGCTCCTCGGGGTAGTCCGCCTGTCCGCCGCCTAACTCGGGCGGCAGCGCCTTCGGCCCTTCGGGGTACATGTGCTGCAGCTGCTCCTCGCTCATCTCCAGCGTGCTGGTGATCTCTTCCCGCGGCGCCCCGACGACGAGCCATAGCTGGTCGTCGTCGGTGTCATTGAAGAGCTGGCGGTCGGTGTCGTGATCGACCCGGAGCGTGTCGAGCGGCGCCAGCGTCAGTACCTCTTCGCCGATCCGCACCCGCCCCTCACCCTCCAGCAGCACGTAGAGCTCCTCCTGGGTGAAGTGCCGGTGCCTGGTCGAGGCTTTCCCCGGCTCCAGCCGCCACATCCGCGCCCCCAGCTGCGAAGCCCCGAGCTGCCCGCCGAGGTCCGTGTTCGGCGTCTTCATCTGATTCGACCGCCGCCAGAAAGCATCGGCGGCTCTCAGGACGCGGTAGCCCACTAGAGATCGATCCAGGTGCCTTTGGGGCCGAGGTTGCGGACCGGCGTCGGGCCGATCGTGCTCTCGCAGCCCCAGGACTCGTGGATGTGGCCGCAGACGGCGAGGCGGGGGCGCTTCTCCTCGATCGCCCGCAGCAGGGCGGGGCTGCCGAAGTTGCCGCCGCCACCGGCGGAGTCGCAGTGGTCCCTGGGCGGGGAGTGGAGGACGAGGACGGCGCCCTCGGGGCAGGCGGCGAGCATCTCGGCGGCCGCCTCGTCGTCGAGGTCGAAGCTCCAGTCCCAGGGGGTGACGGGGATCCCGGCGCCGAGACCGTAGAACTCGGCCCCCTCGATCGTCGCCCCCTCTCCGTGGAGGACGGTGGCCGCGCCCCAGCCGTCCACCGCGTCGCGCAGCGCGTCGACGGTCTCGTTGTTGCCGGGGACGAGGACGGTCGGAGTCTCGATCGTCGCCAGGGCGCCGATCGTCTCCGGCAGCCCCTCGTGCACCGAGGCGAAGTCGCCTGCCCCGATCACGACGTCGGCCTCATCTGCCATCTCGACCAGGCGCGCGGCCTGCTCGAGGTCGCGGTGGAGGTCTGAGAAGGCGAGGATCTTCATGGGCCCCAACTTATCTGCTCGGTGCCGGGCGCATGCCTTGTCCTGTCCGCGACGGCGATTCCTCCCCGCCTTCGGGTATTCTCGCCGCCGCAATGCCTGACGTCTTCTGGCTTGGATTCGGAATCGCCGCCGCCTTCGTCTTGATCGGCGCGATCGCCGGCGCCCGCTCGCGCACGGCCAGCCTCGGCACCGGCGCCGCGATGGGCGCCTACCTCGGCGCCATGAGTGCTTTTCCGCTCCTCGCCATTGGTCTAGCGACCAGCTAGCCGCCTCGATTGAAGGAGCTGCCCCGGGGGTAGCCGCACTCGCATGACCAGTGCGACCGAAGTCCCTGTCCTGACCCTGCACGACGGGGTAGAGATGCCCCAGCTCGGGTTCGGCGTCTTCCAGATCCCGCCGGAGGAGACGCAGGAGAAGGTCGAGGAGGCGCTGGCCGCCGGCTACCGCCACGTCGACACCGCCGCTGCCTACCGTAACGAGGCGGGGGTGGGGGCGGCGATCGCGGCGACGGGGGTGCGACGCGAGGACGTGTTCGTCACCACCAAGCTCTGGAACTCGGAGCAGGGCTACGACTCGACCCTGCGGGCGTTCGAGAAGAGCCTGGAGCGGCTCGGCACCGGCCACGTCGACCTCTACCTGATCCACTGGCCGCTGCCCGCGCGCGACCTCTTCCTCGATACCTGGCGGGCCATCGAACGGATCCAGGAGGAAGGCGGCGCGCGCTCCATCGGCGTCTCCAACTTCCGGATCGAGGACCTCGAGCGGATCGAGCGCGAGGCCAGGGTACAACCGACCGTGAACCAGATCGAGCTGCACCCGCGCCTGCAGCAGGCGGAGCTGCGGGCCTGGCACGCCGACCACGACATCGCCACCGAGGCCTGGAGCCCGCTGGCCCAGGGGGACCTGCTCGAAGACGGGACGATCGAAACCGTCGCCGCCCACCACGACCGCACGCCGGCCCAGGTGATCCTCCGCTGGCACTTGCAGATCGGCAACGTCGTGATCCCGAAATCCTCGAACCCCGAGCGGATCCGCGAGAACTTCGAAGTCTTCGACTTCGAGCTGAGCGATGACGACATGGCGGCGCTGGAGCGGCTCGACAGCGGTGAGCGAACTGGTCCCGATCCGGGTTCGTTCGACGTGGCGTAGGTGGCCGGGCGGGGCCCGTCGCGGGCTGTTCGGGGGTACCTGCGCTGGATGCTCGGCACCCCCGGCGCCCGCGCCACCCGCCGGAGGCATGGTTTTGATGGACGGGTTGGCTAGCTGGCCAAGCTGAAAGGATGCGCGGCGTGGCTGGTAAGGCAGAGGCCCCCAGGACCGAGCGCGTGCTGCCGGGGGTGTGGCGGTTAAGGCTGTCTTTGCCTTGGCCGGGGGTGCCGCATGGGAATGCTTGGGCTGTCGCGCATGACGGGGGGATCGTCATATTCGACACGGGGATGGGGGGCAAAGGGCGGTTGCGGCAGCTCGATCTGGCGCTGGCGCAGGCGGGGTTCGGGGTCGAGGACGTGCGGCTCGTGGTCTGCACCCACTCCCACACCGACCACTACGGGCTGGCGGGGGCGATCGTCGAGCGGGCCGGGTGCGAGCTCTGGATGCACCCGCGCTGGGAGCACGTGCGGCTGCTCGCCGACGACCCGCAGGCGGCGCTTGAGGCGCGGATCGAGACGGCGCGGCAGAGCGGCGTGCCGCCGGCGGCACTGGAGCGCTACCGCGAGGCGCGCAGCGACGAGGAATCCGGCATCGACGTCCTCAAGGAGCCCGACCGCCAGCTCCTGCCCGGGGTCGAGGTCGAGACCGACCTCGGCGCCTGGCAGGTCCACGAGACCCCCGGGCACGCGCCGTCCCATGTCGTCCTCCACCAGCCCGAACGCAAGCTGCTGATCAGCGGCGACCACCTGCTGGGGCGCACGGTCCTCTTCTTCGACTACGGGCATAGCCCCGACCCGGTCGGCGAATTCCTCGGCAGCCTCGACGAGGTCGAGGGGCTCGACGTAGGCCTCGTCCTCCCCGGCCACGGCCGCACCTTCCGCGACCCCGAGGCGAAGATCGCCGAGTCGCGGCGCCAGGTCGGCGAGCTGCTGGCCAAGGTGCGGGCAGCGCTCGAGGGCGGCGAGGAGCGCACCGCCTTCGAGATCGTCGCCGAGATCATCGGCGTCGACAATGTCAACACCCCGGCCAGCGGCTGGGTCCTGCAGATCGTCCGCTCCTGCCTGGACCACCTCGCGCTCGGCGGCGAGGTCGAGGCCCTCGACGGCTCCGACCCGCAGCGCTGGCGGCTGACGTAGCCTGTCGGCGATGGCGAGCTTCACTTACGTCCGCCGGGTGGCCGCCCCGCCCGAGGTCGTCTTCGACGTCCTCACCGACCACCGCCGCTACCCGGAGATCACCGCCCTGCGCAAGGCGGAGCTGGAGCGCGAGGGGGAGCCGGAGCCGAACGGCCTCGGCGCGATCCGCGCCCTCACCGTCGCCGGGCCGCCGATGCGCGAGGAAGTGATCGCCTACGAGCGTCCCTTCCGATTCGCCTACAAGATCCTCTCCGGCCTGCCGGTCCGCGACCACGTCGGCACCGTGGAAATGCAGCCGAAGGACGGCGGCACCGAGATCGTCTACGCGGTGAAGACGACGCCGACGGTCCCGCTGGCGGCCCCCGTATTCATGCTGTTCCTGAAGAAAGCGATCCGGGACCTGATCGGCGGCGTCGCGAAAGAGTCAGAGCGCCGCGCCGCGAATGGCTGAGGGGCTGCGGCTGCTGCTGCACCCGAAGCAGCTCTGGAAGGAGCACCGCCCCTGGGCGATCGGGCTGATCGTCGCCGTCCTCGTCGCCATCGGCGGGGTCGTCCTCGCCTACGAGTTGCTGAAGCGGCCGGGTGACGTCCACAACGAGCAGGCGATCGAACACTTCAAGCCGCAGAAGCCGCGGCCGCCGAAGCAGCCGAAAACCGTCAACTGGCCGATCTTCGGCCAGAACCTGGCCCGCACCCGCTACCTGCCGGTGAAGGGGATCAAGCCCCCCTTCGACAAGCTCTGGCGCTTCACCGACCGGCCGCTGCTCGAGTTCCCGCCGATCTACGTCGGCGGCAAGCTCTACTTCGTCAACAACAGCGGCTACGCCTACGCGCTCGACGCCGACACTGGGAAGAAGCTGTGGAAACGGCGGATCGGTCGCCTCAACGCCTCCTCGCCGGCCTACTACAACCACCGGCTCTACATCGTCAACCTCGTCCCCGGCCACATCGTCAAGCTCGACGCGAAGACCGGCAAGGTGATCTGGAAACGCAACCTGCCAGGACGGGCCGAGTCCTCGCCGCTGATCATCGACCGCACCCTTTACTTCGGCTGTGAGAACGGCGAACTGTTCGCGATCAGCACCGGCAGGGGGCAGGTGCGCTGGTCGACCCCGCTCGGCGGACCGATCAAGTCAGCGCCCGCCTACTCCGACGGCAAGCTCTTCGTCGGCGACTACGGCGGCTACATGAACGCGGTCGACGCCGAGAGCGGGGAGCTGGTCTGGCAGAGCGGCTCGCTCGGCCCGGGCTTCGGCGGCTCCGGCGCCTTCTACTCGACCCCGGCGGTCGCCTACGGCCGGGTCTACGCCGGCAACAACGACGCCCGCGTCTACAGCTACGACACCTCCGACGGCGAGCTCGCCTGGTCCTACTCGACCGGCGGCTACGCCTACTCCGGGCCGACCGTCGCCAACACCAGGCACAGCCCGCCGACCGTCTTCATCGGCTCCTTCGACGGCAACGTCTACGCGCTCGACGCCAAGGACGGCAGCGTCCGCTGGAGCCGCTCGGCCGGCGGCCAGGTGGTCGGCTCGCTCTCCGCCGTCGGCGACATCGTCTACGTCGCCGAGTTCACGAACAAAACGACGAGCGGGTTCATGATGAGGAGCGGCAAGCGGGTATTCCGCTACCCGAAGGGGACCTACACGCCGGTGATCTCCGACGGCCGCCGCATCTACCTGACCGGCTACTCCTCGATTACCGCGCTCCAACCCCACCGGGGGGTGGCGGCGGTAGGTGAGGCGCACCCCGCGCGTAAGCGGGGAAAAGCCCGGAATGCAGGCGGGCGCGCAGGACGTTGAGGCTGGCGCCGTAGTTCTGGATCCGGTAGCTGTTGCCCTCGCCGAAGTCCTGGTAGTAGACGAGCATCCTGGTGCGGCGGTGGGTTTTGGTCCAGGCGATGAGCTTGTTGACGAAGGACGGGTCCTCGCTTTCGACCGCCCACTCCGTGAGCGCGAACGGCTTGCCGGAGAAGCGGCGGTAGAGCCCGGTCAGGGCCTTCCATTCCGGGTAGCCGGAGTAGAAGTCGGTGCCGACCCAGTCGACCCAGCGCGAGCCGGGGAAGAAGTGGCGCGGCCGGTTGTGGGGGACGGTCGGGGAGCCGGCCGGAAGCGGGCTCCAGACGACCGCCACCGGCGCCTTCGGCATCGCCCGCAGCCGAACGGTCAGCGGCGGCAGCCCGGCCTGGGCGAGGCGGCGGTTGAGGACGCGCGCCGTGCCGCCGCCGTGGACGATCACGTAGATGCGGCGGAAGGCGCGTTTGTAGGCGCGGGAGCTGTGCTCGGGGCCGCGCGAGGCGCCGGCGCAGTCGTAGGCGGCCCAGACGTTGAGGCAGCGGTTGGGCTCCCCGAGCGGCCGCACGTAGGCGCGCATCTTCTTTTCGTAGAAGAGCTTGTTGAGGCGGACGAGGTAGCGGTCGCCGGCGCCGGCGCCGATCTGCGCCGGGGTGATCAGCTCGGCGCCGGTGTTGTTGTCGGCGGTCGAGAGGTGGATCATCGGCCGCGCCCTGGCGATCTGCCAGCGGCGGATCACCTCGTCGAAGTCGGTCCCCCAGGTGCGGAAGGACTGAATCACGGCGGGGTGCTTGTTCAGCGCGTCGGCGAACTGGCCGAAGTCGGCCGGGTCGCCGGTGTCGGAGACGCCCCAATAGACCTTCTTGCCGGGCGGCTTCAGCGGACTGAAGGCGACGGCGGGCGCGGCGAGCAGCGCCAGCGCCAGCGCGCTCGCAAGTGCAACCGCAAGTGCGGCTTTGGGTTGTCGCGGGCCGGGCACCGGAGGTCCGTATGCTCGCAAGCGGTGGGTTTCGGGCTGAACTTGCGAGGAGTGACTGCAACCGCGGTTGCGCTTGCCGCCATGGTGGGAGCGGCGCCGGCCGCGGGGTCGGCGACGGCGCCCTTCGGCCACGCCTGCACGCCCGAGAACGGCGTCCGCTTCTGCCCGACGCCCGACCTCGCCTCCCGCGTTCCCTCCTTCGACGGCGTCCCGCTCGACGTCGACATCACCCTGCCGGAAGCCGGGAAGGCGCCCTACCCGGCGATCGTGATGCTGCACGGGTTCGGCGGCAGCAAGACCGACTTCGAGACGGTCACCCCGGCCGGGCCGGCCCCCGAAGAGGCGGGCAGCGGCTCGACGATCTACCACTACAACAACGATTTCTTCGCCCGCCGCGGCTACGCGGTGGTCAACTACACCGCCCGCGGTTTCGGCGACTCCTGCGGCGGCGGCAAGGGCGGCGATCACTCGGGCCCCTGCGCGACCGGCTACATCCGCCTCGGCGACACCCGCTACGAGGCGCGCGACACGCAGCATCTGCTGGGCCTGCTCGCCGACGAGGGGGTGGTGCGGCCGCGGGCGATCGGCGTCACCGGCATCTCCTACGGCGGCGGCCAGAGCATGGAGCTGGCCTTCCTCCGCGACAAGGTGCGGCGGCCCGACGGCAAGCTCGTCCCCTGGCGCAGCCCGGCCGGAAAGAAGATGCGGATCGCCGCCGCCTACCCGCGCTGGCCCTGGTCGGACCTGCCCTCGGCCCTGATCCCCAACGGGCGCTATCTCGATACCGCGATCGCGGGACCCGAACAGAGCCTGCGGCCCTACGGGGTGCCGATCGGCAGCTTCCTCAACGGCCTCTACCTGACCGGGATCGTCAACGGCTACTACTGCGGCGGCGCCCCGGAGTCCTTCCCCTGCACCGACACCGAAGCCGACATCACCCAGGACAAGGCCTATATCGACGCCGGCCAGCCGCTGGCGCCGGAGGCGGTGCAGGCGCTGAAAGGGATCTACGCCAACCATGGCGCCTACTCGCTTCGCTTCCTCCCGGGGGCATCGCAGCCGGCACCACTGCTGATCCAGAGCGGCTTCACCGACGAACTGTTCCCGATCGAGCAGGCGCTGCGGGCCTACACCTACCTGCGCAAGCGCTACCGCAAGGCGTCGGTGGCGCTGCAGCTCGGCGATCTCGGCCACAGCCGCGGCTCCAACAAGCCCGGGATGAACCATTTCTTCAACGACCAGGCGGCGCGCTTCTTTGCTGCCCGCCTGCTGGGGGCGAAGAAGGGAGCGCCGGCCCCCGGCCAGGTCACCGCCACCCTCACCACCTGCCCCGGCGACAAACCCGACGTCGGCCCCTTCAGGGCCGTCGGCTGGAAGAAGCTCCACCCCGGCGCCTTCCGCTTCGGTCGCGACCCGGTCCAGGAATTCACCTCGGCCGGGGGCAACCCGACGGTCGCCCGCGAATTCGACCCCGTCTTCGGCACCGCCGAAGCCTGCAAGACGATCGCCGAAAACACCGAGCCGAACGTCGCCATGTACGGGCGGCGGGTCGTCGACGGCTTCACGATGCTCGGCCGCCCGACGATCAACGCGGAGATCGCAAGCACCGGCCGGCACGGCCAGATCGTCGGCCGCCTCTGGGACGTCTCCCCGGACGGGACGATGCTCCTCGTCGACCGTGGCGTCTACAAGCTCTTCGACAACCAGAGCGGCCGCCTCCTCTTCCAGCTCCACGGCAACGGCTACCGCTTCGCCAAGGGCCACCGCGTCTGGTTGCAGCTGCTCGGCCGCGACGCCCCCTACTACCAGGTCGGCAACACCCCCTTCAGCGTCAAGGTGAAGAACCTTCGGGTGACGCTGCCGACCCTGAAGCCGAAGCCGCGCTAAGCCGGAGCGACGGCGTGCTCGGCGACGAGCGCCAGCACTTCCGGGGCGAACTTCTCGATGAAGGTGGGGCCGACGCCGCTGATCGCGAGCAGGGCGTCCTCGTCGGCCGGTCGTGCGGCGGCGATCGCGGCGAGGGTTTTGTTGGCGGCGACGGTGTAGGCGGGCTTGCCGGCGGCGGCGGTTAGGCGCCAGGTCTTCAGCGCCTCGAACAGGGGCGCGTCGGCGGAGGAGAGGTCGGGCGCCGGGGCGGGCGCGGACTTGGCCCGGCCGGTCTTGCGGACGGCGATCGTGTCCGGGTCCGGCAGCCACTCGAGCAGATCGCAGACGTCGCAGCAGCGCTCCAGCGGCGCCCCGGCGGTGCGGTCCGAGAAGTGGTCGAGGAGGGCGCGACGCCGGCACTCCCTGCCGTAGATGAACTCCTTGATCGCGTGGTAGGCGCGCCAGCCGCGCTCGCGGGCGACGGCCAGGTCGGGGTCGCCGGCGCGCTGTTCGTTGAAACGGACGAGGCGGCCGAGGTCTGCTTTCAGGGCCAGCATCACCGCCCGCGAGGGCAGGCCGTCGCGGCCCGCGCGGCCCGCCTCCTGGTAGTAGGCCTCGACGCTGGTCGGGATCGTCACGTGCCAGACGGAGCGTACGTCGGGCTTGTCGACACCCATGCCGAAGGCGTTGGTGGCGCAGATGACGCCGCTGCCGGTCGCCATGAAGCGTTCCTGGATCGCCGTCCGGTGCTCGGGTTCGAGGCCGGCGTGGTAGGCGACCGCAGCGACGTCCGCGTCGCGCAGCTCCCCGGCGACCTCTTCGGTCTGGCGGCGGGTGCCGCAGTAGACGATCGCCGGCAGGTTGGCGGGGTCTCGCAGCCCTGCCTCCAGCAGCGCCTGCCGCCGCGCCGTGCACCCCTTGCCCTCGAGCGCGACGACGTCGAAGGAGAGGTTCGGCCGGTCGAAGCCGGAGCGGACCTGGAGCGGGTCGCGCATCCCGAAGCGGGAGGCGATCTCCGCCGCCACCGGCCGCGTCGCCGTCGCCGTGCAGGCCATCACCGTCGGCCGCCCCAGCCGCTCCACCACCTGCGGCAGGCGCAGGTAATCGGGGCGGAAGTCGTGCCCCCACTCCGACACGCAGTGCGCCTCGTCGACCGCGACCAGGTCGACCTCGCGGTGAGAAAGCGCTTCGATAAAGACGCTGGAGGCAAAGCGCTCAGGTGCGCAGTAGACGATCCGCGCCTCCCCCCGCACCATCGCCAGCGCCTCGGAGACCTCCCACTCCTCCATCCCCGAGGTGATCATCGCCACCCGATGGCCGAGCGCGTTCAGCTTTCCCCACTGATCCCGCATCAACGCGATCAACGGGCTGACCACGATCGTCAGCTCCTCCGACGCCAGCCCGGGCAGCTGGTAGCAAAGACTCTTCCCGCCCCCAGTCGGCATGACGATCAAACTGTCCCGCCCCTCTAGGGCGGCAACTACAGCCTCCCGCTGGCCAGCCCGCCACTGGCGATAGCCCAGCTCACCCAGGAGCTGATCCGCTCTTTCTCCAGCCGCGTTCATCGGACGGCCAGACTAAGCGCATCTCCGGCGGGTGGCGTCGGCGCCGGGGGTGCCGAGCATCCAGCGCAGGCACCCCCGAACAGCCGGCGACGGGTCCCGCCCGGCCAGCAGCCTCAGTCCCTACCCCTCTTCGTCAGGCAGCCACGGCTTGGCCCACTGACCCGTTCCGGCGACCAGCTTCTCGGCCTCCTCCGGCCCCCAAGTTCCCTGCTCGTACCTCTGAACCGGCGCCGGCTCGTCGAGCAGCGGCTGCACCACCCGCCAGGTCTCTTCGATCGAGCTCTGGCGGGTGAAGAGCTGGTGCTCGCCGGCGAGCGCGTCGCCGAGCAGGCGCTCGTAGGGCTCGGGATCTTCGCCTGGAGCTTTCTCGAACAGGACCTCCATGTCGGCCGCCTGGAAGGCCTCTTTCCCCGCCTGCTTCGCGTAGAGCCGGATCCGCGCCCCCGCCTTGGGCTCGATCCGGATCGTCAGCTGGTTCGGTTCCGGCGTCTTCCCGCGTCCGACCCCGAGCCGCGGCGGCCGCTTGAAGAAGACCGTCACCTCGGTCGCCTTCACCGCCAGGCACTTGCCGGCGCGGACGAAGAACGGGACCCCGGCCCAGCGCCAGTTGTCGACCTCGAGCTCGATCGCGGCGTAGGTCTCGGTGGTCGAGTCGGCCGCGACGTCCTTGACGTCGAGATACCCCTCGTACTGCCCGCGCACGTAGCGCCTCGGGTCGGCCGCGCACATCGCCTTGAAGAACTCGAGCTTCTTATCTCGGACGCTGTCGGGGTGGTTGCCGGTCGGCGGCTCCATGCCGACGATCCCCAGCACCTGCAGGGCGTGGTTCTGGACCACGTCGCGCATCGCCCCGACCGCGTCGTAGAAGCGGCCGCGGTCGGCGACGCCGAAGTCCTCGGCGATCGTCATCTGCACGTGGGAGACGTGCTCGCGGTTCCAGACCGGCTCCAGCAGCGCGTTGGCGAAGCGGAGGTAGGTGATGTCCATCACCGGCTCCTTGCCGAGGTAGTGGTCGATGCGGAGGATCTGCTCCTCGCGCAGGACCTCGCGCAGCTCGTCGTTGAGCTCGCGCGCGGACTCCAGGTCGTGTCCGAACGGCTTCTCGATCACCACGTGGGCGTTCTCGGTCAGCCCCGCCTTCCCCAGCCCTTGGACCGCGGTCGCGAACAGCGCCGGCGGTATCTCCAGGTAGAAGACCGGCCGCTTCGCCTCGCCGATCGCCTTCCCGACCCGCTTGAAGGTGTCGGGGTCTTCGTAGTCGCCCTGGACGTAGGTGAGCCGCTCGGCGAGGCGGCCGAAAACGTCCTCGTCGGGGTCGCCGACGGTGTCGCCGATCGCTTCCCGCGCGTGCTCGCGCAGCTGCTCGTCGTCCCACTCGTCGATCGCGACGCCGACGATCGGGAGGTCGAGCTTGCCGCGCTCCTCCAGCCGGTAGAGCGCCCGGAAGGTCATTTTCTTCGCCAGGTCGCCGCTGATCCCGAAGATCGCCAGCACGTCGGCCGCTTCGCTCGAGCTGGTGGCTCCGGCGTCGCCCATCGGTGGCAGGCTATCGTCCGCCTGTCCCTGCATCGCCACCAGCGGAGGTCACATGGAACTCGGAATCGTCGGTCTCGGCAGGATGGGGGCCAACATGGGCCGGCGCCTGATGCGCGACGGCCACAAGATCGTCGCCTACGACGTGAATCCGGAGGCGGTCTCGAAGCTGGCCGATGAGGGGGCGGAGAGGGCTTCGTCGCTGGAAGAGATGGCATCGAAGCTGAGCGCGCCCCGCTCGGTCTGGATCATGGTCCCGGCCGGCGAGATCACCGAGCAGACGGTCAGCGACGTGGCGACGGTGCTGGAGTCCGGCGACGCGATTATCGACGGCGGCAATTCCTACTACCGCGACGACATCCGCCGCGCCGAGAAGGTGGGCGAGAAGGGGATCGACTACGTCGACTGCGGGACCAGCGGCGGCGTCTTCGGGCTCGAGCGCGGCTACTGCCTGATGATCGGCGGCCCCGACCGCGCCGTTCAGCGGCTCGATCCGATCTTCGCCGGCCTGGCGCCGGGGGTCGAGGCGGCCGAGCGCACCCCGGGCCGCGGCGGCGATCCCTCGCCGTCGGAGAACGGCTACCTCCACTGCGGCCCGAACGGGGCGGGCCACTTCGTGAAGATGGTCCACAACGGGATCGAGTACGGGGTGATGGCCGCCTACGCCGAGGGGCTGAACATCCTCAAGAACGCCGACGCAGGCAAGGTCACGCGCGAGGCCGACGCCGAGACGGCGCCGCTCGACCACCCCGAGTACTACCAGTACGACCTCGACCTGCCGGAGGTCGCCGAGGTCTGGCGCCGGGGCAGCGTGATCGGGTCCTGGCTGCTCGACCTGACTGCGGCGGCCCTGCAGGAATCTGGCGATCTCGAGGAGTTCAGCGGCCGCGTCTCCGATTCCGGCGAGGGCCGCTGGACGGCGATCGCGGCGATCGACGAGGGGGTGCCGACGCCGGTCCTCACCACCGCCCTGCACGAGCGCTTCTACTCGCGCGGGCTCGGCGACTTCGGCGACAAGGTTCTCTCGGCGATGCGCAAGCAGTTCGGCGGTCACGACGAGAAGGCGAGCTGAGGTGCCGATCGAGCTCGAGGTCGCCGGCGACGAAAAGGCGGCATCTCGCCGGGCCGCCGAGCTGATCGCCGAAGCCGGCGCCGCCGCGGTCGCCGAGCGCGACCGCTTCGCGCTGGCGATGAGCGGCGGCCGCTCCCCCTGGGCAATGCTGGCGATCCTCGGCGAGCTCGAGCAGATGCCCTGGGAGAAAACCGAGCTCTTCCAGGTCGACGAGCGCGTCGCCGCCCCCGGCGACGAGGCGCGCAACCTCACCCACATGGTCCTCGGCCTCTCGATGGACCACCAGTCGACCCTGCGGCCGATGCCGGTCACCCAGCGCGACCAGGGCAGCGCCGCCCGCGACTACGAAGCCGGCCTGCCCGACCGCTTCGACCTCGTCCACCTCGGACTCGGCCCCGACGGCCACACGGCCTCCCTGGTCCCCGGCGACCCGGTGCTCGAGGTCACCGACCGCCGCGTCGCGATGACCGGCGAGATGTACCAGGACCACCTGCGCATGACCCTCACCTACCCCGCCCTGGCAGAGGCCCGCCGCATCGTCTGGCTCGTCACCGGCCCCGACAAGCGCGAGCCGCTGCAGAAGCTGCTGGCCGGCGACGAATCGATCCCGGCGGGGCGGGTGCGGAACGAGGAGATGATCGTTATCGCCGACGAAGCGGCTGGCGGCTAAGTCACTTCGCCGCGAGATTTGACTCGATCTCTCGCAACCTGCCCATCCGCGGGTTCTCCTGCCCAACCATCCGCTCTACCCAGTCCTTGACTTCCTCCAAATTGAAGGGGGAGGTTGCAACAAGCATCTGCTCGATGTCGAGCCAGTCCTTCGGGCGGTCGAACATCGCCTTGCAGACAGCGAGGTGCTCGGGGGCCAGGATCGGAATGGTGGTCCCGTTGAAGGGAACCTTGCGAGCTCCGCTGCGCATCTCGTCGTGGAAGGGGTCGTAAGAGAAGAAGAGGTCGACGGGGTTCCGGTCCCACCAGAGGCGAACCTGGCCGTCCCGGTTCAGCACTTTCTCGTCAACCTCGACATCAACCCCGAGGGGTGCGAGGGCGTCGCGGATGGCGGGCCATTGGTCGGTGTGAACGAAGACGTTGATGTCGACGTCGATAGTCGCCCGCGGCTCCGCGTAGTAAGCGAGGGCAAGGGCGCCCCCGATCGCATGAGGCACCTTCGCTTCCTCCAGCGCCCGGTGGATCGCGGTCACCTTGTCGGGCAGCGACGGGGCATCCTCGGGGCGGCGGGGATCCTCAGGCTGCCGCTCGGCCATGGCTAAGCCGATTTCAGTCGTGGGAAGCCGATCTCGTGCTGGCGCAGCCTGACCGGTAGAGCGTCTGCCAACTCGAGCAGTTCGCGGAGGGCGCTGGCCCGCTCCTCGACTCCGACGCCGATCCATCGGGTGGCCGCCCGCGCCGCGTCCGAGACCCTGCCCTGTGAAGCAGCAGGCCGATCGCTGCGGTCTTCGTCGGCGAGAGCGTCCAAAAGCAGCTGGCGCAGCATCGGATCCGGACGCTCCCCGCTGGCAATTAAACGCAGCGTTTCCTTTGCCGCCTCGTCCAGCTCGGACCCCCGGATCGGCGCTCCGGCCTTGAGCGCCAAGCGAGCCAGCTCTTCGGCGGTGGGAGGTTTCTCCGCCCGCGCCTGGACCTTCTCAACCACCTCGCCGGTCAGCTCGCGGAAGCTGGCAAGGGTGCGGCTACGTGGGCCGCTGGCGGTGCTGGCCGACTCCCGCACCTCGAAACGGCCTGGCTTGGTCGCCACGACATAGGCCATAGTGGGTAAATAATACCACTAGACCGGGAAGTCTACTTATTTAGGCCTGGTGCGGTCGACGGCGCCTCCCCTTGCGACGAAGACCTCGCTGACGATATCCGGGGGGAAGAGGCCATGGGCGGCGACGCCGGGGTCGGCCTCCAGGCGCGCCGCCAGCGCCGTCGGATCCTCCAGGCCGGGACCGCGGTAGTCGGCGATGACGCCGCCGTCGGGGCTGGGCGGAGCGTCGCGCAGCTCCACGTCGGGGCCGAGCCGCTCGAGCGTCGAGCCGGCCCCGAAGCCGAACAGCTCCAGCGGCACCGGGCCCCGCAGGGCGTCGACCGGCTTGCTCGAGTCGCAGACGACGACGAACCGCTCGGCCGCCGCGGCGACGACCTTCTCGCGCAGGTGGGCGCCGCCGCCGCCCTTGATCAGCCAGCCGTCCGGGGTTACCTCGTCGGTGCCGTCGATCGCGATGTCGAGGCGGGTAAGGCTGTCGAAATCCTCGACCGGGATCCCCAGCTCCCGCGCCTGTTCCTCCGTCGCCACCGAAGTGGCGACGCAACGGATCCCGGTGAGGCCGCGCCTGGCGAGCGCCGGCAGCAGGTGGGCGACCGTCGAGCCGGTCCCGAGACCGACCGTCATCCCGCCCTCCACCAGCTCCGCCGCCGCCTCTGCGGCGAGCCGCTTCTCCGTCTCCGCAGCACTCACGACCGGCACGCTACATTGCCCAAATGACTTCAAGCACCGCAACCGCAACCGCAACCCAGGACTACAAGGTTGCCGACATCGGCCTCGCCGAGTTCGGCCGCAAGGAGATCTCCCTCGCCGAGGTGGAGATGCCCGGTCTGATGCAGACCCGGGAGGAGTACGGCGCCGCCCAGCCGCTGAAAGGCGCGCGGATCACCGGCTCGCTCCACATGACGATCCAGACCGCGGTCCTGATCGAGACCCTGGTCGCCCTCGGGGCAGAGGTGCGGTGGGCAAGCTGCAACATCTTCAGCACCCAGGACCACGCCGCCGCGGCGATCGCCGCCGCCGGCATCCCCGTCTACGCCTGGAAAGGCGAGACCCTGGAGGAGTACTGGTGGTGCACCGAGCAGGCGCTGATGTGGCCCGACGGACAGGGCCCGAACATGATCCTCGACGACGGCGGCGACGCCACGCTGCTCGTCCACAAGGGCGTCGAGTTCGAGAAGGCGGGCGCCGTGCCGGACCCCGACTCCGCCGAGTCGGAAGAGTTCAAGATCGTCCTGCAGACGCTGCGGCGCTCGCTCGAGGAGGACCCGCAGCGCTGGACCCGGGCTTCTGCCGGCATCAAGGGCGTCACCGAGGAGACGACGACCGGCGTCCACCGGCTCTACCAGCTGGCCGAGACCCGCGACCTGCTCTTCCCGGCGATCAACGTCAACGACTCGGTCACCAAGTCGAAGTTCGACAACCTCTACGGCTGCCGCCACTCGCTGGTCGACGGGATCAACCGCGCCACCGACGTGATGATCGGCGGCAAGGTCGCCGTCGTCTGCGGCTACGGCGACGTCGGCAAGGGCTGCGCCGACTCGCTGCGCGGCCAGGGCGCCCGCGTGATCGTCACCGAGATCGACCCGATCTGCGCCCTGCAGGCGGCGATGGAGGGCTACGAGGTGCGCAAGCTCGAGGAAGTCGTCGAGACCGCCGACATCTTCGTCACCGCCACCGGTAACAAGGACATCATCACCCTCGACCACATGCGGCGGATGAAGCACAACGCGATCGTCGGCAATATCGGCCACTTCGACAACGAGATCGAAATGGCCGCGCTGGAAGGCTCCGGTGCCGAGCGGATCACGATCAAGCCGCAGGTCGACGAGTGGAAGTTCTCCGAGGGCCGCTCGATCATCGTCCTCTCCGAAGGCCGGCTGCTCAATCTCGGCAACGCGACCGGGCACCCGAGCTTCGTGATGTCGAACTCCTTCACCAACCAGGTGATCGCCCAGATCGAGCTGTTCGGCAAGCGCGAGGACAAATACGGCGGCGAGCCGAACGTCTACGTCCTGCCCAAGCACCTCGACGAGAAGGTCGCCCGCCTCCACCTCGCCGCGCTCGGGGTCGAGCTGACCGAGCTGACCCCCGAGCAGTCGGCTTATCTCGGCGTTCCCGTCGAGGGCCCCTTCAAGCCGGACCACTACCGCTACTAATCCGCCTCCGCCGGGATTTAGTCTCGGCACGATGGATCCCAGGCTCTGGATCTCCTCCAGCGGTGAGGCGCCGCATTCGATTGCTTTGAGTGCGGAGCGGACCGTAGTCGGGCGCTCGCCCGAGGCTGACGTCGTGCTCGAGGACGAGGCGGTTTCCTGGCATCACCTCGAGATCGAGCGCCGTGGCGACGTGCTGATGGCGACCGACCTCGACAGCCGCAACGGCACCGCTCTCAACGGCGAGCCGCTGGACCGGCCGCGGCGCCTGCGCGACGGCGATACCCTGATCGTCGGCGGCCACCGCCTCGAAGTGAAGACGGGGTCGGTGACCCCGGTGGGCGCCACCGTCGCCGCCTCCGAGCCCTCGGTCGCGCTCAGCGAGGAGGAGCGGGCGACCGCCGCCGCCCTCGTCGCCCCCTACCGCAGCGAGGGCGCCTTCGCCGGCCGTCCCGCCACCCGCGCCGAGATCGCCGCCGAGCTGCACGTCTCCGAGCGCACCGCCCAGCGCCGCCTGGACGCCCTCGCCGCCAAGCTCAACGTCCCCGGCGACGCCGGCCGTGACCGCCCCCGCCAGATCGCCGCCCGCGTGATCGAGCTCGGCCTCGACCGCCCGCACTGACCGCTCCAATCGCGGGGACGCGGTGTTCCGGGTGCACCATGCGCCGCCACGCGATCACCCTCTCCGCCCTCTTTCTCCTCGGCTCGCTGCTGCTCGCCGCGGCGGCGAGCGCAGCTGCGCCGCGCCCGCTCATCTACGGGAAAACGATGTCGGAATGGCCGGGAGAAGGGCGACCGCTGCGCGAATGGGGCGGGCTCTACGCAGCCGGCAACGGTCAGCATCGGCAACTCACCTACCACCCCGGGGACAGGGAACCGAACGTCTCGCGGAGCGGCGAAGAGATCGTCTTCGTCCGGGACGGCGACATCTATGCCATGAACGCTGACGGGTCCGGTCAGCGGCAGCTGACGAGCGGCCCCGATCTCGACGAACGGCCACAGATCTCCCCCGGCATTCCCGGCGCCTACGTCCTCTTCACCCGCCGCGGCTCGATCGGGGAGCCGCGCCAACTCTTCACCGTCTACCTGACCGGCGGCGCTCCGCGGCAGCTGACGAGCGGACCGGGGGACGACTTCGAACCGTCTTTCTCCCCGGACGGCCGCCTCATCGTCTTCGTGCGCGGGTTGCCGGGACCGGCGGGCGGCGAATTCAGCGGCAACGCCGAGCTCTTCTCGATCCGGCCCTCGACCGAGGGGCTGACCCGCCTCACCCACACTCCCCGCGACGAGCTGCGTCCGCGCTACTTCGCGCGCGGGATCGTCTTCCAGCGTCGCAACGCGATCCACAGCCCGCTCTTCCTCTTCTCGATGCGCCGCGACGGCAGCGAGGTCGAGCCGCTGGTCAGGCGCAAGAGCAACTCGCGGGTCGGCGCCGTCTCCCCGAACGGCCGCCTGCTGCTCTTTAACAGCAACGGCATCTGGAAGAAGAGGCTGCTGCGGGCGGGGAGCTGGTCGCGCGCCCACCGCCTCTATCCGCAGGACAGTGAAAACCTCGTCTTCTCTCCCGACGGCCGCAGGGTCGCGGGAACCTTCGCCAGCACCAGCAGCGAAGTCTCGCCTTTCTACGTGCTCTCCTCGATCGACCTCTCCACCGGCATCGGCCAGGGCGCGGTGGAGACCTGGGAACGGGAAGAACCCGGCCCCGTGCAGACCAGCATCGGACCCGTCCTCGGCTGGTAGCCGGCCCGTACCGGGCCGGCCGTGGCCCGGTCGGTGGCGCGGCTGTCATCGGCCCGCACGCCTCCAGGTCCCAGCATCGGTGTACGCACTCACCGATCGCTCGAAAGGAGCATCCGATGTTCAAGAAGACCCTGATCGCACTGTCCGCGCTGCTCGCCCTCGTAGTCCCGGCAGCGGCCTCGGCGGCGTCCAACACGGGCGCGGTCGTCTTCTCCAAAGCCTCGACCGTCGAAGGAGTCGCCAAAGGCGGGCTCTTCGCCGTCAAGGAGGGGCACCTCAACCAGCTGACCGAGGACCCGACCGACACGGAACCGAACTTCTCCCCCGACGGGCGCACGATTGCCTTCGCCCGCGGTGGGGACATCTACTCGGTCCGCCCCGACGGCTCCGGCCAGCGGCAGCTGACCAGCGGCCCCGAGGTCGACTCGCTGCCGAAGGTCGCCCCGAACGGGCGCTACGTCGTCTTCGAGCGTCGCGGCGCCCTCGGCGGCCCCGCCGGCCTCTACACCGTCGGCGCCACCGGCGGCGGCCTGCGAGCGCTGACCGGCAGCGGCGACGACCACGACGCCACCTTCTCGCCCGACGGCAAGGCGATCGTCTTCGTCCGCACCGCGGCCGGCGCCGAAGGCGGCAATGACGACGTCTACTCGATCCGGCCGACCGGCTCCGGCCTGGCCCGGCTGACGAAAACCGCGGGCGTCGACGAGTTCGCGCCGCGCTTCTTCGCCGGCGGGGTCATCTACAGCCGCGGCGAGAGCGCCGAGGGCCCGGCCGCCTACGCCGACATCTACACGATGCGCCGTGACGGCACCCGGCCCAGGGCGCAGGTCGCCGGCGTCGGCTCCGCCTACGTCGAAGATGTCTCCCCCGACGGGAAGATGCTGATCTTCCGCCGTGACCAGGGCCTCTGGGCGAAGAGGATCGGGCGCACCAAAGCCCGCAAGCTGAGCCAGCTGCCGGACAATTCGCAGACCAGCTCGGTCTTCTCCTCCGACGGCAAGCGGGTTGCCGCCTTCGTCGCCGTCGAAGACGAACAGCAGCTGGTCTCGATCAACGTCAAAACCCGTGGCCAGTCCCAGCTCGCCTCCGGCTACGACTTCTCCGAAGGCGACACCACCGTGCTCGGCCCGGTGATCGACTGGCAGCCGATTCGCTAGGCCAGCGGTCTTCTGCCGAGGCCCGGGGGCCAGCAGGCAAGGACGAGGGAGCCGGAGTAGCAGCGCTACTTCGGCGACCGAGGACACAGCCTGGTGGTCATCCGGGTCCGGCAGAATGCCGCTGGTGGGGGATTTCTCTATCGGTTCCGAGATTGCCGGCTACCGGATCGAGGAGCAGATCGCGCGGGGCGGGATGGGCGTCGTCTACCGCGCCACCCACCTCGGCCTCGACCGGCCGGTGGCGCTGAAGGTGATCGCCCGCGAGCTGGTCGACCGCCGCGGCTTCCGCGAGCGCTTCCTGCGCGAGTCTCGCCTCGCCGCCCGGCTCGACCACCCGGCAGTGGTGCCGGTCTACGACTCACGCGAAGCAGACGGCGAGCTGATCGTGGCGATGCGGCTCGTCCGGGGCGGCGACCTGCGCCGGCTGATCGATCGCGAGGGGGCGCTGTCGCCGAACCGCGCGCTCGACTACCTCGCCCAGGTTGCCGACGCGCTCGACGCCGCCCATGCCGCCGGGATCGTCCACCGCGACGTCAAGCCACCCAACATCCTCGTCGAAAGTGACCGCGCCTACCTTTCCGACTTCGGCCTCGCCAAAGCCGTCGACGAGAGCGGCGCCGCCTCCGGCGCCTCCGTCGTCGGCACCGCCGCCTACATGTCGCCGGAGCAGTGGCGCGGCGACTCGATCGGGCCGGCCGCCGACGTCTACTCGCTCGGCTGCGTCCTCTACGAGACGATCACCGGGATCCCGCCCTTCGAGCGCGAGGAAACCGAGACGCCGCCGCAGATGCCGCACGGGGTGGAGGCGGCGATCCGGCGCGCCGTTGCCAAGGACCCGGCTCAGCGATACCCGACCGCCGGCGCCCTGATCGCTGCCGCCCGCGCGGCCGAGGGGTCGGAGGTGCGGCCGACCGCGATCCTCTCCGAGGACCTCAGCGAGCGCAGCACCGTCCCCAACCCCTCGCACGGCCTCTTCGGCCGGCTCGGCGGGCGGGCAACCACCTGGATCGTCGGCGGCGTTGTCATCTTCCTCGCCGCGATGGTCGCGGCCGTCCTCTTCCTGCTGCTCGGCGACGAGGGGCCGGAAGTCTCGGCGCCGGTCGAGGTCGGGACGCCGCCGCTGCGGCTGGACGCGGGACCGAAGGCGGTCTGGGTGACGAGCGAAAGGGACGGGACCGTGACCCGGCTCGACCCTGAGACGGGTAAGGTCGTCGGCAGCCCACACAGAGTGGAGAAGGGAGTTGCGGGAGTTGCCGTCGGCGGAAAGTGGACCTGGGTCACGAACCCCCGGCAGGGCCGGCTGCTGCGCCTCGACCCCTTCAGCGGCGAGGTCCTGAAGCGGATCCCGTTGCCCGGCGAACCCGGGCCGATCGCCCTCGGCGGGCAGCGCGTGTGGGTCGCGGACCAGGGCGGCAAGGGGATCACGGCCGTCAACGCCGAAGCCGGCGAGGTCGCCTCCCGCGGCCGCGGCCTGCCTCCCCAGTCGCCCGGCCTGCGACTCGCCTGGGGCGCCGAAAGCCTCTGGGTGACGGTCGCGGACGCCAACGTCGTCCGCAGGGTCGCGCCGACGACCCTCGCCACCAGCGACCCGGTCCGGGTCGGAGGCGGCCCGGCCGGGGTGACGGTGGCCGGCGGCTACGTCTGGGTCGCGAGCAGCCGGGCCGGGGTCGTCTCCAAGCTCGACCCTCTCTCGCTCCAGCTCGTCGAACGGATCGAGCTCGAAGGCCATCCCGGCGGGATCGACGCCGGCACCAGCGCCGTCTGGGTCGCCGACCGCGAGGCCGACGCGGTGCGGAAGATCGACCTCGGGAGCGGCGAAGTCGACGGGCCTCCGATCCAGGTGGGCCCCGAACCCGGCGCGGTCGCGGTCGGCGGCGACGCGGTTTGGGTCGCAAATAACGGGGATGGGACGGTCACCCGTATCGAGCCCTGAGCCCCGGCGGGCTGCGGGACGAGGCCAACATCTAGGATCGGGCTCCATGACTCAGGACATCGATCAGCTCGCCATAAACACGATCCGCACCCTCTCGATGGACGCCGTCCAGAAGGCGAATTCCGGGCACCCCGGGACGCCGATGTCGCTGGCTCCCGTCGCCTACGAGCTCTGGCAGAACCACCTGCGGTTCGACCCGGCGAACCCGGTCTGGCCCAACCGCGACCGTTTCGTGCTCTCGGCCGGCCACGCCTCGATGCTGCTCTACTCGATGCTCTTCCTGACCGGCGTCCGCAAGGTCGACGCCGACTACAACGTCACCGACGAACCGGCCTGCTCGCTGGAGGAGATCGAAAACTTCCGCCAGCTGCACTCGCGCACGCCGGGCCACCCCGAGTACCGCTGGACGACCGGCGTCGAGACGACCACCGGCCCGCTCGGCCAGGGCGTCGGCACCTCGACCGGGATCGCGATGGCCTCGAAGTGGCTCGGCGCCACCTACGGGGAGGACCTCTTCGACTTCGACGTCTACGTCATCGCCGGCGACGGCGATCTGCAGGAGGGGCTCTCCCACGAAGCCGCCTCGCTCGCCGGCCACCTGAAGCTGGACAACCTCTGCTGGCTGTTCGACAACAACCACATCTCGATCGACGGCGACACGGCGCTGGCGTTCAGCGACGACGTCCTCAGCCGCTTCGAGGGGTACGGCTGGAACGTGCTCCGGGTGGGGGACGCCAACGACGCACAGCTGCTGGGGAGAGCGTTCGAGGAGTTCAAGGCCGAGACCGGCCGCCCTACCCTGATCGTCGTCGACAGCCACATCGGCTGGGGGTCGCCGAACAAACAGGACACCGAGTCCGCCCACGGCGAACCGCTCGGCGAGGACGAGGTCAAGCTGACCAAGAAGGTCTACGGCTGGCCCGAGGACGCCCAGTTCCTCGTTCCCGACGGGGTCCGCGAGCGCTTCGACGAGGTGATCGGCAGGCGCGGCGCCGAAGCCCACTCGGAGTGGGTGCGGAAGTTCGGCGACTTCAAGCGCGGCAACGCGGGGAAAGCCGCCGAGCTGGAGACGATCCAGCGGCGGGGCCTACCCGACGGCTGGGACACCGGCCTGCCCTCCTTCGAGGCCGACGAAGAGAAGGGGCTGGCGACCCGCAAGGCCTCGAACAAGGTTCAGAACGCGATCGCCGAGCGGGTGCCTTGGCTGATCGCGGGCTCCTGCGACCTCACCGACTCGACCTCGGTCCGCCTCAACATCGACGGCACCGAACAGTTCGAGCCCGGCAGCTACGCCGGCCGTCAGGTCCACTTCGGGATCCGCGAAAACGGCGCCGCCGCGGCCTGCAACGGGATGTCGCTGGCGAAGCTGCGCCCGCTCTGGTCGACCTACCTCACCTTCTCCGACTACGGCCGCCCCTCGATCCGGCTCTCGGCGCTGATGGAGCTGCCGGTGGTCCACCTCTTCACCCACGACTCGATCGGGCTCGGCGAGGACGGGCCGACCCACCAGCCGATCGAGCAGCTCGCCTCGCTGCGGGCGATGCCCCACCTCGACGTGATCCGGCCCGCCGACGCCAACGAGGTGGTCGAGGCCTGGAAGATGGCGCTCGACCGGACCCACTGCCCCGTCGCCCTGGTGATGACCCGGCAGACGGTGCCGATCTTCGACCGCTCCAAATACGCCTCGGCCGAGGGCGTCCAGCGCGGCGGTTACGTCCTCGCCGATCCCGAGGGCGGCGATCCGGAGCTGATCCTGATCGCCACCGGTAGCGAGGTTCAGCTCGCCGTCGGCGCCCACGAGCGCCTCAAGGAGGAGGGGATCCGCTCCCGCGTCGTCAGCCTGCCCTGCTGGGAGATCTTCGAGAAGCAGGACCAGGCCTACCGCGACGAGGTCCTGCCGCCGGACGTGACTGCCCGGGTCGCGGTCGAGGAGGGTGCCCAGCTCGGCTGGGAGAAATACACGGGTCGCCAGGGTGCCATCATGGGGATGACCACCTTCGGCCAGTCGGCGCCGTTTGCGGACGTCGAGGCCGAGTTCGGGTTCACCGTCGACAACGTGACCGAGGTGGCGCGCGAGGTCGCCGAGCGGGCGGCCAGGTCAACGACTTAGGAGGAGGCTCCCGATGAAGCCGACGCAGCGTCTGCACGAACTGGGGCAGAGCCTCTGGCTCGACAACATCACGCGGCCGATGCTGCGCGAAAGGGTGCTCGAGGGCTACATCCGCGACCTCTCGGTCACCGGTCTGACCTCGAACCCGTCGATCTTCGACAAGGCGATCTCCGGCGGCGACGCCTACAACGACCAGATCGCCGAGCTGGCCCCGAAGGCGGCGGCGGGCGAGGGCGTCGGCGCCAACGAGAACGAGAAGGTCTTCTTCGAGCTGGCGCTTGCCGACCTGCGCGACGCCTGCGACCTCTTCGCCGACGTCCACCGCCGCACCGCCGGCGTCGACGGCTTCTGCTCGCTCGAGGTCTCGCCGCTGATCGCCGACGACGCGGCGGCGACGATCGAGGAGGCGAAGGCGCTCCACGCCAAGGGCGAGCGCGACAACCTCTACATCAAGATCCCCGGGACCCAGGCCGGGCGCGAGGCGATCGAGGAGTCGATCTTCGCCGGGGTGCCGATCAACGTCACCCTGCTCTTCGACGACAAGCAGTACCTCGGTTCCGCCGACGCCTACATGCGCGGGATCGAACGGCGGATCGAGGCCGGCCTCGACCCCGACGTCGCCTCGGTCGCCTCGCTCTTCATCAGCCGCTGGGACCTCGCCGTCGGCAAGGAGGCGCCCGACCACCTCGTCAACCGGCTCGGGATCGCGATCGCCGGCCGCGCCTACCGCGCTTACAACGAGCTGCTCGAATCCGACCGGATGCGGCGGCTGATGAACGAGGGTGCGCGGCCGCAGCGGCTGCTCTGGGCCAGCACCGGGACCAAGGACCCCGACGCCTCCGACACCCTCTACATCGAGGCCTTCGCCTCGCCGCTGACGATCAACACGATGCCGGAGCCGACCCTGCACGCCTTCGCCGACCACGGCCAGGTCACCGACCTCTTCCCCAAGGACGGCGGCAACGCCGAGCAGGTCCTGGCCGAGTTCGTCGAGGCGGGGATCGACGTCGCCGCCCTCGCCACCCGCCTCCAAGAGGAGGGCAAAGAGGCGTTCAACAAGTCCTGGGACGAGATGCTGGAGACGATCGGGTCGCAGAGCGGGGTCACCGCCGGGTGAGCAGTCTGCGGCAGGCGCCGGCCTGGGTCGAGCTGCAAAATCACTACGAGGAGATCCGCGGGGCCCACCTGCGCGACCTCTTCGCCGCCGATTCCGAGCGCGGCGAGCGGCTGGTTGCCGAGGGGGCTGGCCTCTACCTCGACTTCTCGAAGAACCGGATCACCGACGAGACGCTGATGCTGCTGGGTGGGCTGGCGCAGCAGCGCGGCGTCTTCGAGCGCCGCGAGGCGATGTACGCCGGCGAGCACATCAACGTCTCCGAGGACCGCGCGGTGCTGCACGTGGCGCTGCGAATGCCGCGCGAGCGCTCCCTCCTCGTCGACGGGGTCGACGTCGTCAAGCAGGTGCACGAGACGCTCGACCGGATGGCCGCCTTCTGCGAGCGGGTCCGCTCGGGCGAGTGGCGCGGCCACACCGGGAAAAGCATCCGCGCCGTCGTCAACGTCGGCATCGGCGGCTCCGACCTCGGACCGGTGATGGCCTACGAGGCGCTGAAGCACTACTCGCAGCGCGAGCTGAGCTGCCGCTTCGTCTCCAACGTCGACGGCACCGACTTCGCCGAGAAGACCCGCGACCTCGACCCCGAGGAGACGCTATTCGTCATCTCCTCGAAGACCTTCACGACCCTGGAGACGATGACCAACGCCCGCACCGCCCGCGAATGGTCGCTGGCGGGGCTAGGCGGGGAGGAGGAGGCGGTCGCCAGGCACTTCGTCGCCGTATCGACCAACGCCGAGGAGGTCTCGAAGTTCGGGATCGACACCGAGAACATGTTCGGCTTCTGGGAGTGGGTCGGGGGCCGCTACTCGATGGATTCGGCGATCGGGCTCTCGACGATGCTGGCGATCGGTCCCGCCCGCTTCGCCGAGATGCTGGCCGGCTTCCACGCGATGGACGAGCACTTCCGCGAGGCGCCGACTGCCGCCAACCTGCCGCTGATCATGGGCCTGCTCTCGGTCTGGTACGCCGACTTCTTCGGCGCCGAAACGCAGGCCGTGCTGCCCTACGACCAGTACCTGCACCGCTTCCCTGCCTACCTGCAGCAGCTGACGATGGAGTCGAACGGCAAGCACGTGACGCTGGACGGCGCCCACGTCGATTACGAGACCGGGCAGGTCTACTGGGGAGAGCCCGGCACCAACGGCCAGCACAGCTTCTACCAGCTGATCCACCAGGGGACGCGGCTGATCCCCTGCGACTTCATCGGCTTCGCCAACTCGCTCAACCCGCTCGACAATCACCACAACATCCTCATGTCGAACGTCTTCGCCCAGGGCGAAGCTCTCGCCTTCGGCAAAACGCCGGAGCAGGTACGGGCGGAGGGGACCGCGGAGGCGGTCGTCCCGCACCGGGTGATGGAGGGGAACCGGCCCTCGAACACGATCCTCGCCGAGCGGCTGACGCCGGCGACGCTGGGCTCGCTCGTCGCCCTCTACGAGCACAGCGTCTTCACCCAGGGGGCGGTTTGGGGGATCGACTCCTTCGACCAGTGGGGGGTCGAGCTGGGCAAGGTGCTGGCGAAGGCGATCATCCCCGAGCTCGAGTCCGGGGCCGAGCCGGAGCTGCGCCACGACAGCTCCACCAACGCGCTGATCCGGCGCTACCGCTTGCAGCGCCGGGCGTGACCAATTCACCCTGACAGCGCCCGGTTGCGGCGCTAGCCTCGGGCCCATGCCACCGCTCGACCTGCTGCCGCTGGCAGCGTCGGAGTCGAACCTGCTCGCCGCCCGCGAGCAGATGGCCTTCACCCTCGGCTTCCACATCGTCCTCTCCTGCCTCGGGGTGGCGCTGCCGGCGACCATCCTGGTCGCCAACTACCTCGGGCTGAAAAAGGGAGACGGGGCGGCGATGGAGCTGGCGCGGCGCTGGTCGAAGGCGATGGCGGTCACCTTCGCCGTGGGCGCCGTCACCGGCACCGTCCTCAGCTTCGAGTTCGGCCTGCTCTGGCCACAGTTCGAGCACCGCTTCGGCTCCGTCTTCGGGATCGCGTTCGCGATCGAGGGGATCTTCTTCTTCCTCGAGGCGATCTTCCTCGCCGTTTACATCTACGGCTGGAAGCGGCTGCGGCCATGGGCCCACTTCTGGTCCGGGGTGCCGATGGTCGTGACCGGGATCGGCGGCGCCTTCTCGGTCGTCGCCGCCAACTCGTGGATGAACCAGCCGCAGGGGTTCACCCTCGACGCCGCAGGCAGGGTCACTGACGTCGAGCCGCTGAAGGTCCTCTTCAACCCGGCGACCGGCTACGAGGTCCCGCACATGATCCTGGCCGCCTACATGGTCGTCGGCTTCCTCGTCGCCTCGGTCTACGCGGTGGGGATGCTGAAAGGGCGGCGCGACCGCCTCCACAGGCTGGGGCTGGTGATCCCGCTGGCGATCGCCTGCATCGCGACCCCGGTCCAGCTCTTCGTCGGCGACACCGCGGCGCGCGAAGTCGCCGACCACCAGCCGGCGAAGTTCGCGGCGATGGAGTGCATCGAAAAGACCGGCACCAACCAGACCGAGTACCTCGGCGGCATCTGCACCGATGACGGGGTCAAGGGGGCGATCGGGATCCCCGGCCTCGACTCCTTCCTGGTCGGCTGGAGCACCGACACCGAGGTGACGGGGCTCAACGACATCCCCGACGACGAAGAGCCGCCGGCCCACACGATGCTGCACCTCGCCTTCGACGCGATGGTCGGGATCGGCACCGCCCTCCTCGCCCTCGGCGCCTGGTTCGCCTTCGTCTGGTGGAAACGGCGGGACATCCCGCGGACGCCCTGGTTCCTGCGCGCGGTCGCCGTCTCCGGGGCGGGCGCGATCCTGGCGCTGTGGTGCGGCTGGATCGTCACCGAGGTCGGGCGGCAGCCGTGGATCGTCCAGGGCTACATGCGCACCTCCGAAGCGGTGACCGAGGCGGAGGGGATCTGGTTCAGCTTCGCCCTCGTGCTGCTCCTCTACGCCGGCCTCGGCACCGGGGCGGTCCTGGTCCTGCGTTCGATGTCGCGCCGCTGGCGCGAGGCCGGCGCCGAGGAAGTCGAGAGCCCCTACGCGCCGCAGACCGAGGAGGTCGCATGAGTAAGGCCGACGTGGCGGCGGCGATCCTCTGGGTCGGGGCGAGCTTCTACGCGCTCTTCGGCGGCGCCGACTTCGGCGGCGGCTTCTGGGACCTGGTCGCGGGCTGGGACGAGCGCGGGCAGCGGCCGCGCGACGCGATCCAGCGCTCGCTGACGCCGGTCTGGGAGGCCAACCACGTCTGGCTGATCTTCGTCCTCGTCGTCCTCTGGACCGCCTTCCCCTCGGCCTTCAGCGCGATCTTCACGACGCTCTACGTGCCGATCGCGCTGGCGGCGCTGGGGATCGTCCTGCGCGGGGCCGGGTTCGCCTTTCGCAAGTCAATCGTCGGGCTGCGCCAGCGGCGGGCGATGGGGGCGACCTTCGCGATCTCCTCGGTTCTCACCCCCTTCTTCATGGGCACCGTGGTGGGCGCGATCGCCGCCGGCAACGTCCCCGCCGAAGGCAACGGCGATCCCTTCTCCAGCTGGATCCAGCCGCTGCCGCTGCTGATCGGGGCGATGTTCGTCGCCTCCGGCGCCTACCTTGCCGCCGTCTTCCTGGTCGGCGACGCCCGCCGCGGCGACCACGAGCTGGAGACCTACTTCGAGCGCCGCGCCTTCGGCGCTGCGGTGATCGCTGGCGCTTTCGCGATCGCCGGCATCTTCGCCCTCCACTCCGAAGCCCGCTACGTCTTCGACCGCCTGACCGCAGAGGGCCTGCCGCTGGTGATCCTCTCGCTTCTCTGCGGGGCCGCCCTGCTCGCCGTCCTTCTCCGCGGTGGCCGTCGCCCCCTGCGTCCGCTCGCCGCCGGCGCGGTGGTTGCCGTGATCTGGGGCTGGGGAGTCGCCCAGTTCCCCTACCTGCTGCCGACCAGCCTCCGCATCGACCAGGCCGCCGCCCCCGACCCGACGATGACGATCATCTTCATCGTCTTCGCAGCCGCCGCTGTCGTCGTCCTCCCGTCCCTCGCCCTGCTCTACACGCTGGCGCAGAAAGACCTGCTCGAGTCAGAGCACTAGGCTGCCGCGCGTGATCAAGGCGGTGCTCTTCGACATCGACGGGACGCTGCTCGTCACCGGCGGCGCCGGCGCGGTCGCCTGGCAGCGGGCGTTCTTCGAGCTGTACAGCATCGAAGCGAACATCGAGGAGCACACGCACGCTGGGATGACCGATCCCGAAATCGCCGCGATCGTCTTCCGCGAGGTGATCGAGCGGGAGGGCACCGCCGCCGAGCGCGCCGAAGCGATCGCCGCCTACCTCTCCCACCTTCAGCAGGCGGTGGAGGACTCGGAGGGGTATCGGGTGATGCCTGGGATTGAGGAGTTGCTGCCCCGCTTGGTCGCGGAAGGGGTTCTGCTCGGCATCGTCACCGGCAACATCGAGGCCGCCGCTCACATCAAGCTCGCCCGCGGCGACCTCAACCGCTACTTCACCTTCGGCGGCTACGGGTCGGACTCGCGCGACCGCACCGAGCTGACGAAGAAGGCGCTGGAGCGAGGGGAGCAGGTGTCCGGGCACCCGCTCGACCCCGCCGAGACGATCGCCGTCGGCGACACCCCGCGCGACGTCCGCGCCGGCCACGGCGCCGGCATCCGCGTCGTCGGCGTCGCTACCGGCTCCTACGCCGTCGACGAACTCACCGACGCCGGCGCCGACTGGTCAATCGAAAACGTCCGGTCAGGATTTCCGATCTGACCGTTCTCCAAGGTCGCCTGACCAAGCAGATCAAGGACGCAGGGAGGGAGACGAGGGGAGCGCACTTTGGTGCGTGACCCGAAGGCGACCGACCGAGGACGCCGATATGCGCCGGTCAGGCGGCCTTGGAGCAGCGGGCCTGGTAGATGTTGAGAAAGCCGTTTTCGAAGCCGTTGCGCGCCATCCGCAGGTAGAGGCGCCAGACCCGCATTCTTTCGGCGCCGGCGAGGCGCTCGCCCTCGGCGCGGCTGGCGTCGAGGTTCTCGGCCCAGTGCTTCAGCGTCTGCGCGTAGTCGGGACCGAAGTCCTCGACGTGGTGGACGATGAAGCCGGCGCGTTCGAGGGCCAGGAGGTTGCGGGAGAGGTGGAGGGGGGCGGCGTCGGGGAAGACGTAGCGCTCGGAGAAGTCGCCGGCCTCGGGGTCGGTGTGGCGGAGGCGGGTGATCCCGTGGTTGAGCAGGCGACCGCCGGAGTCGAGCAGGCTCGCCAGGGTCTCGGCGTAGAGGTCGATGTTGGCCGAGCCGACGTGCTCGACCATGCCGATGCTGGCGATCGCGTCGAACTTCTCGCCGAGGGAGGGCAGGTCGCGGTAGTCCATGACGCGGATCTCGACCCGGTCGGCGACGCCGGCCTCCTCGGCCCGCTGCCGCGCCTTTTCGGCCTGCGGGGGGGAGAGGGTGATGCCGACAACCTCGGCTCCGTACTTCGTCGCCGCCCAGAGCGGGAAGCCGCCCCAGCCGCAACCGACGTCGAGGACGCGCTCGCCCTCCTTGATCTGGAGCTTGCGGGCGACGGTGTCGAGCTTCTCTTCCTGCGCTTCCTCCAGCGTCTTCATCTCGCCGTCGCGCCAGATCGCGCAGCTGTAGACCATCGTCGGGCCGAGGAAGAGCTCGAAGAACTCGTTGGAGACGTCGTAGTGGTGGCGGACGGCACGGGCGTCGCGCTCCTTGCTGTGGCGCTTGCCGCTGGGTCGTAGCTCCGATGCCGGGCGCGGTGGCGGCTTGACGATCCCCATCGCCCGCACCGCGGCCAGCATCAGAGCCCGCTGGTCGGTCTTGTCGAGCGAGGGCGGCTGCCAGCCGTCGAGGACGCGGATCACCTTGTCGATGTCATCGACCTCGATCTCGCCGCTGACGTAGGCGCGGCCGAGGCCGAGCTGGCCGGGGGCCCGCAGCGCGTGGGCGATCGCCCGCGGCGAGCGGACCCTGAAGACGGGACCGCCGTCGGCGGTGGTGGAGGAGACGCTCGTGCCGTCCCAGAACTCAATGGTGAAGGGGCGCTCGGGGAGGCGGGTCGCGATCTCCCGCCGCAGCGGCGCGGTGTTTGCGAACGGCATCGCGGGGGAGCCTACTCAGAAGCAATTGGCCGCGAGGCCAGGACCGCGCCCCCTATCATCGGCTGCCATGACGACCGTCGGACCGCTTCCCTCAGACATCCAGCCCGTCGAGAACGAGACCCGGGACCGGATCATCACCGGCCTGGTCACCGTGATCCCGTTCCTCGCCGTCATCGTCGCCGGCTGGCAGGTGTGGGGGAGCGCCCTGCACTGGACGGACGTCTTCCTCTTCGTCGGCATGTACCTCCTCACCGGGCTCGGGATCACCGTCGGCTTCCACCGCCTGCTCACCCACCGTTCCTTCAAGACCAGCCCCTGGCTCCGCGGACTGTTCGGGATCCTCGGTTCGGCCGCGATCGAGGGGCCGGTCATCTCCTGGGTCGCCGACCACCGCAAGCACCACACCTTCTCCGACGAACACGGCGACCCCCACAGCCCCCACGTCGACCACGGCGCCGGCTGGAAGGGCGCGATGAAGGGGCTCTTCCACGCCCACGTGGGCTGGATCTTCATCCACACCCAGCGCGGCAACAAGGAGCGCTTCGCGCCGGACCTGATCAAGGACCCGGTGATCAACTGGGTCGACCGCACCTTCATCCTCTGGGCGATCGGAGGTCTGCTGCTTCCCTTCTTCCTCGGATGGATCCTCGGCGGAACCATTGCCGCCGGCCTCACGGGCCTGCTCTGGGGAGGGCTCGTCCGCGTCTTCGTCCTCCACCACTTCACCTACAGCATCAACTCGCTCTGCCACACCTTCGGCAAGCGCGAATTCGAGACCAGCGACGAGTCGCGCAACCTGGCGCTGATCGCGATCCCGACCCTCGGCGAGGCCTTCCACAACAGCCACCACGCCTTCCCGACCTCCGCCACCCACGGCCTGCGCTGGTACCAGGTCGACGTCTCGGCCCTCGTCATCGACGGGCTGGAGAAAGTGGGACTCGCGTGGGACGTCGTTCGGGTTTCACCCGAACGGATGGAGTCGAAGGCCGCCTAGGGCGCTTCTTCGGCTTCGTACCAGTCGATCCAGGAGTCGCAGGCCTGGGCCAGGGGCACAGTGCGGTGCGGTTCGGCCGGGACCGCTACCAGCTCGCCGAGGTAGGCCTTGCCGGTGTAGCCGCTGAGGCTCTGCAGCGTCGACGCCTCCTCGGTGCTGACCGTGAAGCGGACGGCTCCGCCCTTGCTCTCGTAGCGGCCGGCGGGCCAGAACTGGCCGTTGTTGCCGAGGCTGATCGTGTTCGGGCGCTGGCCGTCGAGGGCGGCCACCAGCTCTTCGCTGAAGCCCGGCGCGGAGAGGGTGAGGCCGAAGGGGGAGAAGTACTGCAGCGAGAGGTTCCAGCTGCCGGCGGGGAGCCGCAGGGTCTGCGAGGTCTCGGCGTCCAGCCCGAGGATGCTGCCGCCGTCCCAGCCGCCTTTCTGCCCGATCACCGCATCGGGGAAGATGCCCGCCCGCCCTTTCGCGGCGAGCAGGATGCGGATCTCCGGTGCCGCGCAGCCGGCGTAGGCGCCTGCCTCGGTCCCCTCGAGCAGAACATGGCGATCTTCGGGCGTCGGGCCGGCCTGCTTCCAGAGCACGAAGGAGGGGGTGCTGTCGACGCGCTTGAAGTTCGGCGGCGCCTGGCTGTTCCAGGCGGCACGGCCGGTGATCACGTAGGGATGCCGGTCCAGGGTCCCTCGCGAGAGGGAGTCGAAATCGATCGGGCTATAGGCGTCGCCGGTGTCGAACGGCTTCTCCGGGTTCGGCGAGACGGCGTCGTCGGGGAACTCGACCAGCGGCACGTGCGTGTCCGCCCCCAGCAGCTCGTAGGCCGCGTAGCGGTCCTGGCCGGCGTAGAGGACCGGCTGGCCGTGGAGGATCGGCAGGAAGGCTTGGAGCTCGGAGCCGTGCCCAGGCGGGCCGACGGGTGCGTCGCGCAAGGCCAGGAAGGACGAGTAGACGGCGCCGGCAACGAACGCCACCCCCAGAACCGCCCACCCCACCCGCACCCTCCTCGCCGACGGGCCCCGATGACCACTTCGCGCCGCCGACGGGCCGATATGCCCAGCCTTGTCAGATATATCGGCCCGTCGGCGGGGGGGATTTGACATTGCGGCCCGCCGGCCGGGGAATTCGGTCAGCAGTGGGCGGGCGATCACCAACATCGCCAGGGGGGAGACGATCATCAGGGCCTTGGCCTGGGAGTAGTCGCCGGCGGAGGGGAGGGAGAGGAGGTAGAGGAGCCAGGCAGCGCCGAGGGCGATCGGGATGGTCGGCTCCCGGCGGCGGACCCACCAGGCGACTCCCGCGAGCAGGGCGAGGATCGCGATCGTGCCGGCGAGGCCGGGGAGGCGGGCGCCGCCGGCGGCGTCGAGGCGGTAGTTGGAGGCGGGCCAGATTCCCAGCGCCTCCAGCGGGGAGACCGGGCCGTAGGTGTTGCTGCCGGCGACTTTGTTGAAGCTGCCGGCGAAGCCGAAGGGACCGACGACGGTGACCAGCACTGCCAGGCCGGCGAGGACGGCGATCGCCAGCAGCGTCGCCGGCCGCAGCAGGAAGCGCAGCAGTGAGCGCGGCCGCAGGGCCTGGCGTACCTCGGGGAGGGTCAGGCTCCAAAGGGCAGCGATCGCTACGGGCCAGGCGAGGCCGGCGAAGCTGTAGGAGAAGAAGATGCCGCCGGCTAGGGCTAGGGGCGGGAGGAGCCAGGCCAGGGGGGGTCCCACGCCAGACACATCTCGCCGTGCTCGATGTTGAGTGTCTGGCGAAGGACCCCCCCTGGCCTGGCTACCGGCGGCAGAGTTGCGCGCGGCATCGAGGGTGGTGAGCCAGATGGCGAAAGCCAGGACCAGCAGCGCCTCGGCAAGCTCCTTGAACGCTGCCTGCGCGTAGTAGGAGGCGGCGAGGTAGGGGAGGGCGATCATCGCGGCGGCGATGGTGCGGCGGCCGGGGGTCAGGGTCCGCAAGGCTCCGAGGGCGGTCAGGCCGGTCATCACTCCGATCGCGATGATCTCGCCGAGGAAGGCCTGGCCGAGGCCGATCCCCGGCACGACCGCGGTCGCCACGGCGAGGCCGTGCGGTCCCAAGGGGTAACCGGGATCCGGTTCGGGGCCGAAGCCGCTGCGCAGCCACTCCGCCCAGGCGAGGTGGAGGCCGAGGTCGTTGTTGAAGCCGACCCCGAGCAGCCCCCAGCGGCCGCTGATCGCGAACGGGATCGCCAGCACCAAGGCGATGACGACCGCCACCGGCAGTCCTTCCCGCCACGGCACCCCGGCGTTCGTCCTTTTCCCCGGCATGTCGAGAAAAGGACGAACGCCGACTCGCCAGACGACCAGCGCCGCTACCCCGACCAGCGCCAGGAGGGCAAGGGTCGCCGAGGTGCCGTGGCCGGGGGCGCGGGCCAGCAGGCCGGTCACGGTGAGCACGGCGCCGAAGCCGACCGCGGGCTCCAGCCAAGACCATTCTCGCCCGCCGGAGAGGGAGAGAACGGCGCGGCCGACCAGCAGCGAGACGGCGCAGATCAGCGCCGCCGAGGCGTAGGTCGCGATCATCAGGCGCTGGAAACTAAGGCAGCGGGCGCTTTCAGCACTTCTCGGCCGCCGCTTCGAGGGTCTCGCGCAGGTTCTCGCCCCGCAGCGGATGCTCGTGCCCGGCGCCGACCACGCGCGGTTCCAGCGCCGCCAGCCGTCGCAGGGACTCCTTCGCCTTGGCGTGGTCCCAGGCCCAGGCGGGGTGGGGGACGCTCGCCTCGCCCTCGGGCAGCGGTTTCAGCCGCGCCGAGTCGACCAGGTAGACGACGTCGGAGACCAGCGCCACCCGGTCGCTCTCGCGCCAGAGCCCGATCAGCCCCGGCGCGTGCCCGGGGAAGTGGAGGACCTCGAAGCCGGCGACCTCGTCGCCTTCGATCACGGTGTCGGCGATCCGCACCGCGCCGCCGTCCCAGCGCCGCAGCAGGAAGGGATAGAGCCGGCGAACCCAGGCCACCGGCAGCTGCGAGAGGTCCATGTAGGGGGTGATCGCCGCGTCGCTTTCGGCGTCGGGTCGCTCATCGGGATGGCAGAGGACCGGTGCGTCCATGTAGGGGGCGGTGCCGCGGTGGTCGGCATGGGCGTGGCCGAGGACCACCCGCTTCAGGCCGCCGAGCTCCGCCGCCGCCGCCCTCGCCTTCTTCCGCATCGCCTTGGTGCCGGCGTCGAACTGGACCACCCCGTCGCCGTCCTCGAGGAAGTAGATGTTCATCGCGCCGCGGAAGTCCCCGCGCAGGAGCCAGACCCCGTCTGCCACCTTCTCCAGTGCCATCGCCGACCACCCTAACGCGGCTCCGCGACCCTTTAGGGTTTCCCCGTGCCGGGGATCTGGAGAGCGGGGATGGTCGTCCTCGTCGTCTGCCTCTTGCTGGCGATGGTGATCGCCATCTACCAGCTGGCGACGACTCCGACGGAAATCCTCGGCGACGGCTTCCGCGACCTTCCCGCCAAGCAGCGGCGTTAGTATCGACCGCGTTCAGGACCCGGACAAAGGAGGCGGCGTGTTCACTCGCATCGTGGTTGGGACCGATGGCTCCGAGACGGCCGGCCAGGCGGTCAGCCAGGCGATCGAGCTGGCGAAGCTCAGCGGCGCCCGCCTCAGCATCGTCAGCGCCTACTCCCCGGCTCCCGGCCGGCGGGTCCAGGCCGAGCAACAGGAAGCGCCCGCCGACGTCCAATACGAGCTGGGGCCGCGCGAGGACGTCAACCTGATCCTCGACGCCGCCGCCGCGGAGGCGAAAGGCGCGGGGATCGACGTGCAGACCCACCCGGTCGAGGCCGACCCCGCCGACGCGATCCTCAACGTCGCCGAAGAGGTCAAGGCCGACCTGATCGTCGTCGGCAACAAGGGGATGACGGGAGCCCGGCGCTACCTGCTTGGAAGCGTGCCGAACAACGTCTCCCACCACGCTCCCTGTTCGGTGATCATCGTCAGAACCACTTAAGCCGCCCGTCAGGGGACGCGGGCGAAGACGGGGTAGGTCCCCGAGGCCGCGGCCGCGTCGACCAGGCCCGCCCCCTGCTCCGTCCGCGGCAAGCCGAGGTCACGCGCGGTCTGCCGCAGCTTCCGGGTCACGATCTCCACTCTCTTGGGGGGCGGCAGGATCGGATTGATCGCGCCGCTGGCAAGGACCATCGCGGCGACGCCGGAGACGTGGGCGGCGGCCATCGAGGTACCGACGTAGTAGGCGGGGATCCCGAACTCCTTGGTGCTCTTCGGCTGCAGCGTCACCTGGTAGATCGGGCGCGCCGCCACCGACGGGCAACGGTCCTGCGGAACGCCGCCGCCCGGAGCGACGAGGTCGATCGCCGAACCGGCCAGCGAGTAGTCACCGAGGCAGCCCCCCTCGGTGATGCCGCCGACGCCGATCACCCGCGGCCCCGTCGCGGGGGCCGAAACGCAGTTCTCGGAGCCGAGGTTGCCGGCCGAGGCGACCGTGACGACCCCCCGTTCGAACGCTTCCCGCAGCGCTTCGTCAACCATCGGCACCCGCTTGCCGCAGTCGAAGTTGAAGCTCATGTTGATCACCTGCGCGCCGTGGCGGGTGGCGAAGCGGATCCCCTTGGCGATGTCGAGGGCGCTCCCGGAGCCGTCGGCGTCGAGCACCCGCACCGGCATCAGCTTCGCCCGGTAGGCGAGCCCGGTGACGCCGACCCCGTTGCCGGTCTTCTCGGCGATCGTCCCGGCCACGTGGGTGCCGTGGCCGCTTTGGTCGAGGGGCACGCGGTCCCGGTCGACGAAGTCGTGGCCGGGGACGAACTGCCGCGGGCCGAAGTCGGGGCTGCGGCGGAAGCCGGTTCCGAGCGAGCGGTAGGCGATGCCGCTGTCGAGGACGGCGACGACGATGCCGACGGCACCGGGGCGGCCGCGTTCGATCAGGTTGCGCCAGGCGCCGGGGGCGTCGATCCCGCCGGGGGAGACCGGCATCCCACCCGCCTTCGCGGCGTCGTAGGCGAGGAAGTTCCACTGCTTGTAGACCCAGCCTCCGGGACCCGCCGAGGCTTCCGGAGCGGTCGCGAGGCTGCCGCTGTCGTCCGGGTCGTACGGCGCCCGCCCGGCTGCCGAGGCGGTGGCGATGTAGTTGGGTGCGGCGTAGACGACGTCCGGGTTGCGGCGCAGGGCTCGCACGGCCTGCCGCACCCCGACCCCGCGCCTCAGCTCGATCGCCTGCCCCCGCCGCTGCCCCTCGAACTTGACCAGCAGCTGCCGGGGCGCGAAACCGCGCGCCGGGGCTATGTCGCTCGCGGCCTGGGCGGGCGCGGCGGCGAGGGTGAGGGCCAGGGTGGCGATCGCCGCCGGTGGCAGGAGGGTGCGCAGAAGTCGTCTCATCGTCTCTAGGGCCCGAACACCGCGCTGCCGCGGAAGTTGTCGGCGGACATACTCCCGGATCGTGGGCGCGGGCAACTTCGATGCCGGGATGGAGATCGCGATCGCGGAGGCGCGCAAGGCCGAGACGCACGGCGACGTGCCGATCGGAGCGGCGATCTTCCGCGGCGAGGAACTGCTCGCCCGCGCCGGCAACGAGCGCGAGCTGCGCCGCGACCCCACGGCCCACGCCGAGGTGCTGGCGATCAGGGGGGCGGCCGAGAAGCTCGGCGGCTGGCGCCTGCCGGAAACGACTCTCTTCGTCACCCTCGAGCCCTGCGCGATGTGCGCGGGGGCGATCGTCCTCGCCCGCGTGCCGCAGGTCGTCTACGGCACCTCCGACCCGAAGGCAGGCGCCGCCGGCAGCGTCCTCGACGTCCTCGCCGAGCCCGCCCTCAACCACCGCCCGCAGGTCGTCGCCGGCGTCCGCGAAGCCGAGTGCGCCGCGCTCCTCCGCGAGTTCTTCGCGACCCGCCGACGCTAGTGCGCCGATACCCTGTCGGGACCCGGAGAGGTGTCCGAGTGGCTTAAGGAGCGCGATTGGAAATCGCGTGGGCGGGGTTAACCCGCCTCGTGGGTTCGAATCCCACCCTCTCCGCTTTTGCGGAACCTGGCCGTTCCTTAACGAGGAACCCATCGACCACTCTGAGGTCAACTCTATACTCAGGGATGTAATGGAGCTCTCTCTGACGACGCTTCGTTGCAGCGCGGGAGGGCCGGCATTTCTTGGCCGATAGTGCCGGTCCTCTCCAATCCCCTCGCGGCGACTCAAAGAACTGCCGCGTCAAGCAAGGGTAGCGGTTCAGGCCTGGCGTAGAGCGGGGATCGAGGGCCGTGCCGGAACCGGCTCCTCGCGGTAGTCGTCGAGGGAGACGACGATCGCCTCCGACTCGGGGATCGGCGCGGCGGGACGGCGGCCGCGCAGGCGCTCGTGAGTGCAGACGACGTAGCACCACTCCATCAGCCGCAGGCGCGCCTCCGGGTCGATCTCGCGAATCATCGCTCCGATCAGGAAACTCCCGTCGGCCTCGCGGCAGGTCCTGATCTCGACCTTGGCGGCGACCTCGTGCCGGCTTCCGGAGGCGTCGGTCAGCGTCAGCAGGACAGCGGGTTCGCTGCCGCTCTCCAGCGGCGCCGTCGCGACCAGCCCCAGGCCGGCCGCCGAGGCGTCGACCAGACGGGCGGTGGTGTGGGACGCGGCCGTGTACAGGTCCGCCGGAGCGTCGCCCTCGAAGCGGTAGACGAGCCGCCGCTGGCGCCTGCGGCCGACGACGGTCAGCGTCGCCAGTAGCCGCCGCAGCTCATAGAGGCCGAGCAGGGGGACGACGATGGCGGCGATGCCGGGCAGGTCCGGCAACGGCCCGACGCCGGCGAGGTCGAGCAGGCGCATCGCCGTTCCGGCCGCCAGCAGCACGGTGCAGAAGAGGACGAGGTGGAGCTTGCGGACGGCGCCCAGGCCGCCGCCGTCGCGTCCCTGCTTAGGGGTGACCTTGAAGGCAGTCCTGCCGGGGACGATGGCGCAGCGAAGCGCGCGGGTGTAGATCTCCATCGTCAGCAGCTCGTAATGGGCCGACTCGGGGACGCGCATGTAGCCGCGGGCAAGGGCGGCGCCGGCACCGAAGTTGAGGAGGACGTAGGGCAGCCACAACGCCGCCAGGGCGGCGATGCTGATCTTCATCGGCAGCTCGCCGGTCCAGAGCACGAGGCCGAGGGTCAGGAGCAGCAGCAGCCGCATCGGCGGCGCGAGATAGGCGAGCAGGCTGGTGAGGAAGGAAAGGCGCTGCAGCGGGTTCAGGGTCTTCGCCCGCAGCGGCGACTCCGGCAGCCTGAAGACCGCGAGGTTGCCGCGGGCCCAGCGGTCGCGCTGCAGCAGGTAGCCGTCGAGGTCGTGCGGCGCCAGGCCCTGGACGAGGACCTCGTCGTGATAGCGGCTGCGCCAGCCGTGGCGCATCAGCCGGATCGTCGTGTGGAAGTCCTCGGCGATCGTCTCGGTGGCGACGCCGCCGATCTGCAGCAGGGCGTGGCGGCTGATCAGCGCCGCCGAGCCGCACCAGTAGGCGGCGCCGTGGCGGTCCTTGCCGGGGCAGACGACGCGGTAGAAGAGCGACTGCTCGTGGCGGCCGACGACGTAGTGCTGAACCGAGTCGTGATTGAAGAAGTCGTGCGGGGTCTGCACGATCGCCATCCGCTCGTCGTCGAAGTAGCCGACCAGCGCGTCGAGCGCGTCGGGCATCGGCACATGGTCGGCGTCGAGGACGAAGACCAGGTCGCCGTCGGTGCGCGGCAGGGCAGCGTTGAGGTTCCCCGCCTTGGCGTGGGAGTTGTCGGGCCGGGTCATGTACTCGGCGCCGGCCAGCTCGGCCAGCTCGCGCATCTCCGGCCGCCGCCCGTCGTCGAGCAGGTACGTCGTGTGCGGATAGGTGAGGGCGCGGCAGCCGGCGAGGGTCGCCATCACCACCTCCACCGGCTCGTCGTAGGTGCAGACGTAGACGTCCACCTTGCGGCCGGGCGTCGCCGGAGGCCGCTTCGCCGCCGGCCGCGACCAGGAGAACCAGGCGAGGATCCCCAGCGCGTAGAGGCCGTAGACCTCGGTCGCCAGCAGCATCCCGAAGGCGACCGGGCTGGCGCCTTCGCCGCTCCAGCCGACGCGCCAGGTCAGGTAGCCGATGCCCCAGACGAGGGCGACCAGAGCCAGCGCCCGCAGCAGGCGCGGGTGGCGGTCGAAGAAACGACCGAGAGGGGTCTGCTCGCCGGCGCTCACGCGGTTCTTTCGGCAGGGTGACCCCGACCCTTGAGAACCGCATGCGTTCAGCGGAGGGGGTGGGATTCGAACCCACGAGCCCCCTTACGAGGGCCAACGGTTTTCGAGACCGCCCCGTTCAACCACTCCGGCACCCCTCCAGGTAGCCGGGCTGGATTCTAGGGCGCTTCCGGTTTCGCGCCGCCCCGCTTCTTCGACACCAAGTTGTGCAACCCAGAAAACGGGTGTACTCGTTGTCTAATTTTAGTACTCTGGATCTAGTTGACCGCGAACGCCGCAGCCGCCGCCTCGTGACCCTCGTAGGGAAGCACGACGAAGTACATGAGCGAGGGCAGGAGTGCCTCGAGCTGGTCGTACTCATGCTTGCAGAGGCGCGAATAGAGCAGGGATTCGACGCCTCCGACGATCCCGGCGGCGGTCAGGGCGTTGTCGCCGGCGCCCTCGGGAAGCAGCTCGCGCGCCTGCGTCTGGAGACACCGCGCGAACTCGTCCATCAGCTCGACACGCCGTTTAACCGCAGCGGCGCTGGCGGCTCTCGCCTCGACCACCATCGTGCGGGCGGTAGCGGGCTCTCGGCTGGCGAACCTGAGCAGCGCTTCGAGGCCGAAGCGGACCCGGTCGCGCCACACGTCCCCGCCCCTTCGCGTCGCGGCCTCCATCTTCTTGCACAGTCGCTCGGCACTGGTGTCGAAGGCAGCGAGGAAGCAGTCTTCTTTGTTGGAGAAGTGCTCGTAGAAGGTTGGTCGAGAGACACCGGCCCGGTTGATCACATCCTGGACGTTGGTTTCGAGGTAGCCGAGCTCGGCCGTGGCGCTGAGCATCGCTACGATGAGACGCTCCCGCTGGATCGCGCGGATCAGCTCAGCCGGGAACCTGCGCACACCCGACGGGAACTTGCCGCTGCTGTTGGCGAGCAACTCGAGCGCGGCCTGGACCTGGTCGGGAGGCCATCCATCACCGATCGCAGCGAGGAGGGTCTCTTGGCTCAGCTGGATTCGATCGACGGACACCGGGTAACTCACAAGTTTCTATTAAAAACAATGAAAGTTTTATCACGGTACCAAAACATTCGTGGGCTGCGTAGGCCACTGGTCATCCCAACTCTCGGCCGGCCCGATCGGGGAATTGCGGAGCGGGTGCGATGAGCGCCACCCGTCCGGAGCTGCCGCGCGAGTTCGTCGCCAGTCACAAGCGGCGCCGGATGATGGAGGCGATCGCCGAGCTGACCGCCGAGAACGGTTACGAGGCGACGAAGATCGCCGACATCGTCCGCCGGGCCGCCGTCGCCCGCAAAACTCTCTATGACAACTTCGACGGCAAGGAGGACCTGTTCCTCTCTGCAATCGACGCCGCCGTAGGCGAACTGCGGCTCGCGGTCGAAGAGGGCTGCGGGGGCGCCGGGTCCTCCGAGAGCGGGATCATCGGCGGCCTGGAGGCGCTGCTCGAGTTCGTCGCCGCACGGCCGGCGGTGGCGCGGATGTGCATGGTCGAGGCGATCTCCGCCACTCCCAGCTCGGCCCGCCACTACGACGCGGCGATGCGCGATTTCGTCCAGCTGTTCCGGCGAAGCGCCCCCGCCGGGGCTGACCTTCCGGAGACGATCGAGGAGTCGCTGGTCGGCGGCGTCGCCTGGATCCTCCAGTTGCAGATCCGGCGAGGCGAGGCCGATCAGGCCCCCGATCTTCTCTCCGAACTGTCCCAGTTCGTCCTCTCACCGTATCTCGGCGTAGGAAAGGTGGTCGACGCCGACGGGGGGAGGAAGTGACGGTGCGGTGCCAGACTTGGTACTGCGATGCAGCGACTACCACGCGGACGTCATGGGCTTTCACCGGAGTTCGTCGCGCGAAATCAGCGTGAGAGGCTGATTTCCGGCCTCATCCAGGCGCTCTACGAGGTGGGCTACCACGAAACCACCGTGTCACTGATCGGTCAGCATGCGGCAGTCTCCAAGAGTGACTTCTACAAGCACTTCGAAAGTAAGGATGACTGCTTCGTCGCTGCTTACGATGCGGCGATCGACCGGATCCGCCAGCGGGTGGTCGCTGCCTGCGAGGGGGCGGAAGGGAGGAGCTGGCCTGAGCGCCTACGGGAGGCGGTCGGCGCCCTGCTCGACCTCTTCGACGAAGAGCCGGCTCTCGCCGGCATGGCCCTGGTCGAAGGGCTGAGGGCCGGCCGCGGGGTCTACGACCGCTACCAGGCGGCGCTCGAGTCCTTCGTCGCGATCCTCGGGGACGGGGCGCCTCGTGCGCCGGTGGGGGGTGAGGTGCCGGAGGCAACCGACGAGGCCGTCATCGGCGGCATCGCCTCCCTGCTCGGGCGCCGCATCCTCGACGGCGAAGGAAACCGGTTGAGCGAGCTTTTTCCGGAGATCGTCGAGTTCACCCTCTCCGCCTACCTCGGCGCGGAGGAGGCGCGGCGAATAGTCTCCGCGGGATGAGCGAGCTCAGGCGCGGCGTTCTTCCCTCGCAGGCACTTAATCAGGCAATCGAGGCCGAGTGGGTCAGCTCCGGCGAGTACCGGATCCGGCCTCAGGCGGTGCAGCCGGCGAGCATCGACCTGCGCCTCGGCGACTTCGCCTGGGCCCTGCGCTGCTCCTTCCTGCCCGACGTCGATTCGACGGTGGAGGAGAAGATCGACGGCCTCGCCTTCCAGCGGGTCGACCTTCGCGACGGGGCGGTGCTGGAGCGCGACAGGCCCTACCTGGTGCCGCTGATCGAGGAACTGAACCTGCCGGAGGACGTGCGGGCCAAGGCGAACCCGAAGAGCTCGACCGGCCGTCTCGACGTCTTCACCCGCGTGATCACCGACCGCCACCACCGCTTCGACAACATCCGCGCCGGTTACCGCGGCCGGCTCTATCTGGAGATCGTCCCGCGTTCGTTCGCGATCCAGGTGAAAACCGGCCTCTCGCTCAACCAGCTGCGCCTGGCCCGGGGCGACGTGCGCCTCGCCGACAAGGAAATTCGCGACCTGCAGGACGAGTTCCCGCTGCTCTACCTGGACTCTCATGCGTTGCGGCAGTCGGAGATGGCGGTCTCCGACGGTCTCTTTCTCAGCCTCGATCTCTCCGGGCCGACGGACAGGGTGGTGGGCTACCGGGCAAAGAAGAACAGCCTGCCGGTCGACCTCTCCCGCATCCGCGCCTATCGCTGGACCGACTACTGGGATCCGGTCTACCCCGAGCCCGGCAGCAAGGTCGTGCTCGAGCCGGAGATCTTCTACCTGCTCCTTTCGGCGGAGGGAGTTTGCATCCCGCCCCAGGTCGCCGCCGAGATGATGGCCTACGACCCCACCGCGGGGGAGCTTCGCACCCACTACGCCGGCTTCTTTGACCCGGGGTTCGGCTACGACCCGGAGGGCGGGCGCCACGGCAGCCGCGCCGCGCTCGAGGTCCGCGCCCGTGACGTCTCCTTCATGGTCGAGCACCGCCAGCCGGTCTGCAAGCTCGGCCTGGAGTGGATGTCGGCCCCGGCCGAGCGGCTCTACGGCAGCGAGCTGGGCTCGAACTACCAGGGTCAGGTGACGATGCTGAGCAAGCACTTCGAGGAGCAGACCGCGGGCGTCGCCATCCCGGCCGACGCCTGAGCACGTTCCCGAGAGCGGGCAGTCCTGTCGTAACAACTACCCGCCCTGGGGCCATGCGCCCTGAGGCTCGTCGGCAGCCCGACCTAGGATGTCGCCTTCGATGCGGAGCATCCTTCGACTACCAGTCACGATCGCCCTGTCCCTCGGCCTCGCGCTCATGAGCGGCTGCGGATCGGGCGGCGACCCACAGGGCTCGGGAGGCGGTCTGCCCGACGAAATCGTGATCGGCGCCGCGATCGCCAAGAGCGGCTACCTCGTCCCCTACGACGCCAACATCGCCGCGGTCGAACAGCTGGTCAAGGAAACCAACGCCCGGGGCGGCATCGGCGGCTCCAAGATCCGGGTGATCTCCGTCGACAACCGCTCCGAACCCCAGCAGCAGCCGATCGCCGTCCAGGAGGTGATCGAAGACGGCGCCGACATCCTGCTCTTCAGCTGCGAAGTGCCGATCTCCGCTGCCGGGGCCCCGATCGCGGAAGAACACAACGAGCTCAACTTCACCCTCTGCGCCAGCGAACCCGGCTACGGCCCTCCCTACACCGGGCGGCTCTCCTTCAGCGCCAACCGCAGCCTGATCAGCGAGGCCGCCACCCGCGCCACCTTCCTCTGGCAGCGAGGCATCCGTCACCCCTTCGAGCTGCGCGACACCTCGATCCTGCTCGGTGAGATCGATCAGTTCGGCTTCCAGAAGACCTGGGAACATTTTGGCGGCAAGCTCGCCGGGCAGGTCGACTTCAAGAACGAAGACCTTTCGATCGCCTCCCAGATCGCCGAGATCAAGCGCTCCGGCGCCGACGCGATCAACGTCAGCTCCTACCCACCGGGTGGAGCCTCGGCGATCAAGCAGATCCGCGCGGCCGGCATCGACCTGCCGATCACCACGCCGAGCGCCTTTGACGGCACCTTCTGGTTAAAGGGTGTCCCCGACACGAGCAACGTATACGCAACGCTGAACGGCTCCGCCTACGACCCGACCGATGCCGAGACCGCCAAGCTCTTCGAAAGGCTGAAGCGAGCCGGGGTCGACACCGACGTCTCCGGCAACCTGCTCGCCTCCTATGCCGCCGGCCAGCTGATCCTCGACGCGATCCGCGAAACCGGCACCACCGACGGCTCCAGGCTCGCCTCCGCGCTTGAGGAAAAGTCACACGCGACGGTGATGGGCCCCCTTGGCTACACGGCCAGTGATCACCTACCCTCGGGACCGTGGTTCATCTACGAATATCCCGATCGCAGGCCGAAGCTCCTCAAGCAGGTCAAGCCTGCTTACGTGCCCGAATACGAACAGTAGGGCGTTGGGTGAGTTGATTGGAGCCGGAGAAACCCGCTTCGGGTGGCCGCCGCAAGTCTTCAGGTCGTCCTAAACGACCCTCTTCGATCGGTCTCGAGGGACTCCGCCGGCCCGAGCGCGGCGGCCAGGTTCCCCTCTATTACCAGCTCGGCGAGATCCTCAAGCAGAAGCTGGAGGAAGGCGTCTGGGAGCCCGACACCCTGTTCCCCTCCGAGCGCGAGCTGGAAGAGTATTTCGAGGTCTCTCGCGCGGTCGTTCGCCCGGCCCTCAGCCTGCTCGAACGCGACGGGGACATCTACCGCCGCCGCGGATCGGGCACCTACGTCGCCGCGCCGAAGCGCCGGGTCCCGATCAGGGGCTTGATCCGTTCCCTGCGGGAAGATCGCATCGGAGGCTCGCGGATCGCCGTCCTGCGCATTCGCGAACAGACGAACGACCCGACGATCGCCGACTTCCTCGACGTCTCCAGCGGGCAGACCGTCGCCCAGGTCACCTCGATCCTCCGCATCGACAAACCGATCTGCCTGATCGACTCCTTCTTCCCGGTCGAGCGGGTGCCCTGGCTGCTGGGCGCTGCGGTCTCGGTCAAAGAGGGCGAACTGCCTGCGCTCGGCTCCTCGCCGCGACTCTCCCGGATCCACGTTTCCTTCGAGGGCTCCTCGTGCGGACCCTGGACCGCGAAAATCCTCGGCGTCCGCACCGGCGACCCGGCCCTGATCGGCCGGGTCCTCCAGTACGGCACTCCGGTGGAGGAGAGCGGCGAGCGCCCGGTTGAGCTGACCCGCATCGTCGCCCGCAGCGACATCTCCCAGTTCCACTACGAGGAGGCCGCCGGTCCGCTCGCCAGGAGGCGCGCGGGGGGCGGCGCTTAAGCGGCCGTCGCGCCCGCTCCGGTCGAGCGCTCTGCGAGGGCCCGGTTGACGAACTCCACGTAGGCCTGGCGGTAGGCGAGCGTGAACCGGTCAGCGGGGGTATGCACCTCGGTGCTCAGGTCCAGGGGCAGCTCGGGCGGAGTCACCTTTGACAGCACCGCCACGTCCTCGGCGTAGATGCCGGCGTCGTAGGCAATCACTTGCTCGAGCCGCTCCTGGTCGAAGTTCTCGAGTCCCGCCTCGATCCAGTAGTGCATCGACTCGGTCGCGCTGATCGCGCGGGCAGCGTGCAGCAGGCAGCGCTCGCCGTCGTCGGTGAACATCCTGGCGGAGGTGAAGTTGGGCGCGATCGTGTCGTAGCCCATTTCCCGCAACGAGCCCCACGCCGCGCTGGCGCCGTCTCCCCATTCCATGTTGCGGCGAAGGGTCACCTCGATCCCGTTCCTCTCCGGCATCAGCGGCTCGATCTCCGTCGGCTGGACCCCGAGGGTGGCCTGATGGACGAAGGCGAAATGGGAGACGTCGCGGAAGTTCTCGATCATCAACCCGAAGGCCACCGGCAGCTCGAAGGGCCTGCCGTGGCCCCAGGTCCACCTGTCCTCGTCGAACCAGGGGACGTCGGGCACGTCGGTGAGCGGCTCCTCGAGCGTCGTCCAGACCAGGCCCCACTGCACGCGCACGGGGTATGAGGGGATCCGGGCGAGCGGGGGGATCTGCCGCTGGTCGGCCAGCGAGGGGACCCGGGTGCAGGCGCCGTCCCCCGACCACTCCCAGCCGTGGTAGGGACACTGGATGCTCTCGCCGCAGACCTTGCCCATCGAGAGCAGGGCGCCGCGGTGGGCGCAGCGATCGGCGACCACAGCCGCCTCGCCGTTCTCGGTGAGGAAGACGGCGAGGGCCTCGCCGAGCAGAACCGCTCGCTGCGGTCCTTCCTCCAGGTCCTGCACTCGCGCCACCGGCTGCCAGCAGTGGCGTAGCGCCAAGTTAACGTCTTCGCGGCTCGGCGGCATGGGGGTTTGGTCGTCAGTCATTCTTTCTCCGGTACTAGAGCTGTCTTCCCATGTAAGCACGGAGGACCTGCGGGTCGCGCTGCAGCTCCTCGCGGCTGCCGCTCGCGCGGACCCTGCCGCCCGCGAGCACCAGGCTTCGCCGGCAGAAGTCGATCGTCCGCGCCGCGTTCTGCTCGACGAGGAGCATCGTCGCTCCCTCCGCGCGAAGTTCCTCGAGCAGCCCGTAGACGACGTCGATCATCTTCGGCGCGAGGCCGAGCGAGGGCTCGTCGAGGATCAACAGCCGCGGCCTGCGCAGCAGCGCGCGCGCCACCGCGAGCTGCTGCTGCTCCCCGCCCGAGAGGCGGTCGGCGCGCTGTCCGCTGCGCATCCGCAGGATCGGAAGCCGCTCCAGAACCTGTTCCAGCGTCTCACCGCCGTTGCCAAGAGCGGCCAGGCGCAGGTTCTCCGCCACGGTCAGGGTGCCGAAGATCTGACGGCCCTCGGGGACCAGCGCGATTCCCAGCCTCGCGATTTCCTCCGGCGCCAGCCCGCGCAGCGGCCTGCCTTCGAAGCTGACCTTGCCGGCGCTGGAAGGGACGAGGCCGCAGATCGCGCGCAGGAGGGAGCTCTTGCCGGCGCCGTTGGGGCCGACCATGCCGACCACTTCCCCCTCGCCGAGGCTCATCTCGATGCCGTGGAGGACCTCGACCCCGCCGTAGGCGACCCTCAGCCCGCGCAGCTCAAGCATGCGCGCCCGCCGCGTAGGACGTGCCGAGGTAGGCCTCGACCACGGCCGGATGGGCCTGGACCTCCTCCGGGCTGCCGACCACGACCGTTTCGCCGTCGTCAAGCACCTGCACCCGCGAGCAGAGGTCCATCACCACGTTCATGTCGTGCTCGATCAGAAGGATCCCGCAGCCGAAGTCCGCGATGACCCCGCGCAGGATCGGCACCAGCTCCCGGCACTCCTCGTCGTTCAGCCCCGCCGCGGGCTCGTCGAGCAGGAGGTAGCGCGGGCCGGTGGCGAGGGCGCGGGCGATGCCCAGCAGCCTCTGGCTCCCCGGCGGCTGCAGGCCGGCGGGGCTCTGCGCCTGTTCGCCGAGGCCCAGGCGCTCGAGCACCTCGGCGGCGACCTCGACGGCGCGCCGCCGCCCGACCCCGACGCCCATCGCGCCGACGGCGACGCTCTCCATCACGCTGAGCCCCGCGAAGGGAAGCCCGGCCTGGAACGTGCGACCAAGCCCGGCTCGCGCGAGCCGGGCAGGCGACCAGCCGGTCGCATCGACCCTGTCGAGCAGGACGCTGCCCGAGTCGGGGGCCTGGAAGCCGCTGAAGACGTTGACGAGCGTCGTCTTTCCGGCCCCGTTGGGGCCGATCAGCCCAAGCGCCTCGCCGGGAGCCAGCTCGAGCTCCACGCCCCTCAGCACCTGCAACCCGGAGAAGGCGAGCGCGATCCCCTCGGCGCGAAGGCTCGCGGCCGATCCCGCCCGTGGCCGTGGACGGTCGCCCGCCCCGTCCGCGGTCGAGGTCGGTAGGGCCGGGGGACGCAGCCGGCGGCGGACCGGGCCGATCTCACTCGCCTCGCGACCCCCGCTCAGCCCCTCCGGCAGCAGGACCATCGTCGCCAGCAGGATCAGGCCGAGGCCGATCGCCGCCAGGCCCGGGGTCTCGCCGACCGAGACCAGCCCGAGCACGCTTGCGCCTTCCTCGAAGTTGCGCAGCAGCTCGTTGACCGTCGCCACCGCGAGGGTGCCGACCACGGCCCCGAAGACGCTGCGGGCGCCGCCCACCACCAGCATCGTGATCGCCGTCACCGAGGCGGCGAAGTAGAAAGTTTTGGGGGAGAGGGTCCCGGACTGGTGCACCGCCAGGGCGCCGCCCACCCCGCAGAGCACCCCGCTGATCGTGAACGCGACCAGGCGCTCCCGCATCAGCCCGATGCCGAGCGAGCGCGCCGCCACCTCGTCCTCGCGGGTCGCCTGCAGCCGGTAGCCGCCCGCCGACCACTTGAAGGCAAGTGCGACGACGACGGCGATCCCGGCCCAGATCGCCGCCGATCCGACGCCGGTGGTCGTCGGGATGCTGACGAGCCCGCTGCTGCCGCCGGTGACCGGGTCCCAGTTGGCGAGGACGTTGTATACGACGATGAGGAAAGCGAAGGTGGAGATCGGGATCGCCAGCGTCGAGGTCCTCATCAGCGGCCAGCCGACCACCGCCGCCAGCAGGCCGCTGGCCACCGCGGCGATCACGGTGGAGAGCAGAGGGCCGAGCTGGGCGTCGGCGATCAGCTTCGGCAGGTCAGGCGTCTGCAGGACGGTGAAGATCGCAGGCATGGTCAGCAGGGCGGCGACGTAGGCGCCGCTCGCCGCGAAGCCCAGCTGCCCGAACGAGTAGACGCCGCTGTTGCCGATGAAGACCTGCAGGCCGAGGACGACCACGAGGTTGCAGAGGACCAGCGTCACGGTGCCTTCGAAAGAGGGCGTGCCGGTCGCCCCGATCACGGCGGTCAGCGCCACCAGGACGAGCGGGACCAGCAGAGAGGTCGCCGCCGAGGCGGGAGAGCGCAAGCCCCGGCCGCTCATATCCGCGCCTCCCCGGCCGCCGCGCCGAGCAGGCCGTGCGGCCTGACGATCAGGATCGCGACGGGAAGGGAGAAGACGATCGCGTCGCGGAACGGAATCAGCCCGTCGGGCAGGTAGGTGCCGAGCAGCGAGGAGAGGGCTCCGAGCACGAGCCCGCCGACCACGGCGCCGGAGATCCTCCCGAAGCCGCCGATCACCACGGCGATGAAGCCGACCAGCACCGGCGTCAGCCCCATCGTCGGCGAGACCTGACCCGTCTGCATGACGATCAGCACTCCCACGGTGGCCGCGAGCGCGCCACTGATCGCGAAGGCGATCGCGACCACGCGGTTGGCGCGGACGCCGAGCAGCCGCGCCATCTCGAAGTTCTCCGCCGCCGCCCGCATCTCGAGCCCGGTGCGGGTCCGGTAGAGCAGCCACCCGAGGCCGCCGAGGATGACCGCCGTCAGCGCCAGGGTGAGGATCTCCAGGTTCGGTATCGAGAGGGCGCCGACCTGGCTCGATTCGCTGACGAGCTCAGGCGCCGCCACCGACTGAGCGCGTGCATCCACCGAAGCGCTGACGAGGTTCTGCAGGATCGTCGCCACGGCAAGCGAGGTGACCAGCTGTGCGGAGAGGTCGGCGTTGCGGACGGGGCGGAAAGCGACCCGCTCGGCGAGGACCGCGATCGCGATCCCGGTGGCAAGCGCGGCGGCGACGGCGATGGCGAACGGCAGCCCCGCCAGGACGTACAGGGCGTAGGCGGGCAGCATGATGAACTCCCCCTGGGCGAAGTTCATCATTCCCATCACGGTGTAGATCAGGGTGACGCCGATGGCGATCAGGGCGTAGAGGCCGCCGAGGGCCAGCGCGTCGATCAGGCTTTGGGCAAGGTCGGTCATCGTTCAGGCACCGGTCAATGTCTCCCGCGCAAGATTGCCAAAGGGTCATAGGCCAAGGCGGGGGCGGGGCGAACCGGGGATAACCACTGGAGCGTCTGGGACGGCTTTCGCCTGTCTCTAGGATCAACTCATGAGCGAGCGGACCTGGAGCGTCTACCTCTCGGGGGAGATACACAGCGATTGGCGCGAGCGGATCGAAGCGGGCTCGCGAGAGGCCGATCTGCCGGTGGTGTTCTCGGCCCCCGTCACCGACCACACCGCCTCCGACGACGCCGGTACCGGCACCCTGGGGGGAGAGCAGGAGAGCTTCTGGCGCGACCACAAAGGCGCGGGCGTCAACGCGATCCGCACCCAGACGCTGATCCGCGATGCCGACGTGGTCGTCGTCCGCTTCGGCGACAAGTACCGCCAGTGGAACGCGGCCTTCGACGCCGGCTTTGCCGCCGCCCTCGGCAAGCCGATCATCACCCTCCACGACGGCGAGCTGGACCATGCCCTCAAGGAGGTCGACCGCGCCGCCCAGGCCACCGCCCGCACTGCCGAGCAGGTTGTCGACGTGCTGCGCTACGTGATCCGGGGGGAGCTGCCGTAGCCGACTTTCGACACAGCAGCGTGTGGCTGAAGTCCGATGCGTGTGCGAACATCTGTTCGTATGAGGTGGGATGAGCAGAAAGTCGAGAACGATCTCCGGCTGCCCGGGGTAGGGGCCGGCGCTGTCGTCCGCACCTTCGATGTCCCTGAGGCGATGGGGATCAACTTCCACGAGGTGCGAGCCCGGTCAGCCCTCAACCACGTGCCCGGCAGCCGCTACGGCTTCAGCTGGACGGTCAACCCGTTCAGGGGATGCAGTCATGCCTGCGCTTATTGCCTCAGCGGCGACACCCCCATCTTGATGGCGGACGGGACTACGCGGCCACTCGCGCAGCTGGCGATCGGCGACCGTATCTACGGGACCGTCCGGCGAGGTAATTATCGACGTTATGAGATCACGGAAGTCAAGGCCCATTGGGAGACCCGGAAAGAGGCCTATCGCGTAGTTCTCGAAGATGGAACGGAGCTGATAGCCAGCGGCGACCACCGATTCCTTACTGATCGCGGCTGGAAGCACGTGATCGGAGCCGAACAGGGACCCGGGCAGCGGCCGTTTCTGACGATTAACAACAAGATGCTCGGGCTCGGCGCCTTAGGCTCTTATCGCAAGGCTTCGGAGGACTACCGGCAGGGGTATCTCTGCGGAATGATCCGTGGCGATGGCCACGTCGGCTCTTATTCGTACGACCGACCCGGACGAGGGCGGTGCGATCACCACCGATTTCGCTTGGCCCTTGCGGATCAGGAGGCTATGGATAGGACTCGCGAGTACCTGGTGGGCTCAGGAGTGGCAACCCAAGAATTTCAGTTTCTTCGGGGGAGCGACCGACGTCGCCCGGTGCGGGCTATCAGGACTTCTTCGAAGGATGGGGTAGACCGCGTCCGTTCCTTGATTCGTTGGCCTCGCACTCCTAGTGCCGAGTGGACGCGGGGATTTCTTGCCGGAATCTTTGACGCAGAGGGCAGTCGTAATGAGTCTCTTCGGATCTGCAACAAAGACGAGGCAATCATCGGTCAAACCGCTACGGGCATCAGGAGCCTTGGGTTCGATGTGACGATCGAGAAGCCGAACTCTTGCGGCGCACGGAACGTGCGTCTACTTGGGGGCTTGCGTCAACAAATGCGGCTTTTCCAGCACATCGACCCCGCTATCTCGCGCAAGCGATCGATCGGTGGGATCGCGATCAAGTCAGGCGCAAAGCTGCAGATTGCTGAAATCGAGCCGCTGGGACGAGAAATCGAGATGTACGACATCACCACGGGATCCGGCGACTTCATTGCAAATGGAGTGGTGAGTCACAACTGCTTCGCTCGCCGCACCCACACCTATCTCGACATGGGGGCGGGTAGAGATTTCGAGCGGGAGATCGTGGTCAAGGTCAACGTGCCGGAGCTGCTGCGGGCGGAGCTTAGGCGACCGAGCTGGAAGCGGGAGCTGGTGGCGCTGGGGACCAACACCGACCCCTATCAGTGGGTCGAGAGCCGCTACCGGATGATGCCCGAGATCCTCGCGGCCCTAGAGGAGGCGGAGACGCCGGTCTCGGTTCTGACCAAGTCGCCGCTGGTTCTGCGCGACATCGAGATCTACGAGCGGATGGCGAAGAAGCTGCCCGTCTCGGTCAACCTCTCCGTCCCGACCCTGGACGAAGAGGCCTGGCGCGCCACCGAGCCGCACACCCCGAGCCCCGCTGCCCGCCTCGACGCCGTCGCGGAGCTCCGCGCCCGCGGCATCGACTCCGGCGTCCTGATCGCGCCGCTGATGCCCGGCATCAACGACGAGCCCGACCAGGTCCAGCCGATCGTCGACCGCGCCAAAGAAGCCGGCGCCACCTTCCTCGGCGGCGTCGCCCTCCACCTCAAAGGCGAGGTCAAGGACGTCTTCTTCGCCTGGCTGGAGGCAAAGAGACCCGACCTTCTCCCTAAGTACGAGGCGCTCTACCAGGGCCGCGCCTACATGCGCCCCGAGCAGCGCAAGCACGCCACCCGCGCCCTCAAAACCTGGGGCCGCTCCCGAGCCCGGAGATCTCCAGCCAACGGCTCCAGATCAAAGCCGTCATCCCCAGCCTCTCCTCGGGCGGGTGGCGCGGGCGCCGGGGACCCCGAGCATCCAGCGCAGGGGTCCCCGAACAGCCCGCGACGGGCCCCGCCCGCCCAGCGCTCCTTGTTTTAGGTCCCTTCATCCAACTGCTCGAACCGACACTCCTCCGGCTTTTTGTCGTCCCGAAACCGATGGAACCTTGCCCCATGCCGTATCCGCCCCGAAGCAGCGTGGTCATACCCAACCTCGATCACCAGCTCCGGCCGCAACTCCACCCACTCCAGATCCCGCCCCCCGGTCCACCGGCTCGGCTCAGCGCTCCCGCTTTTGCCCGTCTCCAGCGGTGCCAGCATCGCCCGCATGCTCTGTTTCGCCGCTTTCGAGAAGCCGGAGATGTGACCGACCGAGCGCAGCTCGCGGCCGTCGTAGAGACCGAGGATCAGCGAGCCGACCGTGCCCTCCTCTTTGCCCGGCCGCCAGCCCATGACGACGCAGTCGATCGTCCGCTCGCGCTTCACCTTCGCCATCCCCTTGCGCTTGCCCTGGACGTAGGGGGCGGTCAGGTCCTTGGCCATCACCCCCTCGATGTTCGCCAGCCAGAGTTCCGCCTGCCCGGCGTCGGGGGTCAACGGAGTCAGCTCGAGACCTGCCGCCTCGGCGATCGCCTCCAGCCGCTTCCGCCGCTCCCGCAGTGGGCGCTCGCAGAGCACCTCGTCTCCCTCGGCGAGCAGGTCGAAGACGACGTAGCCGGCCGGAATCTCCTTCGAGAGCAGCTCGATCCGCGACTGAGCCGGGTGGATCCGTTCCTGCAGCGAGTCGAATTCGAGGTTGCCGTCGGCGTCGCGGATCACCAGCTCCCCGTCGAGGACCCAGCGCCCCGGCGCGAAGCTCAGCTCGGGGAAGTAGCGGTTGAGGTCTTTGCCGCCGCGCGACTGGATGTAAGCCTGATCCCCGTCCACAAACACAATCGCGCGAAACCCATCCAGCTTCGGCTCATAAGCCCACTCCTCCCCCTCCGGAAGCACTTTGCGCGTCAGCGCAAGCTGCGGCTTGATGAGCGGCCGAAGGGGAAGCGTCATCACCGCAGACTATGACCGGCGGGTGGCGAGGCGCTGGGACACCGAGCATCCAGCGCAGGTGTCCCTAAAGCCTCGTCAGGACCCGCCGACCGACGCGTTGGTCTGCCGTCGTTCCCGACTCTCCTTCGGATCCGGGATCGGCACCGCCGCCAGCAGCTTCTTCGTGTAGTCGTGCTTGGGCGCCTCGCAGACCTGGTCGGCGGACCCCTGCTCGACGATCCTGCCTTCGTTCATCACCGCGATCCGGTCGGAGATGTGGCGGACGACGCCGATGTCGTGGGCGACGAAGAGGTAGGTGAGCCCGAACTCGTCCTGGAGGTCGTCGAGCAGGTTGACGATCTGTGCCTGGATCGAGACGTCGAGGGCGGAGACCGGCTCGTCGCAGATAACCAGCTTCGGTTTCAGCGAAAGCGCCCGGGCGATCCCGATCCTCTGACGCTGGCCGCCGGAGAACTCGTGCGGGTACCGGTTGAAATGCTCGCTGGAGAGGCCGACCCGCTCCAGCAGCTCCTGCACCTGCCGCCGCAGCTCCGAGCCGGTGGCAACGCCCTGGCGCTTGAGCGGATCGCCGACGATCTGGCCGATCCGTTTGCGCGGGTTCAGCGAGGCGTAGGGGTCTTGGAAGATCATCTGCATCTCCCGCCGCAGCGGCCGCATCCGGCGGCGATCGAGGCCGGCGATCTCCCGGCCCTCGAACCTGACCGAGCCCGAGGTCGGCTCGATCAGCTGCAGGACGGCCCGGCAGACGGTCGACTTGCCGCTGCCCGACTCACCGACCAGCCCCAGCGTCTCGCCCCGCTCCACCCTGAAGCTGACGCCGTCGACTGCCCGCACCTGGTCCACCTCGCGGTCGATCAAGATTCCGCGCTTGACCGGGAAGTGCTTGACGAGGTCGGTGACCTCCAGCAGGGCGCTCACCGCGGTGCCTCCAGCCCGATCTGACCTTCCACCTGCCGCTTCCCGCGCTTCTCCTCCGGGGTCAGCCAGCAGCGGTCGCGGTGGGCGGGCGCGTCCGCAAGCCGCGCTTCCAGCGCCGGGTATTGCGGGCACTTGGAGAACTCGTGCGGGCAGCGCGGCCGGAACGGGCAGCCCTGCGGCAGGTCCAGCAGGGAGGGCGGGGACCCGGCGATCTGCGGCAGCCGCTGTGGCCGGGGGCGGTCGAGCCTGGTCAGCGACCCGAGCAGCCCCCAGGTGTAGGGGTGCTGAGGGTCGTAGAAGATCTCGTCGAGCGTTCCCTCCTCGACCACCTTGCCCGCGTACATCACCAGCACCCGGTCGGCGACCTCGGCAACGACGCCGAGGTCGTGGGTGATCAGGATCGTCGCCAGGTTCCGCTCCCGGTTGAGCCGCTCGAGCAGGTCGAGGATCTGGGCCTGGATCGTCACGTCGAGGGCGGTCGTCGGCTCGTCGGCGATCAGCACCTCGGGCTCGAGCGCCAGTGCCATCGCGATCATCGCCCGCTGCCGCATCCCGCCGGAGAACTCGTGCGGATAGTCGTCGACCCGCCGCTCGGCGTCGGGGATGCCGACCGCCTCGAACAGCTCCACCACCCGTTCCTTCGCCGCCTCCTTCGAGCTGTCCGGCCGATGCGCGCGGATCGCTTCGACGATCTGGTCTCCGAGCCGGTAGACCGGGTTGAAGGAGGTCATCGGATCCTGGAAGACCATCGCGATCCGCTCGCCGCGCAGCCGCCGCATCTCGGCGTCGCCGGCGCTGGTCAGCTCCTCGCCGGCGAGCTTGACCGAGCCCTCGATGCGGGCGTTGCCGGCGCGGGTCAGGCCGATGATCGTCTGCGCGGTGACGCTCTTGCCGGAGCCGGACTCGCCGACGATCGCCACCACCTCACCCGGATCGAGATCGAAGCTGACTCCGTCGACAGCCTGGACCACACCGTCTTCGGTGGCGAAGCCGACCCGCAGGTCCTTGACCGAGAGCAGCGGCGGCGGGGTCATCGCGACGGGCTCTCTCCCAGGCGCACCCGCGGGTCGAGGTAGGCGTAGACGACGTCGACGATCGCATTGACGAGGACGACGAAGAAGGCGCCGTAGAGCGCCACGCCCATGATCGGCGGCAGTTCGAATTTGGCCACGGCTTCGGCGGCGTAGTTCCCGATGCCGTCGATCGAGAAGATCACTTCGGTGATGATCGCGGTGCCGGCGATGGTGGCGCCGAAGTCGAGCCCGAAGAGGGTGACCACCGGGATCAGCGAGTTGCGCAGCACGTGCCGGGTCATCACCTGTCGCTCGCTCAGGCCCTTGGCCCGGGCGGTGCGGACGTAGTCCTCGTTCATCACGTCGAGCATGTTCGAGCGCAGGACACGGCTGTAGAAGCCGATCGAGAGGACCGCGAGGGTGATCCAGGGCAGGATCAGGTGCTTGAGCCATTCGGCCGGGTCTTCGCTGAAAGGGACGTACTGGCCGTTGGGCAAGATCTGGAGCTGATTCGCGAAGACGTAGATCAGCACCGGCGCCAGCAGGAGGACGGGGATCGAGATCCCGGCGATCGAGACGCCGGTGAGGACGCGGTCGAGCCGCCCCCCGGCCCGGATCGCCGACAGGTAGCCGAGCAGGAGGCCGAAGAAGAGCCAGATCACTGCCGCCCCGATCGTCAGCGAGAACGTAGCCGGGATCCCTTCGACCACCCGATCGGAAACCGGGATCCGCGGTTCGTACTGGATCAGCTCTCCGGTGAAGACCTTCTTCATCATCGTCACGTACTGCACCGGCAGTGATTCGTCGAATCCCCATTCCTCTTCGATGTTCTTGACCAGGAGCGGGGTCGCGTTTTTGCCGGCGAGGCTCTGAGCCGGGTTCTGCTTCGGCACCACCATGAAGAAGACGAAGACGATCACCGAGACCGCGAAGAGGACGGCGATCATCCCGACCAGGCGCCTGGCGACGAAGCGGGTCACGGGAGGCTCGTCTCGCCGAGCGGCCGGGTCGCCGCCGCCTGCGCCTCGAACTGCAGCGCGGCGTCCAGCCTGCTCTTTCCGCGCGGGTCGAGGGCGTCCCGCACGGCGTCGCCGACGATGTTCAGGGAAAGAACGGTGAGCATGATCATCGCCCCGGGGAGGATCGCCAGCAGTGGCTGGATCCTAAGCAGCTCGACCCCGACGGTGATCATCGTTCCCCAAGAGGAGTTCGGCGGCTGCACTCCGGCCCCGAGGAACGAGAGGCCGGCCTCGAAAAGCATGCTGTTGGCGATCATCAGGGTGAAGAAGACGATCACCGTAGAGGCGAGGTTGGGGAGGATCTCGCTGAACATCACCCGCAACGGGCCCACCCCCTGGGCAATCGCCGCCTCGACGAACTCCTTTTCGCTCAGCGCCAGCACTTCACCGCGGATCGGCCGGGCGATGTAAGGAACGGTGAAGACGCTGATGATCGCGATCGGGATCCAGAGCGAGCCGCCGGAAAGTTCGACGATGCCGAGGTCGAGCCCGCCGACCGCGAGGGCGATGCCCACCGCCAAGCCGATCAGGAACACGGGCAGCGACCAGATCACGTCCAGCGCGCGGGCGATCAGGCTGTCCACCCAGCCGCCGAAGTAGCCGGCCATCAGGCCGAGGACGATCGCAAGGATCGTCGCGAGGAGGGCGGCGGTGATCCCGATCAGCAGCGAGGTGCGGCCCCCGTACATCAGCCGCACCATCTCGTCCCGGCCGAGCCGGCCGTCGGCGCCGAGGAAGAACTTGCCGCCGGCGCCGAACCACTGCGGGCCGATCGGTTTCCCTTCCGGGGTGACGACGTCCTTCTTCTCACCGTCGACGGTGAGCTGTTCGACCGTGTGCTCCTGGTTCGGCCCGGTCTCGGCGACGTAGTTCGCCCACAGCGGCGCCGCCAGGACAAAGGCGACGATGAGGGCGAAGAGGCCCAGGAAGGCGAGGGCGAGGCGGTTGCGCAGGAAGCGGCGGAGAGCGAGGGCCCACGGCCCTCGCTCCGCTTCGGCCCGCCTTTCCACTACTTGTATTCGAAGCTGGTCAGGTACTGGCCCCAGGTGGGATTGAAGACGACGCTGTCGAGATCGATCTCATCCGAGACGAAGGTCGACAGGGTGCGGGTCCCGAAGGGCGCCCAGGGGGCCTGTTCCATGATTTCCCTGTCCAGCTTGCCGTAGGCGTCTTCCTGCTGTGGGCCCAGCTGTTCGGTGGCGAGCTTGGCGATCTTCTTGTTGATCGCCGGATCGTCGAACTGGGCGAAGTTGTAGTTGTTGGTCGGCTGGATGCTTTCCCCGGCCAGCAACAGCTGGAAGAAGTCGTTCGGGTGCGGGTAGTCCTGGAACCAGTTCCCCCAGCCGGCGTCGAGGTTCGGGGTGCTCAGATTGCCGATCACGGTCGTGTAGTTGTCGGCGTTGAGGGCTTTGAACGTCGTGTTGAAGCCGAGTTCCTTCAGCACCTCGTTGAAGTATTCGCCCGCCTCGTTGTTCGGGCTTTCGCTGTCGGTCCAGACGGTGACGTCCATGTCCGAGGGCTTCGCTTCATCCATCAGTTCTTCCGCCCTTGCCATGTCGTGCGGGTAGAGGTCAAACTCTTCGTAGCCCGGCATTCCCGGTGGCAGGACCTGATGCGAGGCGACCAGCTGCCCCGCGTAGATCCGTTCCAGGGCCCGCGAGTCGACCGCGTAGTTGACCGCCTGCCGCACCTTGACGTCGTCGAAGGGCGGCTCCTGGGTGTTCATCCAGAAGAAGTAAGTGCTGATCGCCGGCTCCACCCGGAACTGACTGCCGTCGAACTTTTCCTTGACTTCGGCGTAGAGCGAGGAGGGCGGCGGGTTCTGCATCCAGTCGTAGAGGCCCTGTTCGACGTCGGCGACCTGCGACTGCTCGTTGCGGACGACGGTGATCTTGGCCCCGTCGACGACGCCGCCGGGAAGGTCCGGCATCGCTTTCCCGTTGGCTTTCGCCCAGTAGGGATTGCGCTTGTATTCCCAGCCTTTGCCGGGCTTGGACTCGGTGATCATGTACGGCCCGGTCGCCGGAGGCGGATCGGCCGAGAGGTCTTCGACCGGAGTACCTTTCGGCAGCATCGCGACGAAGAGCAGGCCGAGCTCGTTGACGAAGGTGCCGCGCGGCCCTTCCAGGTTGATGACGATTTCGCCGCTCTTGTCGTCGGTTTCGATCCCGGGGATCGGACCCTGTTTCGTTTCGGCGAACTTTTCCGCGCCTTCGATCGTCAGGTAGAACGGGGCTCCCGGCGAGTTGAGCTTGATCATCCGTTCGACCGAGTAGGGGAAGTCGGAGGCCCTGACCGGCGTTCCGTCCGAGTATTTGAGCCCCGGCCGCAGGAAGAGGGTGTAGGTCTTGCCGCCGTTGCTGATCTTCGGTAGTTCTTTCGCCAGCCCGGGGATCACTTCGCTGCCTTCCTCGCCGCCGGCGTGCTTGTAGGTCAGCAGGGGGAGGTAGACCTCTCCCATCGCGTTCCAGCCTTCGGCCGTGTAGGAGAGCGCCGGATCCATGAAGTCCGGGAAGGAGCCATAGGTGCCGTCGAGGATCCCACCCTTCTGCCCGTCGCCGGAGGCGCTGTCGCCCCCTCCGCATGAGACCAATCCAACCGCCGCAACCGCTGCAAGAACCAGAACCGCGATCAGTGCCGCTAGCTTCTTCAACGCATCTCCTCCGCTCTGGGGTGGCCGGCAGACCCTGGGATCAACTCCACCACAACGTCGTCACGCCCGTCAAGCGACGGGCTTGCAGGGATTTCGCCGTCTTCGACCCATTTTCCTCCGAGCAGAGGAGCCATAACGGACACGATGACCAGCACCCCGGCACCCGCGACGAGAAACGTCATCCGGGGGCTGACGAGGGCGGCGACGATCCCGCCGAGGGCGAAGCCGACACCGGGCATCGCCGCGCCGATCGACTCGAGCACGCTCATCACCCGGGCCTGCATCGCTTCCGCCGTCAGCTCCTGCACGGCGCTGATCATCGCCACCCACTGGATCCCGTTGCCGGCGCCGCCGACGACCGAGGCGGCGCAGGCGAGCGCGAGCGTCGGCGCGGCGGCGAGCCCGAGATAACCGGCGCCGACGGCGAGGGTGCTGAACAGCAGCAGCAGCGCCAGTGAGGCCTGGCGAAGGCGGGCGAAGAGGAGGCTGCCGAGGACCATCCCCAGGCCCCAGCTGGCGAGCATGACGCCATAGCCGGTGTCATTCGACTCCAGGGTCTCCTTCACGTAGACGACCTCGACCGGCAGCACCGCGGCGAAGAAGACGAAGGCCAGCCCCTGGGCGAGGAGCAGGCGGCGCAGGGTCGTCTGCTCGCGGATGTATGAGAGGCCGGCGCGGACGCGGTCGCGCATCGCTCCCGGTTCGGGCTCAGCCTGCGGCATCGTCCCTGCCATGAAGAGGATCCAGGCGATCGCGTAAAAGGACACGGCGTCCAACAGCAGCGCCGACTGAACACCGAAGCCGGCGACGACGAGCCCCGCAAGGGCTGGGCCGACCGCGGCCCCTCCGGTGAAGAAGACGTTGAGGATCGCGTTGCCGGCGCGCAGTTCCCCGCTCGGCTCCAGGGCGGTCGCGACGACCGCACGGGTGAGGGCACGTCCGGCCAGCGCCAGGGCGCCGTCCACCGCCGCCAGCGTGACCACCGCCGCGAGGGAGAAGTGGCCTGCGAGAAGAGCCAAGCCGCCGAAGGCGGCGGCCTCCCCGCAATAGATGAGCGGGAGCGCGAAGCGGGGTGGCGGCTTCTCCGCGTGGGCGACGAGGATCGGGGCGAAAACTGCCGGCAGGAAGCGGGTTCCGAGGAAGAGCGCCGCCGTCGCCAGGGGGCTTTCGGTGCGGTCGAAGACGAGGACCGAGAGGGCGATGATCCCCATCCAGTCCCCGAGCTCGTTGATCGCGTAGGACGCGGCCAGCCGCCGGAAGAGCGGTCTGCGCAGGGGAGAGATGAGGGGAGCTCTACGCATAGGTGGCCACGCGTCTTACTGCATTTCTGCACAACTTTTCCTGCAGATGCACAAGTTTCCGCAAAGCTGTGCTACAAAGTGACCAGCAATTGAGAAGTTCCACGATGCAGCGCACAACGTTGCGGGCTTCAACGACAACGGAAGGGGCAGAAAAATGGGCTTTCGTCACGGCTAGGTCCCAGAGCGAGCGGCCACCGCTGGCTCGCAAGACTTCATGAAAGGGCGTCCATCTGGGGCGCCCTTTCAGCTTTAAGGGGCCAAAGCGGAAGAACGGCTTTTTGCAATCTGTCCAACGTTCTTGTTGTCTTTCCCGCCCGACGGCTACTGTGAACCCACGCGTAGGGCGACCCAGACCGCTGCGCGCAGGGATCCGGTGAAGCTCGCGGAAACCCTGTAGCAGCGTGGCCTCACAGTCGATACAACGGCCGATGGCTAAAAACCGACCGACTCGGATTGCAACCGCCGGAATGCTCCTGGCGCTGCTTGCCGTGGCGGCGGTGGCCGTCTGGTGGGCTCCGGAATGCAACTGGGACCTCGGCCTCCTCGCCGTTCTCCTGGTCTTCTCCGTCTTCAGCGACCTCACCGCCGTGCGGGCCGAGTCGAAGCTCCTGATCTCGGGCAGTTTCCTGGCTCTTGTCGTAACCATGGTCTTCCTCGGAGGATCCCCGGCCGCTCTCGTCGGGGTCGCCACCATCCTCGCTGGTTGGCCGCGGTGGCGGGACGAGTGGCATTACCTGCTGAACAACGTCCTCACCTACGCGACCTTCCCCTTGGTCGGCGGCATCGTCTTCAAGGAGGTGATCGACGCCACCGGCCTGACGGTCTCCGATCCGGTCTTCTACGTCTGCATCTTCGGGCTCTTCCAGCTGGCGCTGGCGATCAACTTCCTGATGATCGCGAGCTACGCCTGCTACGTCGAACGGGCTCCCTTCAGCGAGAAGCTGCGGGTGCTGCCGCCGGTGCTGCCCTCCGAGTTCGCCAGCGCGATGCTCGCGGTCGCCGTCGCCTTCATCTTCCACGTCATCGGGATCGCCGCGATCGCCCTCTTCGGCGTCGTCCTGGTCACCTTCCAGTACCTGCTGGGCCAGCTGCTGCTGTCCCAGCAGCGCGCCGAAGAGCTGGAGCTGCGCAGCAAGCAGCTGGCGAGCTTCCAGGTCGGGATGTTGAGCGCGATGCTGCGCACCCTTGACCTGCGGGACCAGATGACCGCCCGCCACAGCGCCGCCGTCGCCCGTTATTCACGCGCGATCGCCCAGCGCGCCGGCTACTCCCGCCGCGAGGAGGAGCTTGTCCACATCGCCGCCCTGCTGCACGACATCGGCAAGTTCATCCTCCCCGACCGGATCCTCAAGGCCAACGTGCCGCTCACCGACGAGGACTGGATGCTGATCAAGCGCCATCCGCAGCAGGGGGCCCGCGTCGTCTCCTCGCTCGACGGCTATGGCCCGGTGGCGGAGATCATCCTCGCCCACCACGAGCGGATCGACGGCAAAGGCTATCCGCGTGGGCTCGCCGGCGACGAAATCCCCGAGCTGGCGCGGATCATCTCCGTCGCCGACACCTACGACGTGATGACCGCGCGCGACTCCTACCGGACGCCGATGTCCAGCTACGACGCGATCGTCGAGCTGCGTCGGGTGGCCGGCAAACAGCTCGACGCCCGCTTCGTCGAGATCTTCATCGAGCTGCTCGAGGGCAAGGACGTCTCCTTCCAGCACGGCGAGGAGGCCGACTTCGAGAAGGAGCTGGCGCTGGAGGCGCGGATCGAAGAGACCGCCAGCCCCGCCGGCGAGGCCAACCGCTTCCAGGTCGCCGGCGTCAACTGACGATAGGCATTTGTCCCCGGATACCGGGGACAAATGCGTCCGGTAGCGTTGCGCCCGCATGCGCGCTGTCACTTTCCAGGCGCCCGAGCAGGTCCGGGTCGAGGAGAAGGCTGATCCCGAGATCGCGGCCGGGGACGACGCTCTCGTCCGGGTCGAGGCGAGCGGGATCTGCGGCTCCGACCTCCACATCTACCACGGGCGGGTTCCGGTCGAGCCGGGCTTCACGATCGGCCACGAGTTCGTCGGCACGGTCGTCGCCGCGGGGGGCGAGGTCGAACGGGTGGCGGTCGGCGACCGCGTCCTCGGCACCTTTCACACGGCCTGCGCGACCTGCGCTTCCTGCCTGCGCGGCGATTACCACCGTTGCCGCAACGGCCAGACCTTCGGCCACGGCGCCAACCTCGGCGACCTCCAGGGCGCCCAGGCGGGGCTGCTGCTGGTGCCGCGGGCGAACCTGACCCTGCGGCGGGTGCCGGAGGGGATGTCCGCCGAGGTCGCCCTCTTCGCCGGCGACGTGATGGGGACCGGCTACCACGCGGTGGCCCACGCGGAGATGAAGGCCGGCGACACGGTTGCCGTGCTCGGCCTTGGGCCGGTCGGCCTCTGCGCCGTCCAGGCGGCGGTTGCCGGCGGCGCGGTGCAGGTCTTCGCGGTCGATACGGTCGAGGAACGACTGAAGATGGCCGAGCGCTTCGGGGCGACGCCGCTTCACCTCACCGAGGCAGACCCGAAGAAGGCGGTGCGGGCCGCGACCGAAGGGCTGGGAGTCGACGTCGTCGTCGACGCGGTCGGCGACCCGGGGCCGCTGGCCCTGGCCGTCAGCCTCGCCCGTGACGCCGGCACGGTCTCCGGAATCGGCGCCTACGCAGGCAAGGGGGAGGTCCCGCTCGGGCTCGCCTGGCTGAAGGGCCTGCAGCTGCGGCTGGGCCTGGCCAACGTGATCGCCCACGTCGACCGGGTCCTGGCGCTGATGGAGGCGGGCAAGCTCGACCCCTCGCCGCTGGTCACCCACCACATGCCGCTCGACCAGGCCGCTGAGGCCTATGAGGTCTACGACAAGCGCGAAGCGCTGAAGATCGTCCTCACGCCATAGGGAACTGCTGTATCAGTTGACTCGCACAGTGGCTCCGGTTACTGTGCGACCTGTTGACACAGCTTGAGTCGAACCCCTTCGCGATCGATCCCGAGGACGAGCTTCCGGTCGGGCTGCAGCTCGGCTGGCGGCTGCGGGCGCTGATCCGCACCGGAGAGCTGGCCGCCGGCGAGCGCCTGCCCAGCTTCCGGCAGCTGGCCGAGTGGGCTGGCGTAAACGTCGGCACCGTCCGCGCGGTCTACGAGGCGCTCGAGGCCGACGGGCTGGTGGCCACCCGGCACGGGCAGGGAACCTTCGTCGCCGCGGGGGTCGAGCCCGCTCCCCAGCTGGAAGAGATCGCTGCCGAGGCGCTGCGGCGGGCAGACGAAGCGGGACTCGGCCCACGCGACCTGGCGATCGTGGCGATGACCTGCGCCAGCCTGCCCGAGGAGAGCGAAACGCTGGAGGTGCGGCAGGAGCTGCGGCGGCAGATCGCCCGGCTCGAGGCCGAGCTGGCGAGCTACACCGGCCACCTCAAGGAGGACCTGGCAACGGCACCGAAGCGTGCCGTCGCCCACGTCGCCGGCGTCGAGGAGCTGGAGGAGACGCGCGACACGCTGATCGCCCAGCTGGCGGCGGCGCAGCGGGAGAGCGAGCAGGAGGTGCGGCGGCGGGCGAGCAGCCGCGGCCCCCTGGGGAGGGCGATGAGCCGGTGGCGGGCGAAGCGATAAGCCGCGGGCTGCTGCCCGTCAAGAACGTCTTCGAGCAGGTGGGGGTGATGATGATCCTCACCGTCAGGACGGTGATCTCGGCGGTGAAGCCGCCCTATCCCTACGGCGAGGAGCTTGTCTGGCAGCTCCTCTTCGTGCTGAAACTGTCCTGGTTTCCGCTCCTCGTCTCCACCTTCGCGCTCAACCTGGGCGCGCCTGGCTTGCAGGCGGCCGGGGTGCTCTCCTTGTTCGGTGCCCTCGACCGGCTCGGCGGTTTCTTCGTCGTGATCGCGATTCGCTGGATCGCTCCGCTGGTCACGGCGGTCGTGGTGTCGGGAGTGGCCGGCACCGCGATCACCGCCGATTTAGGAGCCCGGAAGATCCGCGAGGAGCTCGATGCCCTTCAGGTGCTGGGCGTCGACCCGGTCAAGAACCTGGTCGTGCCGCGCTTCCTGGCTCTGATGGTCATCACCGGGCTGCTAGACATCTTCGCGATCGTCATGGGGCTCAGCGCCGGCATCGCCGCCGAGCTCCTCTACCACCAGCCCCTTGGCGGCTTCTTCGCCACGCTCTTCACCAATGCCACGATCACCGACCTCTGGTCCTCGGTGATGATGTGCACGATGTTCGGCGCCATCGTCGCCATCGTCTGCTCCTACAAAGGGATGTCGGCTTCGGGCGGGGCGGCCGGGGTCGGTCGCGCCGTCAACCAGGCGGTGGTGATCTCGCTGGTCGCGGTCTTCTTCTTCCAGTTCGTCGTCAGCTCGATCCTGCTCGCCACCAATCCGGAGCTGCAGGCGGTTCGGTGATCGGCTGGCTCGACATCCCGCGCGGCTGGCTCGATTCCTTCGGGGACATTGCCCGCTTTGGGGTCAGGGTCGCGGGGCTGGTCTACTCGGGCCGGGTGTTCAAGTTCTTCGGCGAGGGACTGCGGCAGGCCGGCATCCTGATCTTCGGCTCGGCGCTGATCATCTGGGCCTTCTGCTTCATCCTCGGCCTCCAGTGTGGCCTCCAGGGCGCCTATTTCAACCGCTCGATCGGCGCCCCCTCGCTGGCCGGTCTCTTCTCTGCCTACTGCGACCTGCGCGAGGGCCTGCCCTACGCCTTCGGCTACATCCTCGCGGCGAAGGTGGGGACGGGGATCGTCGCCGAGATCGGCGCGATGCGGATCTCCGACGAGATCGACGCGCTGGAGGTGATGGGGATCCAGCCGGTGACCTTCCTCTGCGCCACGCGGCTGCTGGGAGCCTGGATCGCGCTCCCCTTCCTCTACCTGATCGGCATCGTTGTCATCTACGGCGCCAGCTACCTCTCGGTGGTCAACCAGGTCGGGGACGTCTCCGCCGGCGGCTACCTGCTGATCTTCTGGATGTACCAGAGCCCACCAGACCTGATCTTCAGCGTGGTCAAGGGGATGGTGATGGCGACCGTAATCGTGGTGGTCGGCTGCTACTACGGCTACACCGCCTCCGGCGGGCCTGTGGGCGTCGGCACCGCCACCGCCAAGTCGATGGTCTTCAACATCGTCGCCGTCCACATCATCGGCATGCTCGGCACCGTGGTCTTCTGGGGCGCAAACCCGAGAGCCCCGATCGGCGGCTAGCTGACCCGCCCACACACCTTGTGAACGCCTGAGAGGCATCCGGGCCCTCCAAGAGGCTTGCGGTTCTGACGCCCAAGCAGAGGAGGACCCGGATGAAGGTTCACGGTAACGCCGCTCTCGGAC
>Ga0307288_10000020_pt1 | contig 105597 bp, 105 predicted proteins | sample ER_DNA_142_FD_194469 | JGI IMG/M metagenome (GOLD analysis project Ga0307288, IMG submission 194469) | Bulk soil microbial communities from the East River watershed near Crested Butte, Colorado, United States - ER_DNA_142 | ecosystem: Environmental > Terrestrial > Soil > Floodplain | place... | reverse complement strand
ACCGCCGCGGCACCCCGATGGCCGCTTTCCAGACCCTCCTCGGGCTCGGTGCGATCCACGATCCGACGACCTATGGCGAGATCACCGCGCTCAGGCATGCGGCCTGAGTCAACCGGATACGCATCAGAGCGCTAGTCGCCGTTCGGGCGCTCTAGAGCAGCCACAACCGTCAGCGAACCGCCGCCGGCGGCACCCTGCTCGCGGCCGGCGTCGAAGAACTCCTTCGCGGCCTCGGCGTCCTCGTAGGCCTCGCCGAGGCGGGTGAGGGAATCGACGAGGAGGATCACGTCTTCGCCGCGGCCGGCGCGGATGGCGGCCTGGGCAAGGGCGTCGCTGGCGTGGCGCGGCTGGCCGGCGGAGACGATCTCCGCCTGGGGGGCGTCGCGCTTCCAGTCGGCAAGCTCCTCGGGGCTGGGGTCGATCAGCAGGGCGACGGGATCGGGACCCTTGCTGTCGGCGGCGAGGTCGGCGGCGACGCTGCGCAGCAGCGCCGTGCAGCCCTCGCGGCTCTCGGCGAAGACGAGTGCCTGGCGGCCGGCCTCGGGCGGCAGCAGCAGCCCCTGCAGGGTGACGCCCTGCTTGCTGCGACGGCCGAAACGGCGGCGCCGGCGGCGGCGCGGACGCGGTGCCTCAGCGGCGGGCGCCGAGGCCGGGACGACCGGCTCCGGGGCGGGCTCGCGCTCGGGGGCTTTCTCCGGGCGGTCGCGTCGCTCCCGTGGCTGCTCGGCAGCTCTGCCCTTGGGTTCATCCCCCTCCTCGATCTCCGCGGAGACGGCGGGTGAGCCGGTGCGACGGCTGCGTCGGCGGCGACGCGGTCGCTCGCCGCGCTCGCCGCCCTGGGCGCCCCGCTCGCCGGGCTCGGCGGTTGCGCTCCTGGCGGCGCCGTTGCCGTTGCCCTCGGCGAGCCTCTCGACCAGCTCGCTCTTGCTCAGCAGCCGGTACTTCTCGACGCCCGCCTCGGCGGCCAGAAGGTGCAGGTCGGACAGGTGTTTTTTCTCCAGCTCAGCCTTGTTCATCGAGGCGCAGACTATCCACCGACCCGACTGGGCGTCGCGGCGGGGTCAGTGCCCTCCTCGGCGGCGACCGCCGGCCAGCGCTCGGCCTCGCGCGAGCGCTGCCTCCAGCCCCAGCCCAGCTCCGCCCCCAGCGCATCGGCAACCGGGCGCACCGCCTTCGCCGTGCGCAGCTGGGGCGCCGCGAGGATCCCCAGCCTGGTCCGGCGCAGGAGCACGTCGGCGACGCTGCGGGCCTGCTCGGAGCGGGCGGCGAGGACGACCTCGGCGAGCAGGTCGGGGCGGCCGGGAACGATCGGCTGCGCGAGCTTCGGGTCGCTGCGGGCGATCTCGAGGACCCGGCGGGCGGCGTGCCCGTAGCGGAAGGCAAGCTGCTCGACGGCCTCCTTCCCCACCCCGGCCGGCGCTTCGAGGTCATCCGGCCGCGCCTCCATCCCCAGCGGAATCTCGTGGGTGGGGCAGGGCGCGTCGCGACCCTCGCGCTCGACCAGGCGGTCGACCGTCTGCTTCGCCATCCGCCGCCAGGTCGTGAGCTTGCCGCCCGTGATCGTCAGCATCCCGGATGAGGTCTCGTAGAGCTCGGCCTTGCGGGAGATGTCGACCGACTTGCGCGGATCGCCGGTGGAGATGAGCGGCCGCACGCCGGCGTAGGCGCCGACCAGGTCGGACTCGCCGATCGCCGTCCCGAAGAACTCGTTGACCGCTGCGAGCAGGTAGGCGACGTCGTCCTCGGCCGGGCGCGGGTGGGCGATGTCGCCCTCGAAGTCGTTGTCGGTGGTGCCGACGAGGGTGCGCCCATACCAGGGCAGGGAGAAGATCATCCGCCCCTCGCCGGCCGGGACGATGCAGGCCGCCTTCCCCATCGGCAGCTGCTCGGAGTCGATCAGCAGGTGGGTGCCGCGGCTCGGCGCGATCCGGGGCACGTCCTCCTCCCCCAGCAGCTCCTCGGGGCGGATCTGGTCGGCGAAGACGCCGGTCGCGTTGACGACGTGGTCGGTGCCCACCTCCATCCGCTCACCGGAGGCCTCCTCGAGGAAGGCGACGCCGGTCGCTTTGCCGTTCTCGGAGAGGACCTCGGTCACCTCCGCCCCGTTCAGCATCACCGCGCCGAAGCGCTCGGCCTCGCCGAGGACGGTGAGGACGAGGCGGACGTCGTCGGTCTGGCAGTCGTAGAAGAGGTAGGCGTCGTGCGGTTCGCGCGGGCCCAGCGCCGGCACCAGCTCCAGCACTTCGTCGCTGTCGATCGTGCGGTGGCGATCGGGGGACCAGTAGTAGTCGTCCTCGAGCTCGCCTGAGTGACGCTGGCGTCGCCTGCGGCCGGCGCGGCTGGTCGCCATCACGTCGTACATGTTCAGCCCGAGCCCGAGTTTGCGGTCCCGGCGCTCCTCGCCGAGGGCGGCGACGAGGAACGGCGTCGGGTAGACCAGGTGGGGGGCGAGGCGGACCATCAGCTGCCGCTCCAGCAGCGCCTCGCGGACGAGGCCGAGGTCGAAGTTCTGCAGGTAACGGAGGCCGCCGTGAACCATCTTCGAGGAGCGGCTGGAGGTGCCGACCGCGTAGTCGCCCCGCTCCAGCAGGACGACCGAGTAGCCGCGCGAGGCGGCGTCGAGGGCGACCCCGGCGCCGGTGATGCCGCCGCCGATCACCACCACCTCGAAGTGCTTGCCGGCGATCTCCTCAATGGCGCGGGCGCGGCTCAGCATCGGTCGAGGCAGGGTTTCGGGCGGTCGGCCATCAGTCGAGGTAGGAGATCGTGCGATCGGCGCCGGGCCGCTCGGGCGGCGGCTTGTCCTGGCGCGGGTGGCCGAGGTGGAGAAGGCCGACGAAGCGCTCCTCCTCGGGCAGGCCGACGGCGGCGCGCCCCTCGGCGCCGCGGAGGATGCCGGGAGTGCGCCAGTAGCCGGCGAAGCCGCGGGCGTGCGCGGCCAGCAGGACGATGTAGGAGGCGGCGGCGGTCGCGTGCAGATCCTCTTCCTCTTCGACCGGGTCGCCGCTGAGAACACAGGAGACGACAATCAGGGTCGGGGCGCGGTCGAGCTTCGCGGCTCCCTCCGGCCCGGCGACCTCCTTCAGGCGCCGCAGCGCCTCCGGCCCGATCACCCGGAAGCGCCAGGGGACGGTGAGGTTGTGGTTCGGTGCCCAGCTCGCCAGCTCCAGCAGCTCGTCGACCTGCTCCCGCGGCAGCCGCTCCGGCCCGAACGCCTTATGGGTCCGGCGGGTGCGAATTGCGGTCTCGACGTCCATCCGTCGAGGGTATAGCCAGGTCCCTCTAGAAGAAGAGCGCGTTGGAGACGATCAGCCCCGCGAGCCCGATGAAGCCGATCACCATGGTGTTGTGCATCTGGTGGATCGAGTGCTGCATCTGGGTCATGGTCTGCCGCAGTTCACGGATGTCGGCATCCATCCTGTCCAGCCGCTTGTTGACTTCCACGAAGCGTTCGTCGACCCGGTCGAAGCGTTCGTTCACCGACCTCTCGAAGTGGTCGAGGCGTTCGTCGGTCCAGTTCGGCCGGGGCATCATTACCGCCATCAGCCTACCGTAATTCTTTGTCTGTAACGGAACAAGACATGAAGGCGCCGATTCGGCACCTTCTCTGTGGAAAATCAGCGACCTAGAGCCCGTAGCGCCAGCGCATCCAGCCACGGCGGCCAGCGAGGCCGGCGCCGAAGAGGAGGCAGCCGGCGAGGAGGCCGAGGAGGATCGCACCGGCGGTGCTGCTGTCCGAGTCGGCTTCGCTGGTTTCGGCGGCGGGCTCGCCCGAGGCCTGGGAGCCGGAGGTTTCGGGGAAGGTGCCGAGATCGCCCTCAGGGGCCGCCCCGCCGGTCGCGGGGATCTTCGGAAGCTGGCTCCCGCCCGCACCAGAGCCGCCGCCGGAGGACGATCCCCCGGTGTTGCCACCCGCCCCCTTGAAGAATTCCCTCAAGTCCGAGGCAGAAGGCGCCGAGCCTGAGCTCGACGGCGGCAGGCTGAGCGAAGGCGAGACGCCACCCGCTTCGGAGGAGCTCGTCTTCGCCTTCGGCTGCTTCGGCTTCGGAGCCCGCGTCGGGGGGGCGATCGGGTAGTACTTGCCGGCGACGGCGACCAGGACCTGGCCGGTGACCCAGACCGGCGTCTGGTTAGCGACCTCCGAGGCGGTCTGGTCGGGGTTGGCGTAGCGGTAGGAGCCATCCTGGCGCTGGTTGTGGGCGAGGTACTCGGGAGCGCTGACGCTGCCGCGGCGGAAGGAGTCGGGGTTGCCGCCGACGGCGAGGATTCCCTGGATCGCCCAGGCCGTGGACATCGTGTTGACGGTGCCGTTGCCGCCGAGCGGGAAGCCGCCGCCCTTCCGCTGGGCATGGTGGCGGAGGTAGAAGAGACCGTGGCCGGCGGCTTTGGAATCGGGCGAAAGCGCCTGCATGACGGCGCCGGTGCCGTCGGTGGTGCTGGGCGAGCCGGGGGTGTCGCCCCAGCCGCCGTCCTCGTTCTGGACCTTGCGCAGCCAGTCGAGGGACTTCTGCACGCCCTCGATCCCGGCCGCGCGCAGGGCGATCACGGCGAACGCGGTCGAGTTCGGCCAGCCGTGGTAGGAGCCGTTGTCGCGCCGGCTCGCCAGCAGCTCGGCGACCAGGTTGCGACCGGCGAAATCGCGCGGGTCAATCCCCGCGCCCTCCAGCGCGAGGATCGTGCGAGCGAGATCGCCGGGGCTGCCGATGGCACCGATTTCCTTGCGCATGAAGTCGACCGGCGTCTGCCCTTTCACCGAGATCACATCCAGCGGGTTGAGGCCGGCGGCCTCGAGGCCCAGCATCACCCAGCAGGTGGTCGCGGTCCCAGATTCATCGCTGGCCGAGGGGCCGAAGCCCCCGTCCCTGTTCTGCACCGACTCGAGCCAGTGGACGGCGTGGCTGACGGACGACGCCTGGGCCGGGGCCGGCGCCACGGCCACGAGGGCGACGAGCAGGAGGGCTGCGACGCCCCCGCTGCGCAAGGCGCCGCCGAGGGGGCCTGGGCGGCGCGGCGGGCCGGCGGCACCAGCCTCCCCGCGCTCCCATTCGAAGCGCCGGCGGAAGCGCGCCAGCATCCTCACCATCGCCGGTCCGGCGATCAGGGCGAGGGCGATGTTTGCGACCGCGTGGGCGACTTCGAACGGAATCGCCCGCACCTCGAGGACGAGGAAGTACCGCCACGATAGGTCCCCACCGAACGTCGCCATGGTCGAGAAGTTCAGCAGAGCGCCGTACAAAATGCCAGCAAAACCGCAGGTTGCGGCGAGGACGAAGCGGCCGGCGTCACGCGTTCGCAGGGCAAGGGCCGCCCCGAGCACGCCGCAGAGCCCCCATCCCGCCATCTGCCACGGCGTCCACGGGCCCTGGCCGAAGAAGAAGTTGGAGATGAGGGCGGTGAGGGCGCCGACGGCGAATCCCGGGGCGCCGCCGAGGGCGTAGCCGGAGAAGATGACGATGTCGGTCGTCGGCTTCATGTTGGGGAAGGCGGCGAAGGCGATGCGGCCGGCGATCGCGAGCGCGGCGAGGGCGGCGACCAGCGCCACCACCTGCGACGGCGGTCGCGAGCGCTCGTACCAGGCGAAGCCGGCGAGGATGACGAGGCCGACGCCGAGAAAGCTGGCCACCTCCCAGGTCAAAACCCTTCCTCCCGCAGCGCCGCCGCCCCCTGCTCGGGGGTGACGACCCCCGGCAGGTCGAGGACCCTCGCCACCTCGGTGGCGAAGTACCAGCCGCCGGAGAGGATCTCGGCCATCGGCCCGTCGGCGATGACGACGCCGTCGCCGAGCAGGACGACGCGGTCGGCGAACTCGGAGGCGAACTCCACATCATGGGTGGCGACGACAACCGCGGAGCCCCGTTCCGCCAGCCGCTCGACCAGACGAACGAGCTCGCCTTTCCGCGCGTGGTCCATGCCGCGGGTCGGCTCGTCGAGCGCGACGAGGCCCGGTAGCTCCTCACCTTCCATGCGACCCGCCAGGGCGATAGCGAGCGCGAGGCGCTGCCTCTCCCCGCCGGACAGATCGCGCGGATCGGCGTCCACCTTGGCCTCCAAGCCGACAACTCTCAGCGCCGCCATTCCCTCATCACTCGGCAGCTCGTCCCCTACGCGCTCGCGGACGAGGTAGTCGCTCGGGTTTTGAGTCAACAGCGCGATCGAGTCGACCTGCAGCTTTCCCGCAGCCGGCCCATGCAGTCCCGCCGCCGTCCGCAACAGCGTGCTCTTTCCTGCACCGTTGCGACCCATCAGGGCCACCTGTTCGCCGCGGTGGATCGCCAACTCCACCCCTTTGAGCACGTCGCGCGGGTCTTCCCCTTGGTCGAGCTCCACCCACAGGTTGGCCGCCTCGAGAACACCTTCCGAGAGACGGGGGCCGGACCCCCTCCGAACGGCTTGTACTTCTCGGGCAGCAGAATCTCGGACGGCCGCCAACGCCCCACCCGAGCAAGTTGAGTGAGGAGGGGGTCCGGCCCCCGTCCCCCTCAACGTTTGCCTTGCTTCGCGGACTCCGGTCGGGAGCGGGTCGATGCCAGCGAGGGAGAAGAGGCGAGCGGCGGGGGTCTCTAGGGCGGGGTCGTTGTCGCGGGACCAAACGAGGAAGTCGGCGGGAGGGCCGTCGAAGGAGAGGCGGCCCGCGTCCATGGCGATCACGCGGTCGGCGGCGGCGAGGCAGCGCTCCAGGCGGTGTTCGGCGAGCAGGACGGCCACGCCCCACTCCTCGTTCAAGCGACGCAGGAGCCAGATCAACTCGTCGCCTGCGACGGGGTCGAGCTGAGAAGTGGGCTCATCGAGGAGGATCAGGCGGGGGCGGGTCACTAGGGCCGCCGCGAGAGCTACTCGCTGCAGCTCTCCACCCGAAAGGGTGTCGACGGCGCGAGTGAGGAGGTGTGGGATCGCGAGGGCGAGAGCTACCTCCTCGACCGCGCGGGCGCGGTCGGCAGGGGCGTCGCCGCGCATCTCCAGGGGAAGCTCGATCTCGGCGGCGACGGTGGTGGAGACGACCTGCGTCTCGGGGTCCTGGGCGAGGTAGCCGACGGCCGCCGCCAGCTCGCCGGGGCCGGCGGCGATGGCGTCGAGGTCGGCGACGCGGACCTCGCCCTCGATTTCACCGCCATGGAAGTGCGGGACCAGGCCGCAGGCCGCCTTGAGGAGGGTCGACTTGCCCGAGGCGGAGCGGCCGGCGAGGAGGACGAACTCCCCCGGCGCCACCTCGAGGGAGACGTCTTCGAGCGCCGGCTGGGGCGCCTGGGGGTAGGTGTAGGTCAAGCCGCGCACCGCGAGCGCCGGCGCCGCGCCCCGTCTGATCGCCAGCTCAGACACGAGCCACCTCCCTGGGTCCCCGCCGACCGGACGACTTCGGTCCATATAGGGACGTTTTCGTCCCGTCGGCCGCTGGCCGGCGGCGCTTCGGCTTGCGCCTGAGGGGGGTTAGGCCGCTGAGGGCGACGAGGGCGCTCACGGCGAGGGTCGCAGGGCCGAGGCCAATCGCTACGGAGGGATAGGTCTGGAAGTCGTCGGCGCCGAGGGTCTTGCCGGCGACCGCGGCGGCGAGGACGAGGACCGCGACGGCGTAGAAGCGCCGGTCGTAGCGCGACCGGGCGCGGCGATTGCGGGCGGCCGGGGCATCGAGGCTGTAGCCCCGGAGCTCGAGCGTGGCAGCGACGTCGACCGCACGGTCGAGGGAGCCGGAGAGGAGGCGGCGGGCCAGCGGCGCCCTGCCGACCACGGCGGCGCTTGGGCCCCGTAGGCGGGCGGCGTCCCGGAGACGAGCGGCGTCGGCGGCGGCCACCGGGACGAGTCTGGATACCAGCGTCGCCGTCAGCGCCGAGCGGCCGGCGAGCGGCCGCAGAGATCGCAGGACCCGGTCGGGATCGATGCAGGCCGAATAGACGGCGGCAGCAACAATCGTCACCACCGCGCGCAAGCCGCCGGAGAGGCCGGCGACGATCGCCTCGAGGGTGACGTCAACGCGGCCGAACAGCGGCCACTCGCCGAGGCGCGCCAGCACGGTCTCGCCGCGGTTGACGACGAGGGCGTTGACGACCACGATCAGCAGCCCCAGCGCGAACCCCATCCTCAGAGCGAGCCGCACGGCCGGCCGAGCCCCGGCGAGCAGACCCGCAACGGCCGCGGCGACTCCGGCCGCGACCAGGACCAGCGGGTTCGAGTAGAGGAAGGCGACGGCGACGATCGCGCCGAGGTAGGCGACGGCGGCTCCAGGCGAGGCGAGCTGCAGCGGGCGCGGACGGGGCTGGTAGGCGAAGCGAGATTTCACGGCTTCCCCAGCGGCAACGACATCGTCTTCCCGTTCTCGATTGCCACCGCGTAATGGTCGCGCAGGCGCTCATCGTCCAAGGCCCCGGCGGCGTCCCGCACCGCCTCCGGCGTGCCGCCGGTGACCATCCAGACCGGGAGGCCGCCGTAGCGGCTGGTGGCGGCGACGAGGCCGGTGTCCGCCCCGAGATTCTCGGCCGGATCCGCCGCTTCGTCGAGTGCCACAAGCTCGTCGGAAGTGAAGTCGGCGAAGACACCGCTTTCGGCCGGGCCCGCCTCGATGGTTCGGGCTGCCGGGTCCTCACGCACCCGCTCCCAGGGGCCGACGAGGATCCGGAGCGCTTCGTCCGGTTCACCGGCGGCGACCTCGACGCCTTCGCGCTCGAGCGCCTTACGCACCTCGCCACAGGCCGCTCCGCCGCCCTTGCACTCGACCACCACCGGATACCGCTCCCCTCGGATCCCGTCGCGGAACGGGGCGGGCCAGGAGCCGACGACCGCCGGAACGTGGTTCGTCGCCGCCCAGTTGCGGTAGTCCCACCAGATCTGCTCGCCACCGGAAAGGTCGTACTCGGCGGCGCCGACCGGCGACTCGACGCCGTCGACGTAGAAGAACCAGTCGTAAGGGTCGCCGTCGTGCCAGCCCTCCGCTAGCCCGTCGATCGAGTGGACGAAGCCGCCGCCGTAGCGGGTGCTGATCTCAGCCTCGCCTTCCAGCACCCGCATCACCGTGTCGGACTCCTTGGCCGCGACCACGGCGCTCAGCACCGGCACCGCGCCGTATTCGCGCGTCACCGTCAGGCGAACCGAACCGACGTCGGTGCCGGGACCGAGGCCGCAGCCGGCGGTCGCGAGCGCCGCGCAGAACAGCGCGCTCACGACCGCCGTGCCGCGGCGAGGGGTCAGTCCTAGGGGCACTTGCCCCCGACGCAGACCGCCTCCCGGGCCGAGGGGATCTCCCCCGTCGCGCGGGCGATCAGCTTCGCCGACTTGCCCAGCGTCACCTTGGTGCGCCCGTCGGCGCCGGTCGGCTGCGCCGCTCCGGTCACCTTCGCTCCGGCCTGCGGGCTCTTGTGGCCTTTTTCGTCGTAGGCCCAGACGCGGACCGTGAACGACTTCCCGGCCATCGCGCTGTCCGGCGCGCTCAGCGCCAGCTCGTCCGGATACTCGAAATCCGGCGCTTCGGTCTTCGCCAGCGCCCACAGCACTTCGTCACCGGCCTTGATCTTCGCCACCTCGCCGCCGACCTGCAGCGACTCGTGGTTGATCTTCAGGTACCAGGACGCGCTGCCTTTGGCGACGCTCGACCCGATCCCGCAGAGCGCGAGGCCGAAGTCGAAGTGGTCGCTGATCGAGAGCGGCCGCAGCGCCGCGATCGTCTTCGCGCCGCTGGCGAGCAGGCCCATCGCGGTGTTGCCCTTCAGCTGCACGGCGTCGCCGCTGCCGCCGGTCCCCTGCCCGAAGCAGGTCGCCTTGGGGCTGGTCTTGACGGAGACGCTGGCGCCCGCGACCGTCTTTTCGGCGAGCACCTTGCCGCCGGCGCCGACCACGCGCAGGTCGGCCCGCAGGCCCTTGGCCGCGGCGCCCGCGGTGAAGGCGAACGTGATGGACAGAGCCAGCGCGCAGACGGCCGCCAGCCGGAACGGGGTGATTCTTGGCATTTACGCCACCCTTTCCTCGAGGGTTGATTTGGCTAGGCCGGGGACAGGTCTCCTGGCTTCCGGGATCAGGGAGGACGCGCCTTCCCGGGGACGAGGTGTCGGCCCCAGTGGCTGACGCGGTTTGCGCCTGCGAACTCCTCCACCCGGTCACAGTGGCGGGACCACGCCGGACTTGCACCGGACTTCCCTTGACCACCGACCGATATGTACGCGGCGAGTCTATCCCGCCGCGGCACCACCCGACATGTCGCTAAACCGGGGCCGGGATCCGCTCTGCGTACATCCGCCAGAGGAAGACCCCCGCGCCACCCGAGCCGGCGAGCACCGAGAGCGAGGGGATGATCAGTTCGAAGGGGCCGCTGACGAGTCCGATAGTCAGTGTAGAAGCGGCCATCACCGCGACCAGGACCAGCACGCCGAGGACGGCGACGAAGCCCTTCCGCACCCAGCCGAAGCTCTTGCGCCGCTCCTGCGCCATCCGCAGTTCCTCGCGCTGGTGCTCGAGCTCGATCTCCTGCGGAGTGCGCAGGTCAGAAGCGTTCGCCGGCAGATCCTGGAGGCTGCGACGAACTCTATTATGCAAATTCCCCTGATCGTCCACCCGGGGATGAAGGTAGTTCGCGGCCGGGAGTCTTGTCAAGGAATGGGCCGGTTCCGGTCATACGCGGCTCAGACGGCGAGCAGCAGGTCGAGGACCATCATCGCCGCCGCCCCGAGCGCGATCCCCAGCGTCGGCCCGAGCCGGCGCCGCCGCTCCTCGTAGGCCTGCGGCAGCAACTCGACCGCGATCAGGCTCAGCATCGCCCCGGCCGCGAATGCGAACGAGAAGGGAAGCAGCGCGTTGACCTCTTCCACGGCGAGGTAGGCGATCACCGCCCCCACCGGCTGTGGGGCGCTGGTCCCGACCGCCGCCCAGAACTGGCGCGCCCGGGCGTAGCCGGCGGCCTCCATCGGGATCGCGACGCTGGTGCCCTCGGGGACGTTCTGGATCGCGATCGCGAGGATCACGAACAGCCCCAGGCCCGCCCGTTCGGAGGCATACGCGGTGCCAACCGCGAGCCCCTCCGGCAGGCTGTGGACGAAGAGGACGGCGAAGACCAGCGCCGAGGTCCGCGCCCCCGGCCCAGTCCGGCCCATGAAAACGGACTCGTGGTCGAGGCGGCTGCGCGCCAGCCCGAGCAGCACGCCCCCGACCGCCAGGCCGGCGATCAGGTCGAGGGCAGAGCCTTCTTCCGCGGCCGGGACCAGCAGCCCGGCGATCGAGGCGACCCCCATCACCCCGGCCGCCAGCCCGAGCAGGAACGGGGTCAGCGCCGCCGCGCGGGTGCCAAGGAACCAGACGGGGATCGCTCCCAGCCCGGTGGCGAGTGCGGTAGCGCAGGCGGCGAGGAAGAGGACGAGAAGGTCGGGCACCTTCCCCACGCTATTCGTCGCCGAGGAGGCGACTGCGGGCTTGCGACCCTCTTCAGAGCGTTTCTAATGAGACTCGCGCCGGCGACGACCGAGCAAGCGGACGGTGCGGGTGGGGCGGGGCACCCGGAACATCGTCAGCTGACTGGAAAACGACTCGGTCGCCGCCCGGCGCCGGTGCTCGCGGTCCGAGCGCTCGGTGGCGCCCAGCACGAGCAGGGCCTGGCCGCTGTCGGCGACGGTGGAGCGCAGCAGTCGCTCCTGGCCGCCGGGACAGCGGCGGCTGCCGTCGGCCTCGACGCAGCCGGAGTCCTCCAGGACCTGGGCGTGATAGCTGATTTCACCGCGGGTCAGCTGAGGCAGGGCAGCAACGATGTCTGTGATGCTGCGCGGTTGCTCGGCTCCCTGCAGGACCCTGAGGATGTCGCGGCGTGTGGGGTGGTTGAGGGCGTCCTGGAGCTGGGGATCCAGCGTCGCCACCAAGTCCGCCGCCAGGCGTCCGTCTTCGGCCAACAGCCCCGCGTCGCCCATCTCTCTCTCCTCCGCTGGATTATGAGGAAAACATCACGATCACTAAGAGATCGTTGCGGAAGCCTAGAAGCGGGTCCCTTCAGTTACGAAGGCAAAATCCGGCAGTAATTCGGGTGGTGGGGCAGGCGCTTACCTGATGCGGCAGAGGTAGACCCCCTTGGTGTGGTGGTTTTCGTCCAGACCGAGCGAGAGCTCGCCCTCGAGCTCGCCGTAAAGGGCGACGCACCTCATCCCGGCGCGGTCGATCGCTCTGCGCACCTCTTCCTCGCTGAAGTGGCGCTGGCGATGGACGTGCGCCTGCCCCGGCTGGCCGGGAACGTCGAAATGCGCTTCGGCGAAGGTCCCGGGCGTGACCTCCTCCGGGGACAGCTGCCCCTGCCAGACCAGGCGCTTGCCTTCGTCCTCGACGACGATTTCTTCGCTGAAGAAGGTCCGGTAGGTGACGAGCGTGTTGAGGTCGAAGAGGGCGATCCCAGTCGGCGCCAGGTTGCGGGCCATCCCCCGCAACGTCGCCTCCAGTTCCTCCTGCTCCAGCAGGTAGTTGAAGGGGTCGTTGACCGCCCAGATCAGGTCGAACTCACCGAGATCGGGCAGCTGCCGCATGTCGGCCTCCACCAGCTCGGCCCGGTCGCCGGCCCGCGCCCGCGCCCGCTCGAGCATCTCCGGCGAGATGTCGCAACCGGTGACCTCCCAGCCCTGCTCCAGCAAGCCGATGAAGCTGAGTCCCGTGCCGCAGGCGACGTCTAACAGGCGCCGGCCGCGGATCCCGGCCTCTTCGGCCCGCGAAAGTAGCCTCCCCGTCCAGCGCTCGTACATGTAGCCGCGGTTGAACTCGTCATAGACCGGCGCATAGGCGTCGTAGGTGTCTTTGACCGAGTCCCCTGCTGCCCATTGCTCTTGCATCGTCCCCTCCTTCATCGATCCTGCTCCAAAACTGCGGCCCCTCCCCGAGCGATCAACCATGGAAGAGGGGCCGCGATGTACTAGTTGCCCTTGGTCGTGCCGGCTTTGGGCAGCACCGTCTCCGCTGCGTCGAACTTCATCCTGCTCACCCCCCTTCACAAGATCCGACGTTTATGAACTCAGGATCTCCTATCGCTGGCAAAACCGGTCACTAATCCGGAACTGAATGAAGGACTTTGGGGAAAGAAGAGTTTTTCGAGCAAAAGATTTAGTCTTCGCCTTTGTACTCAGCGTCTATTGAGAGGGATCTGAGTGACTCGGCTGGCAAAAGAGAGCGAAGCTGCAGCGTTCGGGATCAGCTCCAGGACGGCTCGCGCGCTGGCAGATCCCTGGCGGGTTCGGATCCTGATCGAGGTAACCGTCCGACCCCTGAGCCCCTCCCAGTTCGTCGAGCAGTTCGGCGGCGAGCTGACCCACGTCGCCCGCTGCTTCCGGCAGCTCGCCGAGTGGGGTTACCTCGAGGTGGCCGAAGAGCGACCCGGCCGGCGGCGGGGAGCGGCGATCGAGCACATCTATCGGGCGATGCGGCGTGCCCACTTCGACACCTACACGTGGGAAGGCGTCCCTTACTCAGGGCGCGACAACGTTTCCAGGTCGGTTCTGGCCTCCTACCAGCAGCGGATCGCAGAGGCCCTGGAGGCGGGGACCTTCGACCAGGAGGTCGACCGCCACCTCTCCTGGGACGCCATCGTGCTCGACCGGTCCGCCTGGCAGGAGCTGGGGGAGCGCCTCGACCTCGTGCTCGGCTCGCTCGAGCAGCATGAGGTTGAGGCTGACAAGCGCCTGGGGGCAGGCGGCGGTGAGCCGATCCCCGCAACGGTGGGGATGGCCACCTTCCGCTCACCTGGCCCGCCGACACCGAAGCACGGGACCGACGGTCGCTCGACACCCGGAACGCCGGGGCCGGCACATTACGTGCTCGGGCCCAAAATGGCCAAGGCCCTCGCCAACCCCTGGCGCTGCCGGATCCTGATGGAGGTGAGCATGCGGCCCCAGAGCCCCTCCCAGTTCGTCGAGGAGTTCGGTGGTTCGATGACCCACGTCTCGAGATGCTTTCGGGACCTGGCCAAATGGGGCTACATCGAGGTTCTCGAAGAACGCAGGGGCGGCCGTCGCGGCGGCGGCGTCGAACGGATCTACAAGAGCACCCACAGCCCCTACTTCGACTCGGCGACGTGGAAGGCCCTTCCCCAGATCATCCGCGAAGAGATGTCTCCCTGGTTCCTCACCACCTACTTCGACCGCGTCACCGCGGCGATCGAGCAGGGCACCTTTGACGCCGAGGTCGACCGCCACCTCTCCTGGAAAGCCATCTTCATCGACCGCGAGGCCTGGACCAGCATCTGCGCCGACCTCGACGAGGTCCTCTCCTGGCTGCCCGAGCTGGAGCGGCAGTCGCTGGAACGCACCGAGGACGCCGACGAGCTGATCCCGGCGACGGTGGGGATGGCCTCGTTCAGGTCGCCCACTTCGCGGCAAGCCCGCTCAGACGTTTGACGACCGCCTGGGGCGACATCCGTCCAGCCCCAGATCCCCGCCTCTAGGGTGCCGCCACTTTGACCGCCCCTGGTAATGGGGGCGGGTTGATCTGACAACGACCTGAAAGGGGAAATCGATGGGCAGGGGACTGTGGCGGGTGCCGGTGCTGGTGGTTGCGGGAGTGGCCTTGGCGGTGGCGCTGGGCGGGACCGTCTACGCGGCCGGGAAGATCAACGGGCGGACGATCAAGGTGAAGTCGCTGCCGGGGAACCGGCTGGCAGTCGGATCGGTGCCGGGCAACCGGCTGAAGCCGGGGGCGATCAAGGGGTCGGCGCTGGCGCCGGGGTCGATCACCGGGATCCAGATCGACGCCTCGACGCTGGGCCAGGTGCCTTCGGCGATCCACGCCGACGTGGCGGAGTCGGCGCGCGACGCGGAGACGGCGCTGAACGCCGCCAACGCCGAGAACGCGCGGACCGTCAACGGCTACGAAGCCGGCTGCAAGAGCGGCACCCGCGCCTTCGCCGGCGCCTGCTGGCAGCAGGCGGCGAGCCAAACCGCGCTCACCGCCCCGGCGGCCGCCACGGCCTGCGCCGTCCAGGGCGGCGAGCTGCCCGAGGCATTGACACTGGCAGCGTTCTCTCAGCAGCCGGGGGTGACGCTGGAGGGGGAAGAGTGGTCAAATGACATCCCTAGCTTCACCACCTTGAACTCCTACAGCGTGACCACTGTCAATCCATCTGGAGAAGTTGGGATGGCCGTCTCTACCGCCACCAGAAAATTCCGCTGCGTCCTGCCGCTGGTCGGCTGATGCCCGGGCCGCTCAGCCGGCGTCGGCCTCGAGCAGGCGCCGGTAGTAGCGGTAGTCGCGCCGCTCTGGCCGCAGGTTGCAGGCGAGGGCGAGGTGGTGGCGGGCGCGGCGCTTCTGGCCGGTCTTGCTGAGAGCGCGGCCGAGGCAGAAGTGGGCGAAGTCGTTGACCGGGTGCGAGGCGACCACCGCCTCGAACTCGGCGGCGGCCGGGGCGAAGCGGCCGGAGCGGAAATAGGCGCGGCCGAGCGCCTCGCGGACCGAGGTCTTCTCCGGCGCCCGGCGGGCGGCCTCGGCCAGCGGCGCGGTCGCGTGCTCGAAGTCGCCGTCCTCGAGCAGCTCGAGGCCGCGCCGGTAGAGCGTGTAGGTGGGCTCGGAGGGTGCTTCGCCGGCCATGCAAGAAGTGTAGGAGGCGGGCGAAACGTGCGTGCTAGCAGGGCAAAGATACGACCCTGCTACCGTAGGTGGGCGGGTTCGGCAGCTCTTTCCGCGCCGGCTCGCTTGCTTATGAGCACCACTGTTACCGCGAAAAAATGGACCTGCGATCAGTGCGGGGTGACCGTCAGCCGCCTCGGCGGGGAGAAGGTCAAGCTGCCCGCGAGCTGGGCGTCCTCGGCTGAGGGCACCTTCTGCCTGCTCTGCCGCCGCGAGCGAGCCGCCCAGGCCGCCCTCGACGCGGCGCCGACGGGAACCCTCGAAGATCGCGCCAAGCTGCGCCGCGCCGCCCTCGTCGAGTTCGAGGTCCGCCGCCGCCCCGGCCACGGCAACGGCGAGATCGCCAAAGCCTGCCGCTCCTCCGTCGCCGCCGTCGTCGCGGCCCGGAAACGCCTGAAGATCCCGGCGCCTCAGTAGCGCTAGACCCGCGTGCGCTCGGCCAGGTCGGCGAGCAGCGCGTTCATCCCGCCCTCGCCGTGGACGCGGCGCTGGCGGTCGGCGCCGTTGCCGTCGGTGAGGATGCGGTCGATCTCTTCGAGCGCATCCTCGCCGCCGAGGTCCCTGGCGTAGGAGCGGGCCTCGGCGAGGGTGCCGCGGGCGACCTCGGGGGCGGGGGCGGCGGTGCTCTCGTCGACCATCAGGCGGGCCTCGAGGCCGTAGCGCTCGGCCTGGAAGTAGGACTCCTCGATCGCCTCGCGGGTCAGGCCGGGGGCGCTCGGGCGGTCGATCTCCTTCGCCGCCAGGGCCTGGATCAGAGCGGCGATCGCGGCGTTCTCCTCCGGCCGCGCCTGCACGTCCATCCCCCGCACCTCGACCGTGCCGAGGTTGGGGTGCGGGCGCACGTCCCACCAGATGTAGGTGTAGTCGGAGACGTCGGCAGCGGCGATCAGCTGGTCGGCGACGCGGAGGAAGTCCTCGTAGTCGCGGAAAGCGCGGGGCAGCTCGAAGCGCGGGTAGGTGCGGACGGCGGCGGCACGGGCGCTGGCGAGGCCGGAGTCGGCGCCGTCGCGGAACGGCGAGTTGGCGGTCAGCGCCGCCAGCAGGGGCAGGTGGTGGCGCATCGCGTTGGCAACGGCGACGGCGGTTTCGGGGTCAGGGACGCCGACGTGGACGTGGAGCCCGCAGGGCGGCGTCGCCAGCAGGCTGGCGAGGTCCTTCTTCACCGACTCGTAGCGGGCTTTTTCGACCAGGTCCGGCTCGCCGCTCTCGCCCGGGTAGAGGCCGGACCCCATCAGCCGGGCGCCGGTGCCGGCGACGGCCCGCCGCACCTCGGCCAGCTCCTTCGCCGCCTGGCCGGCGTCAAGGCAGACCCCGGTCTTCAGCTCGATCTGGGTGGCGAAGATCTCGGTCGAGACCGACTCGCGGTGCCGGCCCCCGATCCGCTCCAGCACCCGCTCGCCCTCGGCCACCAGCCCGCACCGCTCGTCGACCAGCAGCAGCTCCTCCTCGACCCCGATCGTCAGCGGCGTCGAGGAGCCGAACTTGTGCTCGCGGCCCGCGGTCTCCCCCTCGGTTTTGGATGAAGTCTCCATAGTGCCCCGGTGAGGGCGAGCTACCCCGGCTCCGAGCTTCTTTAACCGGCCAGGACCGGCCCCGCCCTAACCTCCGCTGCCATGGCCTACCGCCGCATCCTCGCCCAACCCGGCGTCCTCGCCCTCTGCGCCGCATCGGTGCTGGCGCGGCTGCCCGTGGGGATGGGATCGGTGGCGCTGGTGATCTTCCTCCACGACCGCACCGGTTCCTTCGGCGTCGCCGGCCTCGCCGCCGGCGCCTTCACGATCGGCCTCGGCGCCACCTCGCCGCTGCTCGGGCGGCTTGTCGACCGCCGCGGCCCGCGGCCGGTGATCATCCCCGCGGCGCTGATCACCGCACTCGGCCTGGTCCTCGTCGTCTTCCTTGCCGAAGCCGGCGCCGGGACGGCGGCGCTGATCGCCGTCTCCGGGCTGGCCGGCGGCTCGACGCCGCCGATCGGCGGCCTGCTGCGCCGGCTTTGGCCGCGGCTGGTGGGTGAGGAGGACCTCGTCGGCGGCTACGTGATCGACTCGCTGCTGATTGAGGTCTTCTTCGTCGCCGGCCCCCTGCTGACCGGGCTGATGGCCGCCGCGATCGGTCCCGCCTCTCCCCTTTTCGCCGCTGCCGGCTTCGGCTTCCTCGGCGCCGTCTGGTTCGCCGCCGTCCCCGCCGTCGGTGCCATCGAGCGCACCCCGACGGAGCATCGCACCCGCGCGGGCGCGCTCGCCTCGCCGGCGATCCGCCTCCTCGTCCTCACCGGGGTCCCGATCGGGATCTCCTTCGGCGCCCTCGACGTCATCTACCCCGCCTTCGGCTCCGACCACGGCAACTCTGCCCTTGGCGGCCCCTTCATCGCCGCCACGGCGATCGGCTCCGCCCTCGGGGCCCTCGTCTACGGCGCCCAGGCACACCGCTTCCGCTCCGCGGCCCAGGGCTCGATCGTTTTGGCGATCTACCAGCCGCTCGCCTGCCTCCCCCTCCTCCTCGCCGACTCCACCCTGGCGATGTTCCTGCTCGCCCCGATCGCCGGCAGCTACATCGCCCCGGCCGGCAACCTCCGCAACCAGATCGCCCAGGCGGCGATGCCTCCCGGAACGGGGACCGAAGCCTTCACCTGGCTGGCGCTCTCGCTGACGGTCGGCGCCAGCGCCGGCGCAGCTCTGGCCGGACCGCTGGTCGAGAGCAACGGCTGGCGCGCCGGGGCGATCCTCGCCGCCGGCCTGCCGGCTCTCTGGCTGCCGCTGATCCTCCTCCGCCGCGAGCTGCTGCACCGTGCGGCGGCGCCGGAGCGCTGCGCCGCCTGAGGCGGCTGTGTGCTCTACGACCTCCTCTTCGGCTAGCGCGCCGGTCCCTCGCCGAAGACTTTGGCCCGTGGTCGGGTGGCGACCAGGGCGCCGAAGACGGCACGGCCCACGGCACCCGGCGTGCTGCCGTGGTCGATCGAGGTGACCGTCACCTCTGGCTCAGATTTCAGCTCGGGCGGGGCCGGCGCGCTCAGGACGACCGCGTGGACGTCGCCGGGGAAGGCGATCAGGTCAGCGAGATGGTCGTCGAAAAGCAGGAAATCGCTGAGCACGATGAGCACGACGCGGTGGGTAGCGCCGTGCTCGGCCGCGAGCCGTTCGGCTCCCGCCAGGCCGGCCCCCAGCAGGCTGGCGCCGGCTCCATCCGGCGGGATCGCGAGGCTCCTCCGGATCCGGTCGTGATGGGGTCGCCGGATAGGGAGCGGCTCGAGGTCCCCGGAGGTCGGGGTGTCGAAGTGCAGGACCGCCGCCAGGTCTTCACCACAGCGGCAGCGGCTTCCGACCTTTGCGATCGCCAGGTAGGCCTCGAGGAAGCGCTGGCCGACCGGGTCGTGGCCCCCCGTCACCGATCCGGAGTTGTCGAACAGGCAGATCGCCAGCACCGGCCTCTCGGGGCAGCGTCCGGGCCGGCCGAGCACCACTTGCCCGGCATAGCGCTCCTCCCCTCGCCGCCTCCGCCGGACAGCGGCGAAGGCGGGTGAGGAGGTCCACCGCCTCGAGCTGAGCGGACGGCTTGACAGCAGCTCCACGGCCATCAGGCCTCACCGCCCGGGCGGCGGTTGCCGCCGTTCCGCCGAGGGCCGTTGCGACGGCTGGCGGGGATACCGTTCCCGGCTACGCCGGGGTTGGCGTTGAGGAGCCCGTAGAGCCCGCGGCGTAGACCCCTGGCCGCCGCCTCGCCGGCCGCGGCGCTGGTTTTCCGCGCCGATTCTGCTTCGGCCACGGCCCCGGCGCGACGGGCGATCTTCGGGTTGCTCCGGGCCTTCGCAGCTGCCTTCTCGAGCTTCTTCTGCTCGGCGTCCCTGGTGTCGAGGTACTCGGCGACCTCACAGGCGACGTCGTAGCTGTTGTAGAAGGAGGCGAGCCCTAGGGCGAGGGCGAAACACCCGAACGCAATCGCGACTTCCTGCCCCTCCGCCGCCTCCCGCAGGGCGAAGATCCCGCCCGCGATCAGCACCATGCCCGTCACCGCGACCAGGAGAAGCATCTTGATCACAGCGGAGACCAGATCGGGCCCGGCGAAGAGGAAGGCGTACTCTCGCTCCTCGTCGCTGAGGTCTTCGAGCGGCTTCTGCCGCGCCTTCGCCGCAACCACGTAGCGGACCTCCCGCCCTACCCCGCCGAGGGTCACCGCCGAGACGGCGGCGCTGGTCGCCTGCATCACCGCGTTGAGCGGCAGCTCGCCGAGCAGCAGCGCGGCCCCGCCGATCCCGGCGATGTCTCCCAGCAGGAACAGGATCCACCGGACCCAGTACACCTTCTTGGCGTCGGTACGCCGGCGCACGTGCCGGTTCAGAACCTCCTTGTCGCGGTCTTGGCGGTCGCGCTCCTTCTTGAGCTGCTCGCTTTTCTGCGCACTCTCAGCCAGCGACTCGTCCGCCTCGTGCTCCAATTCCGCGGCGATCTTGTCCGCACCCGCGGCCTCCGCCTCGCCTCTCTCTTCGTAGAGCTTCCGCTGCTCCTCTTCGGCGGCCTCGGTCTCCTGCTCGACCCAGAACTTCTCGACGTTCGACGGGCGCGGCACGGCCCGGGCTTCGTCGGTCTGCTGGATGAACTCACTCAGCTCGGGACCGCCTCCGTTCGCGCCAGCCGTGGGGATTTCCATGTTGTTCAGCCTCCCGTCGTGTAGTCGGTGGTCACGAGGCACTCGGCGCCGCTGCGGCGGCAAGCCAGCTCGTAGAAGAGGGTCAGAGCGGCGATGCGTTCACTGGACGGTCGCCTGTCGCCGGTCGTACGGCCGATGCCGACTATCCGCACGGCTGCTCCGTCGAGATCCGGCATCTCCACCCGGGCGGCGGCGGCACGTGCCGCACCGGCGGTGAAGGACGGGGTGTTCATCACAACCGGACGGGTAGTGCTGATGCCGTCCGTCTCCAGCTGGACGGTCAGCTTTCCCTCCGGCCGCTGCTCCTGCACCTGCCGCGCCAGCGTCAGCTGCGCCAGCACATCGGTCCCATTGGGATTGAGCTGCTTCAGCCCCTGGGGCAGATCGGCGCCGACCTCGTCCAGCAGCGTCTCCTCCGTCTTGCCGGCCTGGAGCAGGCGAGCGGTTTCGGTTCCGGAATCGGTCGGGAACTCGGCTTCGCCGAGGGTGAACGTTTCGGCGGCGCTGGAGGAGAAGGCGACCACCTTCATGTAGCCGCCACAGGCTGCGGCGCGGTCGGCCAGGTCCCGAAGGGCATCCAGCCTCTCGTCAAGCAGAGAGGAGTTGCCGCGCCCCGTGGCGCTGGCATCGAGGCCGGCGTAGGCGTTGACCTCGCCGCTGCATTCTGCCGCCAGCGGCTTGAGGATTGCCAGCGTCCCGGCGACGCCGCCGGTGGCGCCGGTGCTCGTGCCGACCCCGCAGGCCGAGAGGGCCATCAGGCAGGGCACCAGCAGGACGGGAACGGGGAGGAACTTGAAGAGCGCAGTCATGGTTATCGACTCCTTGGGTTGGGTTTGCTTACTCCGACCAGCTTTCACAAGCCATCTGCGCGCCCCAAGTCCGTCCAATCGACACATCCTGCCCCGGTTGGGAACTCGGCGTTCTGTTAATTTGGACGTCCAAACATGGGCCGCCCCCCCAAAGAGCATCCAGACCCCCAGGTGCGGGAACTGGAAGCGATCCGCAACCTGCAGTGGAAACGCTGGACGGCCTTCGGCGGCGAAGTCGACGGCCTGCTTGCCCATGCCTACGTGAGGAGCCTCGCACCTTCCGACGGCTTGGAGGGGAAGGTGAAGGGCCTGAAGCGGGCGCTGGAAGCCGTGGTGAAGGAGCTGGAACGGCGAGAGAAGCGGGAAGAGCCGCTCCTGAACCGCTCGGACGCCCTCGCCGCGCGCGCCCTCTGTCGCCTCACTCCCCGTTACGAAGAGATGAGCGTCGACGAGCTGCAGGAAGCGATAGCCAAGAACTGGAAGCGGGTGCGCCCGACCCCCGAGAAGCCCAACATCTCAGCGGGGGGCTTCAGGAAACATCTGCAGACGAAGTTCTACGAGCGGCTGGCAGAGACGGTGCAAGCCCATTTCACGAAGAAAGCGGGGGCGGTCGCCGATAAGAACGGGCATCCGCCGCCCGCGGTCGAGGACGTGCCGGCCAGGGAGAGCGAGCTGGCCCGTCAGGCGGCGGCGATCGCGGAACGAGGTGAACACGCAGCCAAGCTGGACGAGGGGTGGAATCTCCTCGAAGAATGCCGCTGCAACGGCGAAGAGCGGCGGGCGAAGCTCGAACGGCTGAACCTGCTTGCGGCCGCGGTGGCCAAGGAAACGGAGCTGGACGAGGCAAGGGCGCTGCTGGAGTTCGCCGCCTACGAGGGCAACCGGGGTCTCGAGAAGTACCGGCTCGAGCAAGGTGTGCGACTGCTCGAATCGGCCATCGCTCTCTACGGCCGCGACGCCCAGCAACACAAGCTGCGCCTGCTGCTGATGCAGGAGCTGACGCACCTGGCCGTCTACGGAGGCTTCCTGCCCGGCGACCGGCGCAAAACCCTGAGGGAGGTGGCCTCGCTCGGAGAGGACTCGCTCGCCGCCGACGACATCGATGACCTCCTGCGCGAACAGATCCGGGTCAGCATGGCGGAGGCGATGAAGGAGCTCTGCTTCGTCACCCACGACGTCGCCCGGCAGCGTGACCTCTTCGAGCGGGCACGTTCCGAATGCGAAGCGGTTGAAGAAGCACTGGCCGACGACGAACGCGACGACGCGGTGCGGATCCTCGCCCGAGCCAAGCGGCATGCCGCGATCACCTACGAGCTGCAGGAGGACAAGGAGCGGGACGATCAGTCCCGCGAGTACTGCATCAGAACCTGGAGCCGCCTCTGCCGGGAAGCCGCCGAACTGGCGGAGAAGGTCGGCGACGACTACATCCGGGCCTACTCGCTGCTCAACCTCGGCTCGACTCACTCCCGCCTGACCCACTTCACGCCACACGAAAAGCAGCGGCAGGAACTGCTCGCCACCGGCAAGGAACACCTCGACGCGGCGCTTCCCCTGGTCGAGGACCTGGAGGACGACCGGGGCCGGGCGTGGGTGCACATCCACCTCTGCGAGAACATCCACCTGCGGACGGAGTTCGAGCGGATCGGCAGCAGTGAGCGGATCGCCCTCCTGCGGGACCTCGAGCACAGCGCCACCCAGGCGCTGGCCTACCTCCGGCTGGTCGACGATCCGCTGGGGCACGCGCTCGCCCACGTCCACCTCGGCAAGGCCCTCTGCCTGGTCCACGAGGAGAGCGAAGCCGACGCGGCGACGATGGTGAGGCTGGATCGCGCCACCGACCTCCTGGGCAGGGCAGTTGCGATGACCCAGCACATCGGCTACTACCAGGAGCACCCCGGGGCCGCGCAGTGGCTCGCCCGCTGTCTGCAGCACTCCTGGGAGACCGAAGGGTCCCCGACTCCCGAGGCCCTGGTCCAGGGGATCAATGCCCTGGTGGCCGGCCTCTGCGAGTCCTACGCAGGCCAGAACGCGGCCGACAAGCTGCAGGGGTTCTTCAACGAGCTGAAGAAGCGCCTCGACAAAGAGCTGGAAGAGATCCGCTAGAGATCGAAGGTCAGCGGCGCGTCCTGGGTCGGCGAGGTGACCATGGGTCCGTCCTCGGACATGTAGACGTTGATCTCCGATCGAACACCGAAATCCTCGGTGTAGATGCCGGGCTCGATCGTAAACCCGAGGCCCGGGGCGAGGGCCCTGGTGTCGTGCGTCTCGTAGTCGTCGAGATTGGCGCCCAGCCCGTGAACCGAGTCGCCGCTGCTGAGCGAGTGACCCGTGCGGTGGACGAACTGCTCGCCGTAGCCGGCCGCTGCGATCAGGTCGCGGGCGGCGCGATCGAGCTCGAACCCCTGCACGCGCTGCTTCGCCCGCAGCAGATCGACGGCGGCGTCGCGGGCGGCGGCGACGTGCGCGAAGACCTCGGCGTGCGGGTCGGGGACGGTCGGGCCCATCCAGCCAACCCAGGTGATGTCGGCGAAGATCCCCTCCGGGGCGGCCTCCCTGGCCCAGAGATCGATCAGGAGCCAGTCGCCTTTTCTGATCGGCGCCCCCTCCCCCGGTCCGGGCGCGTAGTGGGGATTCCCGCTGTGCGCGTTGACGCTGACGATCGGCGGGTCGTCGGTGACCAGCCCGTTGCGGGAGAACTCGGATTCGATGAACTCCTGGATGATCCGCTCGTCACACTCCCCTCCGGTGCGCAGAAGCGTCGCGGTCTTCTCGAAGGCAGCGTCCTTGATCGCGACGACGAGCTCCATTGCCCGGCGGTGGGAAGCAAGGTTCTCGCCGGTCCACCGGGCCGCCGCCTCCTGGAAGACTTCCGCCGAAGGGGCGACGGCGACCCCCTGAGCCCGAACCAGGTCGAGCGTCCCACCGTCAGCCCACGACATGTTCGGAAGAGCTCCGTTGGGCGAGTACTCCATCGCTACCGTCGAGAGCGGGCCGACGTTTGCCGCCAGCCATTCCTCCAGCTGGGGCCAGCTCGCGTATTGCTCAACCTCCACCTCCGGGAACTTCTCCGACATCGACTCCGTGTAGTCGACGCGGCTGACGAGGAGGCGCGGCCTCTGGCTGCCGGTGAAGAGGAGAAAGGTGCGCCGGCTCAAGACCAGCGGCTCGCCGAGCATGTTCGCGAACACCGGATTGGAACCGCGGTAGTCGTAGATCAGCCAGCCGTCGCAGCCGTGCCTTTGCAGGATCTCCGGGATCTCTTCATAGGAACGCATGGAGGGGATCCTATATTCGGCAGGAATCTTCCGGTCGCGAACAGCTAAGAGGCGAGAAGCGCCTCGTTGTCGACCGGCGCCGAGGCGTGAAGGTGCAGTAGCCGCCAGCCCCCGTTCGCCATCTGGAGGAAGACGAGGGTGAGCCGGAAGCGCCCCTGGGCACCCGCGGCCTCGACCGAGAAAGCGGGTTCGTCGGTGACCAAACCGATGTCGCCGTAGCGGCGTATCGATAGTCGAGTCGGCCTCAACTCGGTGCCTCCGTGCTTCATCCGAGACTCCGCCCAGGCCGCGCAGATCTCCGCATGGCCCTCCCACCACTCGGCCGGATCGGTGCCGATGACGAGCGCCGCATCCGTTTCGGCGACGGTCTCGGGCGCCCAGTCGGCGTGGTCCAGGACGAGGTCGCGGTAGAACCGCTCCACCGCCTGCTCGAGCTCGGTGTCGGCAACCCTGTCCCCGGCGGGATCGTGCACGGGAGGAGCGTACCCCGAGGGGCGACGAAATACCGCATACGGGATTCGAACCCCGGTTTTCCGGACTGAAGTCCATTCCCTCGCCCCCTCCCGCTTATCCTTGAAAGCCATGGAGCATCCAACCCACAGACGGCTGACCGCAGCGCAGCTTTCCGAGCGTGAGCGCCGGGTGGTTGAGCGCTTCGCATCGCGCCTGGACAGCGAGCTGGGCAGGGACCTACGCGCCCTTTGGCTCTACGGCTCCCGTGCCCGTGGCAGGGCTCACTCGGAATCCGATGTCGACCTGCTCGTGATCGCTGATGGCGGTCGGGATCGTTATGGGCGCCTCGCCGGCGACCTCAGCGAAGAGGCCGCAATCGCCGAGGGCGAGAGCCCTTTCAACTACTCGGTCCATGTCCACGACCCCGAGTGGCTACAGGGCCGCCGCGAGATCGAGTCCTTTTTCATCCAAGAGGTCGACCGCGACAAGATCGTCCTCGTCGGGAGCCCGCTGGATTGAGCCCTCGGTCGGAGGAGTTCATGCAGCAGGCGCGGGACCGGCTAGCGGACGCCGAAGCGATTCTCGGAACCGCGCATCCCGCGGTCGTCGTAAGCGCCGCTTACTACGGGATGCTCTATGCGGCCCGGGCTGCCCTCTCCGAGCGGGGCGAGTTCGCCAAGACCCACAGCGGCACCTGGACCCTCTTCAGCCAGGTCTTCGTCGCCCCGGGGGAGTTCGACCAGGGCCTCAGCGCTCTGGCGCGCCGTGCCAAAGGCGCACGCGAGGAAGGCGACTATGAGGCCGCGCCGCCAAGTCCTGAGGAAGCTGCCGAATTCGTTAAAGGCGCCGCTGAATTCATCGCCGCGATAGACCGGTTGCTGGCCGGCTAGTCGCTAACCGACCGACAAGCACCGGCTTGAGCGCTGGGATCCCGCCACGTCCCAGCACGACAGCCTTCGAGCAATCGAAAGCACTTTGGCTGCAAGCGCCCTCCTGACTGATCGACTCGCTTGGCCTGCTGATCTTATGTGTGGAAAGCGGTGTGGACACGGAATCCTGACCCTCCGCTGAGCGACGACCACATCGGCCTAGTACCGCTACGGGGATTCGAACCCCGGTTTCCGGACTGAGAATTGGCTCTGTAGAGCCAATTGCACTCGTTTCGTGCCTGTGACACCCAAGCAGCTCCATCCGACTCGTTCAAATCCGGTGGGGCCAGGGACATATTTCGGGACACGCTTTTTCGAGACCAATCCATGAGCATCGGAAGCCCTAGGTAGCCTCGTCTTTGATGCCTCGTTTGAGGATTGACGAGATGCTCGAAAACTTCGAGGCGCGGCGTGCCGACGACGAAGCTGCCGCCATCGCCGTCGAGCGAATCCGCAGCGGTGACGCCGATCTCAAGGAAGACGGCGCTGAGGCGCTGGCCAAGGTCGGCCTCGCGGATCAGGGCCGATCAGCATCGAAAAACTCCTGACGCGCGTCTACACTTGGGATATGGCAACGGCAGTCAAGAAGCTCGATCTGCACGTGGGCGAGCTGGTCGAAATCGAGGGTCGGCGCTATGAGGTGGTGCCGGACAAGGTTGGCGGGCTCACGCTGGAGCCACCGATCACTCCAATGGCTGACCTTGACGCGATGCGGGGGACTAAGCCAGCATCGGCTGAGGATTTCGAGCGGTTCGCGGCGGACATCCCCTACGACGACGAGGGCTGAGACCGGTAGGCCAGCGTGGGCTTGCGGTATCGATTCCCGCTGACCCTTATCTTGGCCGCGTGAGTCAACGCGAACCTGCAGCGCTCTCCCCGCCCGTCTTATTCGGATCGGAAGAGTGGAGCGAAGAGATCGAGCGCTTCGGGCCGAACTCACCGGCTCGCCTCCAAGCCCAACGTGCTCGGCGGGAAATCGAAGCTGGCCATGCACCGCTGGCATGGCGGCGTTGTCGAGCCCAGGACGCACCGGACGGAACCAGCCTCCCCGGCTGCGTGAAACTCTATGTACCGCTGGGCAAGTCGGGGGCATCTGCCGCGCCGTACGGTTTCGTGTTTCGTCTTCAGCAAGAGCCGGACGGGAGCGTGTCGCTGAACCTCGTGGCCTTCGGCGAGCGCCACCCTGACAACCCTTCTACGCGCACCGTTTATGAGCGCGCCCACAAGCGCCTACACGGTCGTTATCCGTAGCGGAGCACATCGGAGCTTCACAACGTGTCGGCGAGCCATTCCCGCATCCAGCCCGGATGCGGGAATGGGCTCAAGCTCGCTCGACCTTCAGCTACCGAAAGCTGTTCTCGTCAACCCAGCGCGCCAAATGCACCCGGGTGAACCGCAGCGACCGCCCCATCCTTACATGCGGCAGACGGCGCGACTTGACCAGCTCGTAGAGCGTGCTTCGCGGAACATGAAGCAACTGCGCTGCTTCATCGGCTTTGAGCAAGGGTTCGTCAAGCAGGTTCGAGGACTGCTGCCCCTGCTCCGTTTTGCTGCGCGTCAACTCGGTGGTGTCTGGAATAGCGGCCACTTGAGCCACGCTCCTTCCGAGTGATTGCGGGCGGTTAAGCCGCCACACTTCTTCCAAGGATGCAACGCGCGGATGCCTTGTCCCTGCTCCTCAACCTGATGTAGGCGTGCGCGGCCTTGAGAGGCTGAGGCGGAACTTAAGTCAGGCATGGTAGCACCAAAATGCCTCCCGGCCTCCTCGTGCTGTAGTCCCATCCGTTGACATGAAGGCAGAAAGACTTCCGACATTCTTAAGTCGGTTGCTCTCGTCGCTCTCGCCCTGGTGGCTTTCGCGGCGAATCGCAACCTCGCCTCATTTGCGAATGCCGAGCGTCTTTTTCGCCTCGCCGACCTACCTGTCAGCGAAGCGCCGCGCCGCACGGCCGTCAACCCCAAAAAGGGGTCGGGCGCTTCGCGCCCTTGACGGCCGAGCGGCGCAGCGCTATTTGCTGGGTAGGTCGGCGAGGACATAACGGGTCCGGGTCTAGCGCCTCTCCAAGCGGATCGCCGGAACGACTCCCTTCCGCAGATGCGCGGCGACGATCCAGCGGGTGAAAAGGAACCCTCGAAACGCCGGGAAGCTGGCCGGGAACTGGTCGGGCTTCCAGAGATGCAATGCCCACGTCATAGCCGCGCGCTGGCTTCTGCTCCAGGGCCGCGAGCTTTCGAGCTCTTCGCGGACGGGTGCGATAGAGCATTGATCCACGATCACGGGGCCGAGCACTTCCCAAATCGGTGCGCAGCCGGTCAGTAGGTAAATAGCCGCGTGCCATGCGCCTACCTCGTCCGGCTGCAAGATCGACGCTTCGGCGAAGCGCGGCTCGGCAGCCCTGAGTTGGGCAAGGAAGACGGCAAATTGCCTGCGCTGCGCGGGAAAATCCGCAAAGGTTTCGTTCCACTCTTCGAGCATCGCCCCCTTAGACGATGCTCCCGGCCGAATCGGTCCACTTATTCTCATTGCTCTGTTTTGTCAGAAAGGTGGTTGTCACCCCTCCCACAGCTTGTAGCCGCGCGCATGGCAGTTGACGATGAAGCCCTCGGCCCCGGCGTCGCGCAGCTTGCAGCGGGCGCGGCTGGCGTGTGAATCGAGGGTGCGGAGGCTGCCGCGCCCTCTGCTTCCCCAAACCTCCCGCAGCAGCTCCTCCTTGGTGAACACGCGCTCGGGTTCGGTGGCGAGCAACGCCACAAGCTCATATTCGCGCGCCGTCAAGCCCACCGGAGCACCGTGAACTTCGATGCGGCGGGCCGCAGGATCAACCCGCAGGGGGCCGACCGTGATCGCCCCTTCCTCCTCGGCCCTGGCAGTCTCGAAGATGGTGCCGTCGATGTGGCCTCGGCAGAGCATCCGCCAGTCCTCCCCATCGGTTGACCTCACCTGAACCTGCCAGTTGCCGCCGTCGGTCAAGCGCACCTCCAACTCCCCGTCGCCGATGTTGATCGCGGCGCAACTGAACCGCCCCGGAACCAGCATCAGCCTTGTCCCAGCAGGCGCTTGACGTGAAGCGCCGGTCGGCTCGGCTGCACGCGGAAGCCGTCGCTAAAAACCAAGCCCTCGTTGTCTAGATCGCGCAGCGCGCGGGCGAGCGCGACCCCTCCGGTGAGCGTGCGGGGATGCGCCAGCACCCGGCCCGCCAACGCCGGAAGCGTCAGCAGGGCCGGGTGTTCCCGAAGGACGCAGGCCAGCACAATGCGCTGCATCGGCAGTTCGGTGGCGATCAAGTGCGTCCACCCCCCAGCACGTCAAGGAGGGCATGTAGGGCATCGTGAGTTGCGGCTACGTCCGCGTAATCGCTCTCCTTGTCGTGGGCCGCAGCCGATGCCTCGATAGTGGTTCGCGCTGCCTCGTCGGGAAGGCAAATCTTCCCGGTCGTTACCGCGGTCAGAAGTCGCTCAAATGCCCGCGCTTCCTGCCATGCCTGATCCGGTCGCTGTCCCTCGTCGAGGGCTTCCAAGTCCTCCCGCACGCCGTCCAGCCAGGTCGTGAGGCGGTCGCGCAGGATCGAGATGTGCTGCGGAGGGAGGTCGAGAGGCACCAGCGACCCGCCACCCATATCGTTGTCTCCAGCCATGAGGAGGTGTCATCTCCTTGTGGTCAGGCCCTCGGTTGGCGTTACAGCGCCTCCGAGGGCCGCTTTGATCGAGCGGCGGCAGCGTAGCACCTTTTTAGGGGGGTACCTAATCCTGGTCGAGAACTTCCCTGACTCGCGTCAGGTGCAACCCGGCCGCATCGCCGATCTCACGGAGCGTCAAGCCTGCCTCTCGCGCGCGTTCAAATGCTTCCCGGCGCGCGAGGCGGGCTCTGTCGCGCTGGCTGTCAACGCGCGCGAATTTCGACTGAGCACGTTGCACGTCGGCGCGGGCTTTCTTCTTGGCATCCTTCGACACGCCTAGAGCCTATTAACCGAGCATGGCTTCGCTGATAAGCCGCTCTAGGTGGGCCGTGCCATCGTCATCCTCGATCCATTGCTCGATTGCCTCCCCGTCCAGAAAGGCAATGGTCAGATCATCGCTAGAGAATCTTTCCTCCTGTTCCGTCGCGGCCCCGCTGATGGAGGTCCGCGACAGCATCAAGCCGATTCGTACGGTGGACCGCTTGGTCTGCATCTTGATTCGGAACTGAGAGAACATTGCCTGAGAGATGCCATCGGCATGATTTTTTGCCTCGACGAGCAAAAATGGCGCGTTAGCGACCGCCCAAACTCGCCCGCCGACCTCTCGCTGCTGGAGCACAACATCAATCTCTTCGGTCGCGGTCTTGTAATTGCGCGAGAAGATGGACAGGCCCTCTACTTGACTGAGAAGGAATGCGACAAGAGCCTCAAATCGCTTGCCTCTTTGATCATTGGACCCCTCCGCCTCGGAGAACCTAAAACCGTGGCGGCCGAGTGCCGACCTAAGTGGGGGAGCGACCCGAATCCCTTCATCGGCCAGCAAGGCCAATATGCGCTTTGGTTTCGCCGCAGCGCCGGCGGAGTCAAGAACATGTACGAGTGCGTCACTCGCAGCAAGCTGCTCTAGAAGTTCGGCGTCATAAAGACGACCCAGCGTGGTCGCAACATGAACCTCGATGCCCGATTCAATCGCCCAGCCGAAACGCTCAGTTGCATAGCTCCTCAAGCGCTCTGCTACGTGTACGTGGAGAAGAGCCGACTTGTCGGCACGAACCAAGTCCGGCTGCCATTTGTGCTCGCCAAGCTCAATCGTGCTCTCCATCTCCCAAGCGGGATCTGCCTCTGCCAGCCCCTTCGCGATCTCGTCGGGCTCCTGCTCGATCGCGCCTGCCTCACTGCCCTCCTCTTCAAGCTCGAGCTCGTAGTCCATAGCCTCGATCGCAGCTAACTGACAAGCTCACCTAGGCGCTTCGCGAGGCTCTCCCCCACCTGCCGAATAAATCCCTTCTCTTCATCGTTTCGAGCCTTTGCCAGAAGTCGTTCAAAGCTCTTAACCATGTTGTCGGCACGCCGCTCTAGTTTCTCCGTCTCAAACACGACCTGGATCGTGTCTTCATAGGCTTCTCCGATCGTAAGCTCTGGCTTCTTGACCAAACCTCGAATCGTCTCGTCCAATGGAGAGGAGTCCGTGGGGGTGTCAACCTCCCGCGCGGCATAGTTGATAATCGGTGCCACAAGGCGCAGCGACACGACATCGCTGATCACACCGTCGAGCCGCTTCTTAACAAATGAAGTAAGCACCTCGTCGTCCCCAAATTCAGCCGCCAGAGCAGGACGTTTTGCCGCCAAAGGATCGATGACGTTCCTTTTCAACTCCCAAAAGAAGTTCAGGGGAATGTTTCCGGTGTCTATGTAGTCCTGATACTCCTCGGGAAGGGTCAAGGCATGTTTGAGCCGCTTGATCCGCTCGATTGAGAGCCCCGTCATATCTGCAAGCTCACGGTTGTCTTCGGTGCCTGACTCCTCAATCACCCTGCCGAGTGCTTTGGCGGTGGGCATGTCTTTCCATGCCTCGCGCACCATGTGGATGTTGAACATCTGAACGAGGTTCTCCTCGGAACTCGGCCGTTCGGTGATGATCGCTGGCACGGTCTCTAAGCCGAGCTCTTTGGCGCAACGCCAACGTCGCTCGCCATCCGTAAGGACGAATTTCTCCCCTTCCTCATAGACCACGATTGGCACCAAAATGCCTTTGCGTGCGATCGACTCCGTCAAACGCTCCATCTCCTCCGGAGTAAAGTGGAGCCTCGGATTCGCCTCGTTTCGTTGAACGTCGGCCGTGGGGATCTCCTTGAGGCCTTTTAGATGCCCCCCTACGGTCTGCTCAGGGTCGGCAGACATAAACCTTCTCCAAGGCCCGCTTAGACCTTTCCCCGGTTGATGCTCCGAGAGTTGAATGCCTCATCTCAATCTCGATCTCTCGCACTGATTCATAGCTCGCTCCAAGAAGTTCGCGCAAATCTATACCAGCCTTACTTAGGACGCCCTCAGCCGGATAAGACATAACCAATGGCTTTCCAAGTCTCGCGAGGGGCTCAACCAGTTGTTGAAAAGCCCCCGCCACTTCGCCTACCCGCGAGAAGGGCGTAAAGAAGCGACCATCCCTGTAGCGGCCAGCTCCTATCGACTTCGGGAAGTCGTAGAGATACAGAGTTTCGTACACGTGATAGAAGCGGGAATAATGGTCAACCGTATAGGGGGGATCGGCGTAGACCGCCGTCACTTGGTCAAGCAAGTCGGTCCTGACTAGATCAAGGGCGTCCTGACTCGTAACGATGTTTTGCTCTCGCCAATCCCGACTGCCCTTCAACTCCAAAGCGCCAAGTCTTTCGATAAATCCTTCCCACATCGATCGTCGCCACTGGCGCACTACGCGAGCAGCAACGGCAGTCGATCTCGGCTTGAGGAATTGGGCGGTATGACCTGGTGCATTGACCAAGCTCCCTGCAGCCGATAGCCACGTGCTCAAAAGCCAATCACGCAGGCCGCTGTCGGGCTCGGCGTCAATAAGGCGATCGATTGCGTATCGCAAAGCATCGATTTCGATCGATTGCTGAGTGCTGAAATAGGAGGCCGAAAAGTAGAGGACGGTCAGTCGGTAGTCATCAGGCTCGTCGAGACCTCGTGCGCGCTCGATTGAGCGACGAACGTCAGCCGAGTTGCCCGCGTGCGGCGTTCCCTCCATTAGCGCACGGATGCTCGCCGCCGAACCACCGAGCGCTTCCTGCTCAGCCCTGAGTCGATTGAAGTAGCGTCTTCGGAGCTTCGATTGAGCATCGCCAAACAGCGGCACTAGTTTCCGTACAACTTCTGACTCCCTCGGACGCTCGCAATCTAGGAAGCGAGCCCTTGCGAAACACGCCGCAAACTCTGCGGCATCGTTCGCCAGAATTGGTCGTTGGCTTGCCAGTCCGGCTGCGACGCTCCCCATGCCGCAAAACAAATCAGCAACGGGACCATCAGAAGCCGCTAGAAGCTCGTCCCGAACGACTGGCCCTAGGGACCTCTTGGTCCCCATATAGCGAAGGGGAATAGATGGCAGCGGCGTTGATGGCAAGGCGCGCTGCTCAATGACTGCTCCTACCTCGCTCAATATTCACCTCCCGCTTGCTCAGATCGACCCTGTGCCCTCTTGCAGGGCCAAGGCCCACTCTAATGCGCAGACCGCATAGATCCTGCTTGCTTTGAGCGATCGGTAGCCATCATTCGCCCCGGCATTTGACGGATGGTGATGGGGTCATGCGGACGCAGCAAGCCCAGGGGGGCTCCTGATGGTCGTGGGGAGACGTCGTGATGAGGGTGGCGACTGCCGACGCTACGAACAAGGCTGCGAAACAAACTGCGAATTCATCGTGCGGAGCCGCCTCGCTTCCCTGGGCCGAATGAGGGCGCTCCTTGGATCTGACCCCACCCGCTCACGATGTGATCGACCGGGGTCAGATCCAAGGAGCGCTGGGGGCCCAGGGAAGCGAGGCGGCTTCGAGCGTCTTTCTGCCTTCCTGTCAACGGAAGGGACCAACAGCGCGGAGGGAAGCCGGGGAACTTCCCCCGCCGCCAGAGGAACCGCTACTGAAAAGCCATCATGCGGAAAATGTCTTAAAGGCCATCTAGGGGGCGCTATGGATGCGGATCAGGCGCTTGTTTTAGCTTGAGGTCGCGCCGGATTGCTCCGCCACGGAGTCAGTTTCAAAAGCCTTTGAGATTCGGCGAGCGGCGTCCTGTCTTGGCTTGAATTGAAGATAGCGCTGAGTCGTCGCCAGGTCTTGATGCCCCATCCACTCCATGACCTCTCGCGAGTCGGCGGTGCGGATCGCATGGGAGCCGAAGGTGTGGCGGAGGTCGTGGAAGCGCAGGGCTCGCAGACCAGCCTTCTTGCGCGCAGCCTTGTAACGGTCCCGCAGCCTGTGACCGGCGAGGTGGCCGCCCTTGACTCCGCAGAAGACAAGATCGTCATCGCTTCGGAACTCGTCGCGCTGCCCGAGCGCGGCGAGAGCCTGCGCTACCTCGTCAGCCATCGGCACGGTGCGCTCTTGGCCGCTCTTCGGCGTATCGACTCGCCCGTTGGTGAAGTTCTGGCGAACGTGGATGGAGCTGTTGGTGAAGTCAACGTCGCGCCAGCGCAAAGCCAGCAGCTCGCCCAGGCGCAAGCCGGTAAACGCCGCCGTTAGGTAGATGGTGCCGGCTTGCTTGGACTCAGCCGCTCGGACGAGGGCTAAGACCTCCTCGCGTGAGTAGACGTTGATGTTGCCGCGCTTGGCATGTGGACGCCTCTCTACGTTCGCCACAGGATTTGCCGGGAGCTTGTAGCGGCGCTGTGCCCAGACAAAGAGCCCGTGGAGCACGGTGAGGTACTTGTTGACGGTGCGATCCGAGAGGTCTTCGGCCACCAGGGCATCGCGAAAGACTTCGACCATTTCCGGCGTCACCGCCTCCAAGCGGACCTTGTCGCCGAACTTCTCGCCAAAGACCTTCTTCATCCGGTCGGCCATGTGCCCGTAGTCGATCTCCGTGGAGAGCTTGATCTTCCGGTCGCGCTTGTAGTCGAGCCAGTCGTTGCAGGCGACGGCGAAAGTCGTCCCGGTCCGCACCATCCCCGGCAACTCCCCCCGCCGGGCCTTGGCGAGCGTTTCATCTAGCCATGCCCGTGCCGTGGCCTTCGTGTAGTAGCCGGATGGTGGTGCGGTCTTTCGCTCGGTCCAATGCGGACCGATCCGCCGCTGGACCTGGCGGCCGTCCGGCAGGCGGTACTTCGCATACCACTGCTCGCCTCGCTTCCGCTCGACCTTGAAGACGTGCCCGCTGATCGCTCTCGTTGCCTGTCGCTGCATTCAGTCCTCCTCGTGTCCCATGTTTCTAGCACGAATCCGGGACATATTTCGGGACACATATTGCAACTACGCGGCACCTGGGAACGAAAAAACCCCGCATTTGCGGGGCTTTCGTGGAGTACCGCTACGGGGATTCGAACCCCGGTTTCCGGACTGAGAATCCGGCGTCCTAGTCCCCTAGACGATAGCGGCGAGGATGCGGGCATTTTAGCGAGCCGGCTGGCGGGGGCGCGAGACGTCGGTCACATGAAAAGCCCGTAAGGCGGGCAGAGGCGCGGGGGGCGCAACCGCTAAATTGCCTCTCCCGCGCGGCTGTGGCGGAACTGGTAGACGCGCACGGTTCAGGTCCGTGTGGGCGAGAGCCCGTGGAGGTTCGACTCCTCTCAGCCGCACTAAGCGACGGATACGGTCGCGCTCTCGGGCGCCCGCGCCGCGTTGCAGACGATCTCCTCGACGAAGGTCGGGTAGAGCGCCCGGGGCATGTCGTGGCCCATGCCGTCGATCAGCTTCAGGCGGGCGCCGGGGATCGCCTTGGCGGTGGCGCGACCGCCGGAGGGGTTGACGAGGAGGTCGTTCTTGCCGTGGATGACTGCCGCGGGCAGCTCGAGCTTGCGGAGGGCAGCGGTGCGGTCGCCGGAGGCGGTGATCGCGTGGAGCTGGCGGGCGATCCCGGCCTCGCTGTGGCCGCGGTCGAAGGAGAGGGCGGCGATCTCGCGGATCCGCTCCTCTTCGAAGGGGTAGCCAGGGGAGCCGATGACTTTGAAGGTCTTGACGACGCGCTCGATCGCTGCCTCGCGCTCGCGGGGCGGGTTGCCGAGCAGGAGGCCGAAGGTTTTGTAGCTGGGGTGGCCGACGCGGCGGCTGCCGGTGGTCGACATGATCGAGACGAGCGAGCGGACGCGCGCGGAGTCCTCGATCGCGGCGGTCTGGACGATCATCCCGCCCATCGAGGCGCCGACCAGGTGGCCCGACTCGATCCCGAGGTGGTCCATCAGGCCGAAGGTGTCGGCGGCCATGTCGCGCAGCAGGTAGGGCGCGCTGCCGCGGCGGCCGATCAGCATGTCGAGGGTGCCGGGCACTCCCTTGGAGCGGAGCTTGGTCGAGCGGCCGATGTCGCGGTTGTCGAAGCGGACGACGCGGAAGCCGCGCTCGACCAGCATCGCGCAGAACTCCTCGCTCCAGGCGATCATCTGCGTCGCCAGGCCCATCACCAGCAGCAGCGGCTCCCCCTCCCGGTCCCCCATCTCCTGGTAGCAGAGCTCGATCCCCTCGTTGATGGGGGCGAAGCGCTCTTCGGAGAACTGGTGCATTCCGGGATCGTACCCAGCCTGGCTGCCCAGCCAAACGTCATACTCGCGCGGGTGCGGACGGCGATCATCTCCGACCTCCACCTCGGCGTCGCCTCCGACGAGGACGTGCTGCGCGACCCGGCGGTGCGCCGGATCCTGCTCGAGGAGATCGCCGGCGCCGACCGCCTCGTCCTCCTCGGGGACGTGATCGAGCTTCGGAACCTTCCCCTGGGACTGTCGCTCGAGCGCGCCCGTCCCTTCTTCGAAGAGCTCGGCGAAACTCTGGGGCATGCCGAAGTGACGCTTGTGCCCGGCAACCACGACCATCGCTTTGCCGAGCCGCTGCTGGATCAGCGCTCGATCAACCGAGAGCCGCTGGGGCTGGAGCACTATTACGAGCCACTTCCGCCCGGCAACGCCCCCGACCCCGGTCCCGCCGAGCTGCTCGACGAATGGCTCGGGCCGGCGGGGCTGCACTTCGCCTACCCCGGCGTCTGGCTGCGCGAAGACGTCTACGCGACCCACGGCCATTACATGGACGTCCACCTCTCGCTGCCGCGGGCGGAGTGCGTGGCGGCGGCGCTGATGAGCCGTCTCTCCCGCCCGCTGCCGACCCGGACGACCCCCGCCGACTACGAACGGGTGCTGCGTCCCCTGTATGGGCTCGCCTACGGCCTCGCGCAGGTGCTGCCGATCCGGCGGCGGCGCAACGGGCCCTTCGAGCGGGCCTGGGAGGTGCTGGCGGGGGAAGGGCGGGAGCGGACGCTCGGCACCCGGGCCGTGCGGGCCGGCTTCCCGCTGGCGATCCGCGGCCTCAACGGGCTCCTCCGCGCCGACTTCGAACCCGACGTGACGCCGGCGGCGATCTTCCGCAGCGGCGTCGCGGCCGCGACCGAGATGGCGACGCGCCTCGGCCTCGAGGGCGTCCACGTGATCACCGGCCATACCCACCGCGGCGGCCCCCTCCCGGACGAACCCGAGTGGCCCCTCTCCGGCGGCGGCCGCCTCCATAACACCGGCAGCTGGGTCTTCGCCTCCGCCTTCCACCAGCCCGGGACGCCGCCGAACTCCTACTGGCCCGGGACCGTCACCTGGCTGGAAGACGACGACCCCCCACGCCGCGTACAGCTACTCCACAGCTATTCCCACAAGGAGATGAGCGACCTGATCAAGGAAAACGGTCAAAGGGCCGGTCGGGGGTGACTCGCCGGGCCCTCCCCGCTGTTGCCCGCCGAGTCACCCCCGACCGGCCCTCCTAACCAAGCCACTCCGCGATAGTCGCGCCGATCTCCGGTCCCGCGTCCTCCTGGAGGAAGTGGCCGGCGTTCTCGACCGGGCGCGGCGGCGGTAGGTTCAGCTGCGAGGAGACGCGCTCGCCGACCGAGAAGGGCAGGACCGGGTCGGAGTCGGCCCAGAGGACCAGCGCCGGCCGCTCGTCCTCGCGCAGCGCGTCGGCGACCCGTTTGCCCTCGGCGGCGCCGGGCGCGTCAGGCTCGGTCGGCAGGATCAGCGGGAAGGCGCGGGTGCCCGCCTTCGAGGGTCCGTCTATATAAGGAGCCTCGTAGGCGGCGATCACCTCGTCGCCCGGGTCGTTCTTGCAGCCGCCGCGGACCAGCATCCCCACCGGCACCTCGTCGCTGTTGCGGACAAACTCGCGGAAGGCGAGCCAGGCGTCGCTCATCTTCTGGTGGCCGGTGAAGGGACCGGTCTCCATGATCACCAGGCGGCCGATTCGGTCGGGGTGCTCAACCGCCAGCCGCAGCCCGATCGGGCCGCCCCAGTCGTGGACCACGGCGGTGGCGTTCCGCAGGTCGAGTTCCTCCAGCAACGCCGCCATCAGCTCGACGTGGCGGTCGTAGGTGTACCAGCCGACGTCGGTGGGCTTGTCGGAGCGGCCGAAGCCGGCGTAGTGGGGGGCGATGCAGCGATAGCCCGCGTCCCGCACCGGCGGGATCACCTTGCGCCAGAGGAACGACCAGGTCGGCTCGCCGTGGAAGAAGACGACCGGGTCCCCCTCCCCCTCGTCGAGGTGCGCCAGCCGCAGCCCGTCGACCTCGCGATAGCGCGACTCGAACGGGTAGTCCGGCAGCCCTTCCAGGAGCTCGTCCGGGGTGCGGACGGCATCGAGCGGCATCGCCGCATCCTATGCCGAAAAGGGATTCTTGACTCGAATCCCAGGAATCCAGATCAGGATTCCAGACTTTCTCGGTCGACTTTGTGCTACGGTGCCGGCCCCATTGAGCAGTAAGTCGCTCAAGAACGTAAGTTACTCAACATAGGAAGGAAATTTTTAGATGCGGAACGCTCCCACTACCCGGCGGCGCAGCGTGAAGGTTGGCCTCCCCGCCGCTCTTCTCGTACTGCTCCTCGCAGTCTTCGCCGCTGGATGCGGCGGAGGCGATGACGACGCCACCGGTGCCTCAGGCGGCAGCGGCGGCGGGAAGCTCGACGTCGTCGGCTACTCCACCCCGGAAGCCGTCTACACCGAAGCGCTCGAGCCCGCCTTCGAGGAAAGCTCGAAAGGCTCCGGCGTCAGCTTCAGCAACTCCTTCGGCGCCTCCGGCGACCAGAGCCGTGCCGTCGCCGCGGGACAGCCCGCATCGGTAGTCCACTTCTCCCAGGCCGGCGACATGGAAAGGCTCGTCGAAGAAGGCGAAATCGTCGCCAAAGACTGGGACCAGAACCAGTACAAGGGCATCGCCCAGAACTCGGTCGTGGTCTTCGTGGTCCGCAAGGGCAACCCCGAGGGCCTGAAGAGCTTCGACGACCTGCAGAGCAAGGACGTCGACGTCATCACCCCGAACCCCTTCAGCTCCGGGTCGGCCCGCTGGAACATCATGGCCGTCTATGGCAACGCCATCGAAGCGGGCAAGTCCCCTGATCAGGCGCTGGACGAGGTCCGCGCCGTGCTCGAGAAGACCGTCGCTCAGCCAGGCAGCGGCCGCGACGCGCTCTCAGCCTTCACCCAGGGTCAGGGTGACGTTCTCCTCAGCTACGAGAACGAGGCGATCAAGGCCGAAGAGGAGGGCGAAGACGTCGAATATGTCGTCCCTCCGGCGACGCTGCAGATCGAAACCCCGATCGCCGTCACCAAAGACGCGCCGGAGCCTGCCGCGCAGAACTTCCTCGACTTCATCTGGTCCGATGAAGGGCAGGAAATCTGGGCCGAAAACGGCTACCGGCCGGTCAACCCGAAGCTCGTCGACGAGAAGCAGTTCCCGACCCCCGATGACCTGTTCTACATCGCCGACTTCGGCGGCTGGAGCAAAGTCAACGACGAGTTCTTCGACGACGAAACCGGCTCGGTCGCTGAGATCGAGAAGGAACTCGGAGTCTCGACGAGCGGCTGATGGAGGCACACCCGGCAAACCTCCCCGCTCCCACCGCATCCAGGGCAGGCCTGCGCCTGCCCGGGATCGGCACCGGCGTCGGCAGTGGCATGGTGGTGCTCTACCTGAGCATCATCGTGCTGCTGCCGCTGGCCGCCGTCGCCAGCGAAGCCTTCTCTCTCGGCCTCGGCCACTTCTGGGAACAGGTCACCTCGCCACTGGCGGTGAAGAGCCTGAAGCTGACGGTCGTCTGCTCGCTGATCGTCGTCGTCCTAAACGGCATTTTCGGCACCATTCTCGCCTGGCTCCTGGTCCGCGACGAGTTCCCGGGCAAGAGCATCATCAACGCCGTAATCGACCTGCCCTTCGCGCTGCCGACCATCGTCGCCAGCCTGGTGCTGCTCACCCTCTACGGCTCCGACAGCCCCCTGGGAATCGATATCGCTTCGACCCGGGCCGCGGTGGTCGTGGCGCTGATGTTCGTCACCCTGCCCTTCGTCGTCCGCGCCGTGCAGCCGCTGCTGCTGGAGATGGACCGTGAGATGGAGGCCGCGGCAGCCTCGCTCGGGGCCGGCAACTTCACGATCTTCCGCCGCATCATCTTCCCGAACCTGCTCCCCGGCCTCGGCGCCGGGATCGCCCTCGCCTTCGCCCGCGCCCTGGGCGAGTTCGGCTCGGTCCTGCTCTTCGCCGGCGGCCTGCCGGACACGACGGTCACCTCGGTCTTCATCCGCAACCAGGTCGAGTCCAACAACCTCGTCGGAGCCTCCGCCGTCTCGATGGTCCTGCTCGTCGCCTCGCTGCTGCTGCTCGGCTGCGTTTCGCTGATCCAGCGCTGGGCGATCCGCCATGACCGCAGCTCGAGTGAGTTCATCCCGACGATCGCCAAAGACGTGGGCGGCGGGGGGCACGGCTGATGAGCGCCAATCCCGCCAGCCGCTGGGGGCTGCGGTTTCTCGGGCTCGGCTACCTGACCCTGCTGCTGCTGATCCCGCTGGTGATGATCTTCTACAAGACCTTCGAAGACGGGATCAGCCCCCCGCTCGACGCGGTCACCTCGCCCGACGGTCTGCACGCGCTGAAACTGAGCCTGCTGATGGTTGCGATCTCGGTGCCGCTGAACACGATCTTCGGGGTCGGCTGCGCGCTGCTGCTGGTCCGCCACAAGACGAAGCTGAACCCGGTGATCGACGCGATCATCAACCTCCCCTTCGCTGTCTCGCCGATCGTCATCGGCCTCTCGCTCTACCTCCTCTACGGGGTGGGCGGCTGGTTCTCCTTCATCGGCGAAGAAGGCTTCAAGATCCTCTTCGCGGTGCCTGGGATGGTGCTCGCCAGCATCTTCGTCTCGCTGCCCTTCGTGGTCCGGGAGACGGTCCCGGTGCTGCAGGAGATCGGCACCGATCAGGAGCAGGCCGCCTCTACCCTCGGAGCCAACGGCTGGCAGACCTTCTGGAAGATCACCCTGCCGTCGATCCGCTGGGGAGTCGCCTACGGCGTCGTCCTCACCACCGCCCGCGTGCTGGGCGAGTTCGGGGCGGTGACGATCGTCTCCGGCTCGATCAGCGGCCAGACCCAGACCCTGCCGCTGTTCGTCGAGAAGCAGTACGCCAACTTCAACTCAACCGGCGCTTACGGCGCCTCCCTGGTGCTGGCGCTCCTGGCGCTCGCCACCTTGTTCGCAATGAACATGCTGAAACGAAAGGAGGACGCCTGATGGGAATCTCAGTCGAGGGAGCAAACAAGCGCTTCGGTGACTTTCAGGCGCTTGACGACGTATCCATCGAGGTCCCGGACGGGTCGCTTACCGCCCTGCTCGGGCCCAGCGGCTCCGGCAAGTCCACCCTGCTGCGGGCGATCGCCGGGCTCGAGGACCTGGATTCCGGCCTGGTGACTATCAACGGCGAGAACGCGACCGGCAAGCCGGCGCAGAAGCGAGGCGTCGGCTTCGTCTTCCAGCACTACGCCGCCTTCAAGCACATGACCGTGTACGACAACGTCGCCTTCGGGCTGAAGATCCGCAAGTGGGACAAGGCAAAGACGTCGGCTCGCGTCCACGAGCTACTGGAACTGGTCCAGCTCGACGGCCTCGCTGGGCGCTTCCCCTCCCAGCTTTCCGGCGGGCAGCGGCAGCGGATGGCGCTGGCGCGGGCGCTCGCAGTCGAGCCCAAAGTGCTCCTCCTCGACGAGCCGTTCGGCGCGCTCGACGCGAAGGTCCGCAAGGACCTGCGGACCTGGTTGCGCAACCTCCACGAGGAGATGCACGTAACGACGATCTTCGTCACCCACGACCAGGAAGAGGCGATGGACGTCGCCGGCCAGCTCGTGGTGATGAACGAGGGACGCGTCGAGCAGTCGGGCACCGCCGACGAGCTCTACGAGCAGCCGGCCAACGAGTTCGTGATGAGCTTCGTCGGCGAGGTCAACCGACTCGGCGACCACTTCGTACGCCCGCACGACATGGAGGTCGTCCTCGACGCCGACGAGCGCACCCAGGAGGGCCTGGTCCAGCGGATCGTCACCCTCGGCTTCGAGGTCCGGGTCGAGCTGGTCCTCTCCGACGGGACCGAGGTCTGGGCGCAGCTGACCCGCGCCGAGCTGCAGCGGCTCGAGCTGCGCGAGGGCCAGATCGCCTACCTGCGCCCGATCCAGGCCAAAAGCTTCAACGGTTCGTCGCCGTCCATTCCCGACGGGGCCTCGACTCCCCTCGGGTCCCGCGACGGCGGCGACGCAGGCCTACCTGCAGCCGTCTGAAGGGGCGACGGGGTGGGACGTCTTCTTGCCGGGTGACGCCCCGCCCCAACTCGCCACGCTCGGCTTCTGCTATTCTTGACTTAGTTAGTCTAGAAAGTAAGAAAGGAGCAGAGATGACGAAACGAGTTGCGGCTACGACGTTTCGCTCGAGGGGGCGGTTGACCGGGCTGGTGCGGGACGAGTACCCGGCTGGAACCGGGCAGAACCGGACCACGCAGGCAGACAACCGGGAGTCGGCGCTGAGCGGGGCCGACGAGGCGCTCTTCTACCGGGCGCGGCTGATTCTCGGGGACGGGCTCCCCCGCCCCCAGCGCTGAGATATGGCACGCTTCGCGGATGAGCGCGCAGGAGCAGCAGGGTGAGCCGATCACCCAAGAAGGCCTGGAAGAGCTGAAAGCCGAGCTGGCCGAGCTCGAAGGCCCGGCCCGCAAAGCGATGGCGGCGCGGATCAAGGTCGCCCGCGAGGAGGGCGACCTCAAGGAGAACGCCGAGTACCACGTCGCCAAAGAGGACCAGGCGCACATGGAGACGCGGATCAAGCGGTTGCAGGAACGGCTGCGGAACGCGGTCGTGGTCGAGGTCTCCGGGCTCGACAGCGACTTCTTCTCCTTCGGCCGTACCGCCGAGGTGCTCGACGAGTCCAAGGGCAAGAGCAACGAGTGGACCCTGGTCGGCTCGACCGAGGCGAACCTCGGCGAGGGACGGCTCTCCGCCGAGTCGCCGATCGGGCGCGCCCTGATGGACGCCAAGGTCGGCTCGACCGTGGTCGTCGAGACGCCGAAAGGCGACCGCTCCTTCAAGGTCGTCAAGCTGGTCTCCTGAGGACCGGATGCTGAGGCTGCGCTCCTCCGTCGCCCACCACCGGGCCGAGGAGTTCAGAGAGGTGCTGCGCAGACACGACGGCGTTCGCCGGGTCGTCCAGCAGGTGGACGAGGCAACTGACTCGAGATCCCACGTCTTCGTCGCGGACGTTGAACCGAGCTGCGCCGACCGGCTGGTCGAGGAAATCGACAGGCTCGGGATCCACGTCGACGACTACGTGCTGACCAAAGTCGAAGTGGTCGCCCCCCAGCACCACCACCGGCACGGGGAGGGCGGCGCCGACGGATTTGCCTGGGTCGAAGTGCTGGGTCCGGCGTTGGCCAACTCCCGCCCCCTGGCCCGCTACCTGGCGTTGATCAACGTCGCCGCCGTTATCGCCGCCCTCGGTGTCATCACCAGCAGCTCGATCCTGATTGTCGGGGCGATGGCTGTCAGCCCGGACCTGCTGCCGATCTGCGCGACCTGCGTCGGCCCTCGCCCGCGGCAACCACGACCTCGCCGGCAAAGCCTTCGGCACGCTGACCCTGGGCCTCGGTCTCGTCGTCGTCACCGCCATGATCCTCTCCGCGCTGCTCAGCCTCTTCGGCTTCCTCCCCAACGGCTTCGAGGTCGAGCAGAGCAGCCTCAGCACCCTCGCCAAGACCGACTACTCGACCGTCCTCATCGCCCTTGCCGCCGGCGTCGCCGGGATGCTCTCCTTCGAGACCCGGGCCAGCGCCGCGGTCGGGGTGGCGATCTCGGTGACGACGATTCCAGCCTCCGCCTACCTCGGGGTCGCCCTCGGCGCCGGCGGCATCGAGCACGCCTTCGGGGCCCTCGTCGTCCTCCTCGTCAACGTCGCCCTGCTGATCGTCGGCGGGACGATGACGCTGCTCCTCCAGCGCTGGATCCCCAACCGCTCCGGCACGCCTCTTTAACTATCTGTCCCCGCATACCGGGGACAGATCGGTTCACAGTTTCGCCAGCAACCGGTCAAGCAGCTCGGCCTGAGCGGGGAGGATCTTCTCCCGCGCCGTCTCGGGGTCGAACCACTCCGCCTTGTCGACCTCGGGGAACTCCTGCTCGCTGCCGCTACGCGGCGGCCATTCCATGCTGAATGTGTTGCTGTCGAGCTGAGCGGGGTCGAACTCGGCCTCCGCCGCCCAGGCCTCCACGACTTTGCCCGCCCGCTGCTTGATCGCCCCCAGCTCGATCAGCTGCCCGGGATCGAGCGCCGGCGCCTGCCCTAGCTCCTCTTCCAGCTCCCGGATCGCGCAGGCGCGCCCTTCCTCCTCGTCCTCGATCTGCCCCTTCGGGATCGTCCAGGCGCCCCGGTCTTTGCGCTTCCAGAACGGGCCGCCGGGGTGGACGAGGAGGAACTCGACCTCACCCTCGGCGCCGCGGCGGAAGAGGAGGATCCCCGCGCTGTGCTTGCTCGCCATCGATCCGAGTCATACCCGACTCGGATCGATGGAAGACCTCGTCTGCCGCGCGGCGGCGTTCTTACCCGCCGAGCTTGTAGGCAACCAGTTTCGGCGCCTGGCCTTCGACGGCTTGGAGCCCGGCGCCGGCGACGAGCATGTCGCCGGTCACCATCACCCCGGCATTCGAGCCCGCGGGCAGGGCTGCCTGCCAGACTTCGCCGCCTTTGCCGGAGTCGAGAGCGTGGATCACGCCGTCGGCCGTGGTCGCGAAGACGATGTCGTTGGAGACGAGCAGCGAGCCGTAAGCCGGCTGCGCCATTTCCGTCGTCCAGAGGATCTTGCCGGTGGCGAGGTCGAGCGCCGCCACTTCGCCGGTCGCCGCGCTTTCTTCGCTCGTTTCTTCGCCGTTGACCAGGGTCGCCGAATGGTTGACCAGCGGCACGTAGACCCGTTTGTCATCGGCCGCGGCCAGGGCGATCACGCCGCCGAGCGAGCCGGGGAAGACCGAACCCGGCTTGATCTTGTCGTATTCGCCCTTCATCGCGTACATGGGGTCGTTGTCGTGGCCGTTGTGCTTGCCGACGCTGGTCCGCCAGACCGGCTTCCCCGTCTTCACGTCGACGGCGACCACGAAGCCGGACTTGCCGGAGCCGATCGCCACTTCCTTGCCGCCCGCTTTGGTGATGATCGGAGAGTTCTGGAAGTCCCAGTCGTAGATGTTGTGGGGGGTCTCCTGGTAGTACCAGACGAGCTTGCCCGTCTTCGGGTCGAGCTTGACCATCGAGTCCGCGTAGAGGTTCGGCCCCGGCCGGCTGGAGCCGAACGGTTCTCCCTTGGCGCCGGGGAGCGGCGCCGGGTTGCCGGTGCCGGCGTAGACGAAGCCTTTGCCATCGAAGGAGGGCGGGTACCAGAGGCCGCCGCCGGAGTTGACCTTCGGCTTGCCCCAGAGGCTTTTCGGGACCGTGTCCCAGTGCCACAGTTTCTTCCCGGTTTTGCCGTCCAGCGCCCAGAGGGTCCCGACCGCGCCCGCTTCGTATTCGGCCGCCGGCGTCTCCGGCACCGTCGAGACGTAGACCCTGCCGTCGTCCACGCCCGGGGCCATGTCGATCGCCCCTTCGAGGTCGACCTGCCAGGTGGTCTTGCCGGTTGCCTGGTCGAGCGCGAAGGCTTCCGAGGAGGTCGCTCCGTAGACGAAGCCGCCGGCGACCGCCACCCCGTTGGGACCGTGGCTCGGCGATTCCCACTTCTTCGTCCAGAGCACGTCGCCGCTTTCGAGGTCGATCGCTTCGACGTTGGATTCGAGGTCCTGCGAGTAGATCACCCCTTTGGCGATCACCGGGGTCGAGGCGTAGCTGCCGTAGACGCCGACGCCTTTGACCGGGGCCGACCACGCTTCTTCCAGTTCGGCGACGTTGCTGCTGTCGATTTTGCTTTCCACCACCCGGGTGCTAGCGGCGTCGATGTTCGGGAGAGCGTCGCCGGTGAAGCTGGCGTCTCCCGAGGAGGACGAGGAATCCGACGAGCCGCATCCCGTCAGAAGTGCTCCTATTGCAACAACCACCGCGAGCAGCGGCAGCCTCCAGAACCTAGCCGGCATCGACATCCCACTTCCTCCCTAATCAAGTAATAAGGACTTGTCTTCTATCGTTTCAGAAATCCCTGCAAAGTGGGCACCACGTTCACTCAGCAGCGGTTGCAGGACGCGGTTGGCGAGGAGGCCGAGGCTGCCGAGGTTGGCGAAGCCGGGGCCCTGCCGCAGCCCGCCGAGGCCGGGGATGTGGAGGCGCGGCCGCACCCCTTCCAGTTCGAGGCCGCGGCCGATCGGGACCTCCGATTTCGGCGGGCTGTCCCAGAGCGGGCCGCACTGTTCTTCGACCTCGTCGCGGACGGCGTCGGGGAAGAGCCCGCGCAGCTGCCGCAGCAGGTCGAAGCCGGTGCAGTTGATGACGAAGTCGTAGCGCTGGGACCGCTCCCCTTCCGAAGGGCTGTCGAATTCGAGCAGCGCCGCGCCGCCGTCCTCGGCGAGGGAGACGTGCATGGCGCGTCCGCAGATGAAAGAGAGGTAGTCGTCGTCGGCGATCCGCTCCAGCACACTCATATCGAAGACGCCGCGGTCGCAGTGCTTGACGAAGTCCCTCCGGGTCTCGACGTCGAGGTGTTCCCAGGCGACGTTGTCGGGGTCGGCAAAAACCCGGTTCTCGAGGAAGCTCTCGCCACGGCTCAGCGGCAGGGTCGGGGTGAAGACCGTCAGCCGCGCGGCCGGCCGCAGGTCGCGCAGGAAGACGAGGGCGCTGAGGGCGCTCTCGCCGCCGCCGATGATCGCGATCTCCACCTCCTCGTCCTCCGGCACCCGGGCGAATTCCTCGCGGCGGCTGTCGCAATGGAAGACGCGGGACTCGACCTCGGGGTCGTGCGGGAAGTGGCGGTGGACGCCGGGGCCGGTGAGGACGAGGGCGCGGCCGCGGTGGCTCTCCGGGTCCTCCGGCTGCCCGCGCTCGGAGACCTCGGCCTGCCAGCTCTCGTGCCCCTCGGCGACCGAGACCCCGGTCACCCGGCCGTCGTAGATGCTGATCCCCTCCGTCGCCCGTTCCAGCACCCAGCCCAGGTACTCGCCGTAGTCCTGGTGCATCACCGAGGGCGAGCCGGAGTTGACCCAGGCCGCGTATTCGTGCCGCTCCATCGCGAAGCGCTGCCAGGTGAACGGCAGCAGCGCCGCGTCGATCTCGTCGCCGACCTCGCCGAACTGACGCGAGCTCTGGTAGGGGAAGCCGACGTCCTTGATCGGCGGGATCGCCAGCGGCTCCTCGCCGGAGGTCATCCCGTTGCGGCCCAGCCAGGAGGCGGCGGGCTCGGTTTTCTCGATCACGGTCATCGAGATCTCGGCCAGGCCGAGCGTGTTGATCGTGTGCACCTTGGCCGCCAGCGCGGCCGCCTTGGCCCCGGCGCCGACGACGAGGATGTCGCTCTCGCCCACGTTCGTTCTCCTCAGACCGGCGCCAGCGGTCGCGGCCCCGCCGGCTCGGTTTCCCTCGGTTCGGCGATCACCAGCCCCTTCTGGTCGGGGGCGAAGGAGATCGCGCTTTTGCGCGCCCGCTCGGCGTCGCTCTCGACCGCGCGCAGCTCGGTCGTCTCGAGGACGATCCGCAGCACCCGCTTCATCTCCATTTCTGCGTAGCTGGCGGCGAGGCAGCGGCGGACGCCGCCGCCGAAGGGGATCCAGGTGTAGGTACCCGGCTGCTTGCCGACGAAGCGCTCGGGCAGGAAGCGGTGGGCTTCGGGGTAATGGCGCTCGTCGCGGTGGATCAGATGGATACAGGGGGCGACGGTCGTCCCCGCCGGCAGATCATGGCCTCCCAGGCGCATCGGCTCCAGCAGGTTGCGGACGATGACCGGGACCGGCGGCCGCAGCCGCAGGGTCTCCTTCACCACCGCGTCGAGGTAGGAGCCGTCGCCGCCGAGGACGTCCTCGCGCAGGCGCTCGACTTTGTCGGGGTGGCGCAGCAGCCGCTCGAAGGTCCAGGCCAGCGTGCTCGAGGTCGGGCCGTCAGAGAGCAGCGTCACCAGTTCGTCGCGCAGGTCCTGGTCCGACAGCGGCGAGCCGTCCTCATAGCGGGCGCGGACCAGCATCGAGACGACTCCCATCGAGCCGCCCTCGGGGTCGGCCTTGCGCCGCCGCACCTCGTCCATCACCGCCTCCTCGACCGCGCCCATCGCCTCGCGGTAGCCGCGGCTGCGGGTCACCCAGCCGGGGCCGAAGGTGGCGAGCATCGCCAGGTTGCGCGGTTCGTTCATCCAGTTGGTCAGCCCGCGCAGGCGTTCGCGCAGCGGCTGCAGGCGCGGCGTCCGCGAGTCCGGCCCGAAGACCGCGCGCATCACCACGTCGAGGGTGATGTCCTGCATCCGCGGCCAGAGCGCGAACGGCTCCCCCACCGGCCAGCGCTCGATCTCCGCGCGCGCCACCGTCGCCATCATCTCGGCGTCGGCCTGGACGGCCTGGCCGTGGAAGGACGGCAGCATCAGCTTGCGGCGGGTCATGTGCTCGGGTTCTTCCAGCAGCATCACCGAGCGGGGGCCGAGCAGCGGCCCCAGCAGCGGGTTGGCGACGTCGACGCCGACCGCGCGGCCGGCGGTGAAGACCTTTTTCACGTCGTCGGGGTCGGCGAGGATCACCCAGTCGCCGTAGTGGCGGATCCGCAGGGTGAAGGTGTCGCCGTAACGGCGGTGGCAGCGCTCCAGCCAGGGCAGCGGCCGCTGGGTCCAGCCGACGGCCTGCAGGGCGCGGGGCAGCCGCGGCCCGGGCGGCAGCGCGCTCACGCGGCATCCCTCCCGTCCTGGGCGGCCAGCTCGTCCATCAGCTCGTCCTCGAGCCGGCAGGTGGTGCCGATCAGGAGCTCGAAAAGCTCGGAGGAGAACTGCGGCGGCAGGTCATGTTCGGCGCCGCGGGCGAGGTAGCGCTCGCGTACCAGCTTCACCCGGTCGGGCTGCATCATCGGGATCCCGTGCTCGCTCTTGTGCACGGCGACTTCGCGGCAGATCTGCAGGCGCTCGCCGAAGAGCCCGGCGATCGCGTCGTCGATCTCGTCGAGGCGGCGGCGGAACGGCTCGAGCCCGTTGTCGGCGCTCATCGTCCCTCCTCTCCCAGCAGGCCGGTGGCGAAGGCGTGGCTGCAGGCGGCGAGCTCGCCGAGGGCGTAACCGCCCTCCTGGATCACGCAGACGGGCAGGCCAGAGCGCGCCAGCAGGCGGCCGATCTCGGCGAAGATCTCCGGCCGGAAGCTCCAATCGCCGTGGGGGTCGCCGGCGACGGTGTCGTAGCCGAGGGAGACGACCAGGGCGCGGGCGATCTCGGAGAGGTCGTGGATCGAGTGCGCGACCTCCTCCAGGTAGGTGCCTTCGTCGGGGCTCTCGGCGAAGGCGACGGTGCGTTCCCCGGCCATCCGCGGCAGCGGCGTCCCCGGCGGCAGGTTCGTCACCGGCGCCGCGTGCAGCGAGTGCAGGGCGGCGACCGGGCCCATCCGCTCGACCAGGGCCGAGGTCCCGTTCGGGTAGTGGAGGTCGAGGTCGACGATTCCGATCGGCTTCATCCCTCCCTCGGTCAGGCGCCGCACCGCCGCCACGGCGTTGTTGAGGTAGCAGTAGCCAGCGTGGAAGGCGGGACCGGCGTGGTGGCCGGGCGGGCGGCAGACCGCGTAGGTGAACTGCGCCCCGTCGAGCAGTCGCTCGGCGGCGGTGATCGAGGTGCGGATGCCCTCGCGGGCAGCGGCGACCAGCGCCTTGTTGACGGGGATGTCGGGGTCGAGCCCGGGCGGGGCGAAGTCCGGCATCACCACCGGCTCCTCCGTTTTCAGCTCGGCCAGCGCCCGCAGGTACTCGGCCTCGTGCAGCGCCTCCAGGGTCCGCTGGACCTCCTCGTCGGCGGCGTCGGCCTCGACCGGACGCACGCCGGAGTGACGGACGAGGCCGGCGCGCAGCTCGACCAGGCGCAGGTTCGAGTCCTGGCCTTCGATCAGCCGTTCCCCTTCCCGCACCCAGAAGGCAGCGTCACCGCTGCCCTGGCGCTGCTCGACCATCAGCAACTCACTCACTGAGCAGCCTCCGCATCCGCGGCCCGAGGTGCTCGAACCCGTTGCGCTTGTAGAAGGACTCGGTCGAAGCGATCGCCGCGAAGGTCTCGCGGGGGAGGCCGACCTCCAGCCGACCGACACCGCGCCTTCGCGCCTGGGACGCGACCGCCTCGACCAGTTCCGCCCCGACTCCGCGACTGCGCCAGGCCTCATCGACCCAGAGGTCCTGGATCGTCGCGTAGACGCCGGGAACGTGTATCGCCCGCTGCCAGCTGGCGCTGAGGACGCCGACGATCCTGCCGTCAGCCTCCCCGATCAGCACCGAGCCCCCTGCCGGATCCTCCAGCAGGGCGCGGGCCTCGGTTTCAAGCTCATGCTGCTCGGGCCGGCGGCCGCCGAGCTCGTCGAGGAGGCTGCCGACCGCGGCGGCAACCCCCTCGACGTCTCCGGCATCCGCCTCCCGGACCGTCAGCTCACCGGCTGCTGCCTCGGTCACGCCGCCTCCGCCTGGCGGGCGACCGGCTCCAGCTCGACGCTCCAGGCCTCGCCCTGGGCGTCGTTGCCGGTGACGGTGCGGGCGATTGCCGCCATCGGCGCCCGCGCCTTGAGCAGGATCTCGTCGAACTCCTCCTGCGGGTCCGACTGCATGACGATCGCGCCGCCGGCGCCGATCGTCGTCCGTCCCGGCCGCATCACGATCGTGCGGATGACGATGTTGAGGTCGGTGGTGCCGTCGGCGCCGAAGTAGCCGATCGAGCCCGAGTAGACGCCGCGCGCCTCCTCCTCGAGGGTGTCGATGATCTCCATCGTCCGCTCCTTCGGGGCCCCGGTCATCGAGCCGCCGGGGAAGGTGGCGCGGACGCAGTCGACGGCGCTGCGGCCGTCCTCGAGCCGGCCGACGATCGTCGAGACCATCTGGTGCACGGTCGCGTATGGCTCGACCACCATCAGGTCGGGAACGGCGACGCTATCGACGTCGCAGACGACGCCGAGGTCGTTGCGCAGCAGGTCGACGATCATCAGGTGCTCGGCGTAGGTCTTCTCGTCCGCTTCCAGGTCCTCCCGGCGCGCGGCGTCCTCGGCGGGGTCGTCGACCCGCGAGATCGTCCCCTTGATCGGGCGCGCCATCACCTGGCGCTCGCGGTCGACCGAGATGAAGCGCTCGGGCGAGGAGCTGACCACGGCGTACTCGCCGAAGCGCAGGAAGGCGGCGAACGGCGAGGGGTTGCTGCGGCGCAGCTGCCGGTAGAGGTCGAAGGGCTCGGGGCTGGCCGTGGTCGAGAACTGGTCGGTGAGGCAGACCTCGTAGGACTCTCCGGCCAGCAGTTCGGCCTGCGACCTTTCGATGTCGGCGAGATAGCGCTCGCGGCCACGGCCCGACTGGAAGGCGACGTGGCCGCCCGGTTCGCTCGGCGGGGCCAGCGGGCGCTCAGCCGGCGGCTCGGCGATCGCCGCGGCGATCAGCTCCTCGGCGGCGTCGAGCCAGAGCTCGGCCTCCTGGTCCTCTCCGCGACAGAGGGCGAAGACGTAGGTCTTGTCCTTCGTGTGGTCGACGGCGACGACGCGGTTGGCCAGCATCAGCGCCGCGTCGGGCAGGTCGGAGCTGTGGACGTTGGGCGAGCCGCAATCGGCCTTCAGCTCGTAGCCGAGGTAGCCGACGTAACCGCCGACGAGGCCGCGGTCGACCCCCTCGGGCGGGTCGATCTCGATCCGGCCCAGCTCCCGCTGCAGGTAGTCGAAGATCGACTTGTGCTCGACGGTCTTGACGCCGGCGCGGTCGACCGAGACCTCACCCGCGTCGACGTCGTAGCTGACGAAGCAGCGCTCGGCGCCGGCGGTGGTGCCCATGTAGGAGCACTGGGCGAGCCAGGTCGGGGCGTCGGCGCTGTCGAGCCAGAAGGAGGGGTCGTGCCCGGCGAAGAGCTTTTCGTAGACGTGCTCGGTCGGCGCCTGACCCTCCAGCGTCCGCATCCGCAGCTCCAGCTCGCCCTCGGCGTCGTCCTTCTCGACCAGCCGCGGCGCCGGTTTCGCCACCTGCGGCGCGATCGTCGCCCGCCCCGCCGGCCTCTCCCCCGGCTGCTTGTAGTCAGCCGCCAGCTCGAAGAAGTTCTGGGCGATCTTCAGCCCGTACTCGGTCGAGATCGACTCCGGGTGGAACTGGACGCCCCAGATCGGCCGTTTCGTGTGCTCGACCCCCATCACGACGCCGTCGTCGGACCAGGCGACGATGCTCCCTTCCGGCCCCGGCGGGCTGGTGATCGCCAGCGAGTGGTAGCGAACCACCGAGAAGCCCTGCGGCACGTCCTTGAACAGGCCCTTGCCTTCGTGCATGACCCGGCTGAGGCGTCCGTGCATGGCCATCGGCGCCCGGTTGACCGTGCCCTCGAGCAGGTTGCCGATCCCCTGGTGGCCGAGGCAGATCCCGAAGACGGGGACTTCGCTCTTGCGGAGGATGTCGCTGCAGACGCCGAAGTCGTGCCAGCGCGAGGGATGCCCCGGACCGGGCGAGAGCACGATCGCGTCGAAGTCCATCCTTGTCAGCACCCGCCAGCTAACCGCGTCGTTGTTGACCACCATCGGCTCCTCGCCCGAGGCCGCGGCCAGCAGGTGGAAGACGTTGTAGGTGTAGGAATCGTGGTTGTCGACCAAAAGCGTTTTCACGTCAGGCTCCCTCTAGTCCCAGGCCCCGCAGGCCCTGCTCGAGCACCGGCTGCACGACCGCCTCGACCTCCGGTGCTCGCTCGTCTTCTCGGTACCAGCGCGCGAAGTGGGAGAGGTACTTGGAGAGCGGAGCGACGTCGAACTCCTCGACGGCGCTGCGCAGGTGCACCCGGTAGTGCTCCGACTGGACCACGGCGAAGCGGTAGTCCGGGTCCCCGGCCGGACGCTCGCCCTGGATCTCGGCGGAGGCGTGGTGGGCCTGCGCGCGCGCCAGATCCCAGCCAAGGCTCCCTTTTCCTTCGACCAGCAGCTTCTCTTTGCCGAACTTGACCTGCTTGGTGGTCGGCTGCAGGAGGAAGTAGCCGAGCGCAACCTGGGCCGGCACCGACTCCGGGTGCGGGTGGCGCCCCATCTCCTCCGTCAGCTCGGGGTTCTGCTTCAGCTCGTCCTCGAGCCACTCGACCAGCTCGTCGATCAGCAGCGCCCCTTTCTTCGAGGAGCTGATCGATTCGTTCTCCCGCGCGACCATGCCGTGGAAGATGTCGTAGGTCGGCGGGCCTCCCCCCCGGGCCGAGCCGTTGCCGTTGCCGTTGGAGAGGCCCATCTCGTCGATCAGCTTGCGGCGGCAGGTGACGTGGGCGACCCACTCGTTGCCGCAGACCTGCATCGAGATCACGTCGTCGAGCTCGTCGGCGGCAGCCCAGTAGGCGAGCGCCCGCATGTGCTGGGTCGGCAGCCCGTCGGAACGGACCAGCGGCATCTCTTCCAGCTCCTCGCGTTCGGTCTCGTACATGACCATCTCGTCGCCCCAGCGCTTGGTCAGCGTGCCTTCGGCGAGGCCCTGGTTCATGTACTCGGCGACCTCGGGGAGGAAGTCGGACTCGAAGATCACCTTGTCGAAGGTGATTCCGAGGCGGGCCAGGGTCTTGCGCTGGCCGGAGATCACCCAGGAGCGGGTCTTCGACCACAGTTCCAGCGCCTTCTGGTCGCCGTTCAGGACCCGCATCATCATCTCGTCGGCCTTGTCGTTGTAGCTCGTCGACTCGCGGGCCACCGAGTCCTCGGCGCCGTCGTCGCCGCCGCCGCCGTTGCGGCTGGCGGTGACGTAGTCGGCGTAACAGAAGCCGACGAAGTGATCGCTCTTCTCGTCGGCGTCGGGGCCGGACTCCTCGCCGGCGCGGGTGGCGACGCCGGCCATCGCCTCTCCCATGCTGCGGCCGACGTCGCAGATCAGGCTGCGGTTCTCGACCCTGGCGCCCGCCTGCTTCAGCGCGCCGGCGATCGCGGCGCCGACCGCAAGGTTGCGGAGGTGGCCGATGTGCAGCGCCTTGGTCGTGTTGGCGCCCCAGAAGTAGACGGCGTAGCGGTTCTCGGCCGCCATGTCGGCGAGGTCGGCCTCGCCCTGCTCGCCGGAGCTGATCGCCTCTCCCTGCGCCTCGACCCACTCGTCGCTGAGCCTGACGGTCGGCTGCCTGCCATCACGGTCGATCGAGGCGACCCAGGGCTCGGCCTCGATCCGGTCGAGCGCCGCCTTTGCCTCCTCGTCCTCCCGCCAGTCGCTGCCCTTCGGCAACCGCGGGATCAGCATCAGGTCGAAGTCCGGCTCCGGTCGGTAGGGCGCCCGCGCCGCCCACAGCGCGGTGCCGCTCTCGCCTGCCGCGGCTTCGTCGAACCTGTTGAAGATGTTCTCGCCCATAGCTGTGATTTCGAACTTTCTGGCCTTCGAATTGGTTGTCCGAAATGCACCCGCCGGGGCTCGAACCCGGATCTTCGGCTTACAACGCCGACCCTTTAACCGATTAAGGCACGGGTGCTAGCTATGTCGTCCCTGCCCGCTGAGCACGTTCCCTGATTGCTCAAGCGAGGCGGCAGCATATCCGCAACTCCTGCGCGCGTCAAATCTCTTGATCAAATGCCTGGAAATCGCAGCAATCAGTTAGCTTCATCCACCCCGAGCACTGCTGTCGGAGCGGGGGGCGGTTCCATATCGGGCCTCGAGATCCTCGGCGAGGGCGGCGAGCTCCGGCAGCGGTACCCGCAGGCCCTTGGCGATGCGGCGGACGTTGCCCCAGGTCGGGTTGACCCTGCCCGACTCGATGTGGGAGATCCAGGTCGGGTGGATGCCGACGTCCAGCCCCAGCGCTTCCTGGCTCATCTTCACCTCGCGGCGGAGCTGGCGGATCGCCTTGCTGAGACCGATCTGGGGTTCTTCCTGACGCGGCATCTAGGGAAGGGAATTTGCCCCCTGCCCCCGCGTCCATAGAGGCAGGCTCAACTGTTTACCGCCGTGCCGCAGGCGAGGACCCGTCAAAGGGGGGCGGTCTCTCGCGATAACGGACACGAACATATGTTCGCATACGTTCGGTCGGATTAATAGGGCAGATCAGCCGGCTTCGTCGCGCGCCTGTTCCAGCTCGGCTTCCACCTTGCTCGTCTGATTCGGGATTTCCAGCCGCTTTTCCAGGACCGGGATCGCCTCTTCCGGACGTCCGCTGAGACGGAGCGCGTTGCCGAGGTTGAAGAGCGCGTAGGCGTAGTTGAGGTCTTCGCTGCCTTCCGGGAAGGCAGCCACCGCTTCTTCGAGGACAGGGACCGCGGCTTCGTATTCGCCGGCCTGGATCAGCGCGAAGCCCTGTTCGTTCAGCGATGCGCCGTCGGCGGAGACGCTTTCTTCAGGGGCGGGAGCGGGTTCTGCCGCTTCCGCGGGTTCGCTGGATTCCTCGACGGGTGCGGACGCCGCGGCGGTCGGCTCACTCGCGGTCTCAGGTCCCGAGCTCTTCTGCTTCGCCTTCTGCGCTTTCCCCGCCTTGGCCTGACGGGGCGAGCTGGCGTCATCTCCTCCTCCGCCCAGCGCCGCGAGGGCGATCGCCCCGACGACGGCGGCGAAGGCGAGCAGCGCCGCCAGCGCCCCCCAGCGACTGCGGCGCGAACCGCCATCTCGCTTAGGGGCGGGCGGTAGCGGCTCCGGCGCCGGTACCGGGGTCGGCTCGAACGCCTGCGTCGTCTGGTCAAGCGCCGGCTCGGCTCGTTCGAGCCGGGCGAGCGCCTGCCGGGCCGAGCTGGGACGGGCCGCCGGGTCCTTCTCGGTCAGCCACTCGACCAGGACGCCGAGGGCGCGCGAGCAGCTCCCTTCGCAGGCGCGCAGGACGACCCCGAGCGAGTAGAGGTCGGAGCGCTCGCTCGCCGGCCGCCCCTCCATCACCTCCGGCGCCGCGAAGCGCTCGGTGGCCATGATCAGCCCCGTCCGCGTCATCGCCGTCGCGTCCAGCGGTCGCGCGATCCCGAAGTCGATCAGCTTCGCCGTCCCGTCGGGTTCGACGACGATGTTGCCGGGCTTGACGTCGCGGTGGAGGATGCCGGCGCCGTGGATGTGGACCAGCGCGTCGAGCATTTCCCGCGCCAGCTTGTCGCAGTCGACGCCCTCCCCCCGCTCCAGCAGCGCCGCCAGGTTCTCGCCGGGGACGAACTGCATCACCAGGTAGGGCCGTTCGCCTTCTTCGGAGAAGTCGTAGACGCCGACCAGGTTGGGGTGGGACAATCCGGCCGCGGTCCGCGCCTCGCGCCGGAAGCGGGCGACGAAGCCTGGGTCGGCGGCGATCGTGTCGGCTAGCACCTTCACCGCCACCGGCCGGTCCAGCACCTCGTCGTGCCCGAGCCAGACCGCGGCCATGCCGCCGCGCCCGAGCGTGCGCTCCAGCCGGTAGCGGTCCTTCAGCAGCTCCCCGGTGCCGATCGTCGCGGCCACGCGTTTCCTCTACCCACCTGGCGGGAATAACTGCCGCATGGACGTGATCCTCTTCATCATCGGCCTCCTGCTGACCGGCCTGATCGTCGGCGCCCTCGGCCGCCTGCTGCTGCCCGGCCGCGACCCGATGTCGATCTTCCAGACGATCATGCTCGGCATCGCCGCCTCGCTGATCGCCGGCCTGATCGCCTACTACGCCTTCGACGAGAAGGAGGGCCCGGGCTTCCTCTTCTCGGTCATCTGCGCGGTCGGCCTGGTCTTCCTGGTGCGGAAGCTGCGCGAGCGCTCGGACGCAGGGCGTACCCGGCTCTAGCTCAGCTCCGCAGCGCCCGCAGGACGACTCCCGGGCGTCGCCCGACCTTCGGCCCGAGCATCATCGCGAAGAGGGTCAGCGCCAGCCATGGGCGCAAGTGCGGGCCGATGCGGCGGATGCGGCCCTCGGCGTCGAGGTCGAAGACCATCGCGTCGGTGAGGCGCACGCCCAGCAGCCGGGCTTCGCCGACCATCACCCGTCGCGGCCCGTCGCCCACGGGATCGGTCCAGCGCAATCCCTTCAAGCTGCCGTAGACGCCGGTGAAGAGGAACTCGACGTCCTCCTGCCCGCGGAAGACCATCCGTCCCGAGATCGGCGAGACGACCTCGACGTCGGACGCGCAGGCCGCCATGATCCCGCCGATGTCGCCCGCCTCGGAGGCGGCTCGGTACCGCTGGAGCGCGTCGTCCACCCGGCAAGCATATGGCCGGGTGGCGCCCACGACCGTCGCGACGTAGGGTGGGCGGTCGACACAGCCGTTTACCGGACAGGGGAGGACTGATGGCGCAGCTGCGGGCGGTGGGCTTGAGGCGGTACCGGATGCCGGCGGTGCTGCTGTCGATTGCAGGGGCACTGCTGGTCGGCGCGGCCGGCGCCAGCGCGGACGAAGAAGAAATCGACGGCACCCCACCGGTCATCACCAACGGGGTGCTCAGCCCCAGCACCCTCCCCTCCAGCGGCGGCAACGCCCAGATCAGCGTCGACATCATCGACGAGAGCGGTGTCCAGAGCACCACCGCCCAGGTCTACGGCTCCGACGGGAGCTACCAGGCGATCAGCCTCTACCAGGGCTCCGGCGACACCTACTACGGCACCCTCGAAGCCCCCGCCAACTACTCCGAAGGCACTGTCAGCTACGGCGTCGAAGTCCAGGCCTACGACCTCTACAACAACTACAACTCCAGCTTGATCGGCGAGGTCCAGGTCGAAGGCCAGCCACAGTTCGACGAAGCGCCCTGGATATCTACGACCGAACTCTGGCCGCAGTTCGTGCCCGCCGAAGGCGGTACGGTGACGATTACCGCCGAAGCCGGCGATAACCGCGGCCTCTCCGCCGTCTTCGCGACGATCACGCCGGTCAGCGGCGGCCCCGGGACCGAAGTCGGGCTTAACGGGGTCAGCTCCAGCCGCTTCGAAGGCAGCTACGAAGTGCCGGTCAACCTCGGCCCTCTGGCCGCCGAATACGTGGTCGAAGTCGTGGTTCAGGACGACATCGGCCAGGAGGGACGCGCCCTGGCGGGCACGATCACGGTCGAAGCGCCCCCGCCGCCTCCCAGCACCGGCTTGCTCGAGGTCTCGCCGCTCGAACGCGCCTTCGGCCAGGTCGCGGTGGGCAAGCAGGCGACGCGTACCGTCTTCGTCCGCAACCTTCGCCGCCGCGGGGCCGAGCCGGTGGCGGCGACGGCGCGGATCTTCGGCTCACCCGCATTCAGCCTCGACGGCGCGCCCGCGGGCGGCATCCACTTCGTCCTCGCCCCCGGGCAGAAGCGGTCCTTCAGGGTCTCGTTCCGGCCGACCGGCGCCGGCGAACAGGCGGCGATGCTGGAAATCGCCCGCGACGACGACGCCCAGCCAAACCTCGGCGTCAGCCTCGTCGGCCGGGGCGTCGCCAGGCGATGAGCCGCCCCCCCGCCCGGCTCGATCCGCCCGAGGTTCGGGACGGATCGGCACGGGTGCGGATGCGGTTGGGGGACGAGGTTCGGGAGACGGTCTTCGGCTGCCGCGAGGTGCCGCTGGCGGCCAACGCGGATGCCGCTTTCGTCGCCGGGCTGCCGGTGGCGATGGGGCTCGCCTCCTCGCTCGCCGTTCCGGCCGGCGTCTCCTCCGGCCTGCTCCGCGCCTCCGAGACGATCCAGGAGATGCTGACGATCTGGAACCCGGCGCTGCGGCCGGTGGAGGTGCTGGCGGAGCCGGCGGCCGGCGACGGTGACCCGGCCCGGAACCGAGGAGCGTCACGCGGCACCGCGGCCTTCTTCACCTGCGGCGTCGACAGCTTCTACACGGTGCTGAGGAGGCGCGAGGAAATCGACGCCGTTGTCTACGCGCACGGCCTCGACCTGCCTGCCGACGACCCGAAGCGGGGCTCCGTCTCCGCCACCTTCCGCGAGGCGGCGGCCCAGCTCGGGCTGGAGGCGATCGAGCTGGAAACCGACATCCGCACCTTCTCCGACCCCGTCTGCGACTGGGAGCGGATCTACACCAGCGCCGCCCTTGCGACCATCGGTCACCTGCTCGCGGACCGCTTCCAGCGGGTCCTCATCCCCGCCACCCACTCCTACCGCGACCTCCACCCGACCGGCAGCCACCCGCTGCTCGACCCGCTCTACTCGAGCGAGCGGCTGCGGATCGAGCACGTCGACGCGGTCTCGCGAGTGACGAAACTGGAATACCTGGTCGACTCGGAGCTGGCGATGAGCTCGCTGCGGGTCTGCTTCCAGCACGGCGGCGAAGGGCTCAACTGCGGCGAATGCGCGAAGTGCGTGCGGACGATGGTCGGGCTGCGGGCGATCGGCGCCGCCGGCCGGTGCAGGACGCTGCCAAGGGAGTTCTCGCTGCGGGAGATGTCCAGCGGCAAGGTCAAATCCCGCCGCGCCCTCACCTTCGTCAAGGAGAACCTCGCCGCCGTCGAGGCTCGGGGCACCGACCCGGACCTCGCCTTCGCCCTGCGGCGCCTGATCGCCCGGGGCGCCCGCACCGAGGCGTGGCAGAAGTCGGTCCTGCTGTCCCGCTCGGCGCGCTGGGCGGCGCGGGCGAAGCTCGGCGGGATCAAGCGGAGGCTCGGGACGCGCTGAGCGCCCGGGCGAACCTGCCGGCCGCCTGGATGACGCTGCGGATCTCCTGCAGGTAGACGTGAGGCGCGTGCGGCGCCTCGGCCTGCGCCAGCGAGGCGGCGGCCCAGGCCGGGGGGTGGGCGATCAGCTCGCAGGTGAGGCCATGCGGCAGGCCGAGCGCCCGCGCCGCCTCCAGGTACTGGAACGGACGGCAGGTGGGAGAGGTCGCGACGGCCACCGGCCCCCGGGCCAGCGCCGGGTTCTCGGCGATCGCCCGCAGCGTCTCGTAAGTCGAGGCCCGGGCCCCGGGCTCGGGGTCGGGCACCTCGACCAGCTCCACCTCGACGGCCGGTTCCTCGCCGAAGGCCTCGCTCGCCGCCGCGGCCATCAGGTCGCGCTCGGTTCGCGCCGACGGCGCGTAGCTGCGGACCTCCTCGCTTTCCCGCTCGAGCGCGTCGAGCGGGCGATGGCCGCAGAGCATCACCACCCGCGGCGGCGGCCCGGGCTGTCGCCGCATCGCCCGCGCCGCCGCTCGGGTCCGGTTCAGCGGGGCGAGGCGCCGGCCGCCGAGGACGACCGCGGTGCGCGGCCCGGTGCGCAGGCCGCCCTCGGAGCGCAGCCCCAGCGCCGTCGCCCGGGCAGCGACCTCGCCGGTCAGATCGTGCAACGCCGCCCTGTCCTCCTCGAAGAGTCGCTCTCCGCCCTGGCGGTAATCCCACGCCGTGCCCGGCCGCTTCCAGTCGCAGATCTGCCCGAAGCCGGCGAGCACCCGCAGGAGCCGCGCTACTCCATCCTCGGCACCGGCCGGCTCAACCGGCTCGTCCGCCCACCGCAGCGGCTCGACCGGTCCGCCTGCCCGCCGCCTGCCGGGCACGTTCTCGACCAGCCACCGCAAGCTCTCCGAGCGGAGCCAGTTGCAGACCCGGTCGGCGATCACCTCGACCTCGCCCCGGCGGAAGGGGAGATCGAAGAACCAGCCCGCCTCCGCCACTCCGTCCCCGCCGCTCATCGGCCGCGAAGCCTAACCGCGCTCCCCTCGGCCGACTGCCCCGCCTTTCAGGCAGCTATCCGGCGAGAGCGCCGTAACGCTCGCCCGCCTGCAGCCGGGCGGCGGGATGAAGGCGGACGGCGTCCGGCCAGAAGCGGGCGCCGAGCCGCAGCTGCAGCAGGGTCGAGCGCAGCAGCGCCTCGCGCCCGGGGTCCCAGCCGAAGCCGAAGAGGGCGCGGATCTCCGGCGGCAGCAGCCCGACCGAGATCAGCCGGATCGTCTCGGTGACCGGGAGGACGGCGGCCTTCAGCAGGCCGGTGTAGGGCGGCTCCAGGATCATCGCCACGGCTTGCTCACGGCGCTCGTCGGAGATCCAGAGGCTGCCGTCGCCGAGGCGACCGTCGACGTACTCCTTCAGCTCCCCATAGGTGGAGGGCATCGAGTCGGGCGGCAGCCCCAGCAGCTCCCCGACCTGGCGGTATTCGCGCCAGTAGCGCTCCCGCTCGTCCGGGTCGAGGCCGCCGAAGATGCGCTCGTAGTAGACGAGGGCCGAGTCGGCCAGGGTGGCGAGAACCCAGAGGCCAAGCTGCGGATCGGTGGCGTCGTAGGGCGTCCCCTTCCGAACCGGCCCGTACTTCGCCGGGGTCTTCCCCTTCACCCGCCGGTGCATCGCCTGCACCACCCGCCCGGTTTCCTCGGCCTCCTCCCGCCTCCCGAAGTAGATCCGCGACATCCGCTCGTCGGTTCGCAGTAGCCGCGCCTGTGGGTCGTCGAAGATGACCGAGTGCCGGCGGAACCCGACAACCGCCAGCGGATCGCAGGCCTGCATCAGCAGCGCCCGCACCCCGGAGAACAGAACCAGCCGCTCCCGGTGCAGTCGCCGCACCATCGAGTCGGCCGGGAAGAACCCGTCGACCTCCTCGGCGAGCGGCGCCCGCTCAGGCGCCAGCCCCGGGATCAGCGAGAGCATGTCGGCAGGACGAAGCACAAGAACAACGGTAGCCGCCGCGGCCTACGACCTAGTGCGGGGAGTATCTATCGCCTGATAGAAGTCGCTCATGCCGGTCTGGCTCTTGCTCCTCCTGGGCCTGAGCGCCCTCGGCTTCGCTCTCTGGTGGCTCGACAACCGGACGGAGCTGGACGCCACCGAGAGGTTCGGGAGGGCGCTCGCGATCCTGTTCGTCCTGGGCGCCCTCGCCGCCGTCGTGCTCGGCTTCCTCAATGCGGACTGGCGGTGAGCGGAGGGCTCAACGGCCTTCACGCACCCACCGCAGAATCGGCCGGTCGTTGCTCTGGGGCCGTATGAGCGAAGTCAAATGGCCCCATTTGACAGGCAGCAGGAGTGAGAATAGGGTCGCCTAGCCAGAGGAGAGGAAGCCTTTGAGGGGCGAGAACCAGTTCCCAGCGGCGAGAGGTGTCCGGTCGGTTCTTCGTGAGGTGCTGGCGCTGGTGGTCCTCAGTGTTTTCGTACTGGTTGGCTGCGGGTCCTCATCTGGGTCCGGCCAAGAGAGCTCCACGCACACCTCCGCGGCGACGCGCGGGTGTGCACCCCCTGGGTCTCCCCCGAAGTTCATCGCGGTCATCCTTCAGGGCATTGGTAGTTCCAACCCGGGCAGCGGCGGCGCGTTTGATCCTGCGGCAACGAGTTTCTGTGCGTCACCAGATAGCCAGATGCCGCCCGACAATCCCCAGCCCGCACTCCGCTCGTTGGCGGACGGCTGGCTCAACTACAGCCTCGATGAGAGCACCGGCCTCTACAGCAAGACCGACCAATCCACCGTGAACGCTGGCAACAACCTCATCGACAAGCTGGCCAATGCTGGTGGTTATGTGCTCCCTTTCTCGTATGTGCAGGGAACGCGGATGACTGGGACTGCGAGTTCCCCTTCGTTCACTGTGCCTTCCTATACAGGTGACGATGTCGGCAGCGCCAATCCCACCACGACGGGACCAGCCGTGCTAGAGGACGAGATCAAGAGCATCCATACCGTGTTTCCCCAAGTCCCGATCGTCGTTGTCGGTCACTCGAACGGTGGTTTGATTGCTGAGCAGTGGTGGCTCAATTACGGCAGCCATAACGCACAGGGCGTTGTTCAGGTATTCGCTCTCGACTCGCCGCTCAACGGCGTCGCCGTGGCCACCGCTTGCGTCACCGGGATATGCGGAGGTGCCGTTGGTCGTGAACTCGGTGCGGTCTATCGCGCGCTTTGGGCAGGGCAGGACAGCTACGACCCGATCGCACTTAAGGTTGACGACAAGGACCACCTGTTCACCGCTATTGGGGATCTCGGTGACCCGCTCTACGATGCCGCCGACTACATCGCATCGCACGGCCTAACGGGAGGAGTAAAGAACATCGGGCTGGTCAGCCAGCTTTATTGGACCGAGCCATCGTGTGCGCAATCCGGGTTTGACCTCTCCAAACCTGACTGCACTGCAACCGGGCAGGCAATCATCAATCCGTGCGGCCACCCCCTCGATGATGGCGTAGGTCCCATTTTCGGTATGCCCGGTGACATGTGGCTGCATTCCCTGGTGAAGAACTGCTCGGGGACTATTCAGGCGGTCCTGAACCATGCTCTTGGCGCGTCGCCCGCCCAGGCGCCTCCAAGCACGACCCCTTCAACGCCGACGACGTCGCCCAATCCGACACCGACAGCGGCGCAGTTCACCTGTCGGCTCGCCAAGATCCAAGAGGCGTACAAATATCAAGCCGAGAGCTTGTCAGCGCCAGCGGCCAACGACCTAGGTGCCGCTGCCGCGTACATAACGCAGTTGCTCCCATTTTTTGATCACGATATTGCGCAATTGGAGGATCTCACCCCTCCCCCAGTCCAGGCGAGCGCCTTTCACGCGCTCCTCAAGGGGTTGGAGCAAAGCAGTGCCCTGATTCACCAAGAGCTCTCAGCGGCCCAACAAAACGACGAGGCACAGTACAACCGTGTCGTCCAGCAGTTGCAGACGGTCTCATTGGGGCCGGTGTCCAGCCTGCTCGTTGGAAGCTGTGCTGGGCGCTTAAAGCGTGCACTGCTCGAGTAGGGCCTCGGCGGCGGGCGCGGAGCCGGACAGCGGGTGAAGGCTCCGAAAGCTCGAGCGCCAAGAGGACGACAAGGAGGGAGACGGCGGCAGCCCCGCTCCTGCTTTCGAGGAGACGACGGCTCGCCGCGGGGCTCCCATCATCCTCGGCAGGTCATCGCTGCCGGTTTGCGCGAAAAGCGCTGGTGCGTGGCTATGCGAAGCCATGCGGGGCGAAGGTCTGCATCGGGGAGACAGGATTTGAACCTGCGACCGCTCGGCCCCCAGCCGAGTGCGCTACCAGACTGCGCCACTCCCCGTGGGGTCTTCATTTTGACGGATCGGCGGGCGCAATGCTTCGGGTAACGTCTTGTCTGTCTTGTATGTTGCTGCTCATGAGGCGGTGCAGGCGCTGCGAAGAGGAGAAGCCGGTGGAAGAATTCGCCTGGCGGCGTCGGGCGAGGGGGCAGCGGGACAACTACTGCCGGCCGTGCCGAGTCGAGTACCACCGGGAGCACTACCTGGCGAATAAACAGCGCTACATCGCCCAGGCTCGGCAGCGCAAGAAAGCGCTGCTTGAAGAGCGGACGCAATATCTAGTCGCCTTCCTTCGCGAGCATCCGTGCGTCGACTGCGGCGAGGGCGACCCGATCGTCCTCGAGTTCGACCACCTCAGAGACAAAAAATTCTCGACCTCGGAAGGCGTCCAAGGGCGGCGCTGGCAGGACGTCCTCGACGAGATTGCAAAGTGCGAGGTGGTTTGTGCAAACTGTCACCGACGCCGCACCGCGAAACGGGGCGGCTTCCACCGCGCGGCGGTAGCTCAATGGTAGAGCCCCAGTCTTCCAAACTGGCGACGCGGGTTCAATTCCCGTCCGCCGCTTCCTCTTAAAGCGCCTCGCGCCTCTGTCGATGAGAGGGGCGATGCGCGCCGTCCTCTCGATGCTTGCCGTTCTTGCCCTCACGCTGGGGCTTGCGGGCTGCGGCGACTCAGGCGACGGCTCCGCGTCGGGCGCAGGCAGCTCGGCCGCTACCGGCGGCTCTTACGTCGACTGGCCGCTGTTCGGGCGGGTGCCGGCGCGGACGCACTACCTGCCCGCCGAGGAGAAGGCGCTGGATCCGCCTTTGAAGGAGGCGTGGTCGGTCAACACTCACGCGCTGATCGAGTTCCCGCCGGCCATCCACGACGGGGTCGCCTACGTGATCAACAAGTACGGGAACGGGAAAGCTGTGCGGCTGCGGGACCGGAAGGTGCTTTGGGAAATAAACCTGCGGCCGAGCGACAGGGGGAAGCCGAGCTTCGTCACCGCGCCCGTCTACTACGGCGGCGTCGTCTACGAGGCGTTCCTGCCCGGGAAACTCGCCGCCCGCGACGCGAAGACCGGGAAGAGGCTGTGGGCCCGCAAGCTGGGCGGGCACCTCGAATCCTCACCGCTGGCGATCGGCGGCAGGCTCTACCTAGGGACCGACACCACCGACCTGCTCGCCCTGCGCGCGGCCGACGGCGGCACCCTCTGGAAGTTCAACGCGCCGGGCGCGATAAAAGCCAGCCCCAGCTACGACGACGGCAAGGTTTTCTTCGCCGACTACCAGAGCGGCATGTTCGCCCTCGAGGCGAAGAGCGGCAAGCTCGCCTGGCGCACCAACACGAGCAAGGTCCCGCCCTACGGCCGCGGCGGCTTCTTCTCCTCCCCCGCCGTCGCCTTCGGCCGTGTCTACGCCGCCCGCGACGACGGCACCGTCTACGCCTTCGACGAGCGGAGCGGCAAGGTCGCCTGGCATTTCGACGCCGGCGGCCCGGTCTACGGCTCCCCCGCCGTCGCCCAGGTCCCCGGCACCCCGCCCACCGTCTACATCGGCGCCGAAAACGGCCGCTTCTACGCCCTCGACGCCCGCACCGGCAATCCACGCTGGCACCGCGACGTCGGCGGCCCGGTCCCCGGCACCGCCACCGTGATCGGCCACACCGTCTACACCTCCAGCTTCAAGACGCGAGAAACCAGCGGCTTCGACGTCCGCACCCACAAGCGCACCTTCCAGATGAAGGAGGCCGGCTACACGCCGATGATCTCCGACGGCGTGCGCCTCTACCTGATCGGCTACTACGACCTGATCGGGCTGGAACCGAAGTAGCGCAGCCGATTCTCGACACACCCCGCTGTGTCGAGAATCGGAAGCGCTACGGAATCGGGCTGTGCGCCCGGCTCGCGTCGAGCTCGAAGATGCGGAAGTCGGTCTTCAGCACCGGCTGGGAGACGTTGTGGACCGGCGTCTCGCCGATCATGCCGTCGGGCGAGCCGGCGTGGGCGTGGCCGTGGAGCACGAGGTCGGGGCCGTGCTCGAGGATCGGCGCCGCCAGGCGGTCGGAGCCGAGGAAGACCCAGATCTCCCGCGGCTCCCCCTCCAGCGTTTCTTCTGCAGGCGAGTAGTGGAGGAGGACGATCCGCAGCGGGCAGGTAGCGACCTCCCGCAGCCCTTCGTCGAGCGCTTCCACTTCCGCCGTCGCCTCGGCGTAGACGGCGCGCAGCGAGGGCTCGCCGAAGTCCGGCAGGTGGCGCGGCGCGAAGCCGCCGACGAAGCCCTTGACGCCGACGATTCCGACCTCGACCCCGCCGACCTCGCAGACGGCGGCGCGGCGGTCGAGCATCTGGACGCCGCCCGCCTCCAGGCGCTCGAGGATCGCCGCGGCTTCGCCGGCGTGCCAGTCGTGGTTGCCGAGCACCGCGTAGACCGGAGCCTCGGTCTCCGCCGCCGCGGCGCAGAGGATTTCCGCCTCCTCGAGGCGGCCGTGGCTGGTCAGGTCGCCGGCGACGAGGACGAGGTCGACATCGTCGCCGAGGGCCGCGAAGGAGGAGACGATCGCCTCCCGGTTGGAGTCGCGGCAGTGGATGTCCCCGGTGGCCGCGATCCGCAGCCGCGCGCTCCCGGTTGAAGAAGTCACCCCGCTCCCCTACCCGCCCCGCCCAGCGTTTATCGGAGGCGCGGACGGGGCACCGAGAAGGGGCATGGCGGAGAACCTGGGCAAGAGCGAGGTCGCCCCCGAGCTGACCGAGAGCCTGAAGCGCTCGGTCGCGGCCCTGGAGGGAGCCGGCGTCCCCTACCTGCTGGGCGGCGGGCTCGGCTGCTGGGCCCGCGGCGGGCCGCCGTCGAGCAACGACATCGACCTGATGATCAAGCCCGAAGACGCAGAGCGCGCCCAGGAAGCGCTGGCCGAGGCCGGAATGCGACCGGAGACCCCGCCCGAGCAGTGGCTGCTGAAGGCCTACGACGGCGAGATCCTCGTCGACCTGATCTTCGAACCCTCGGGGATGACGATCGACGACGAGGTGATCGCCCGCGGCGACGACCTCAGCGTGATGGCGATGAACGTCCACGTGATGGACCTCAACGACATCCTCATCACCAAGCTGCTGGCACTCGACGAGCACAGCGTCGACTACGGCGACCTGATCCTCATCACCCGCTCCCTGCGCGAGCAGATCGACTGGCAGCACCTGCGGGAGGCGACCGCCGAGAGCCCCTTCGCCATCGCCTTCTTCGCCCTCGCCGACGGCCTCGAGATCTGCCCGGCGGCGTCCCGCCCCGCCCCAGTCGAGAGCTAGGCCGCTAACGGCTACAGGGCAGGGAGTCGCCGGCGACCGGCTTCCTTTCGACCAGCAGGCCGTCCTTGACTTTGGTCCGGAACGGCAGCGCTTTGGCGGCGGGGGAGCCGTCGGGGCGGACCAGGATCCAGTCGCCTTCGGGTCCGGCGTCGCGCAGCGTCAGGGGCTCGTCCGGCCCGACCGGCACGTCTTCGAAACGGGCGCCGACGACATCGTCCCCGCTGGGGCAGGTCGCGTAGACGGAGATCACGGTCGCTTGCGCCGCCGTGATCCGCCAGTCGTCGAGATAGACCCGGTTGCGGTTGCGCCGCACGGCCGGGACCGCGAGCGGCTCCCGTTCCAGATCCCCGAACGGCTCGGTTTCGATCCGCAGCCGCGCCGGGCCCGGGTCTTCCAGCCCGCTTTCCACGTACTTCGTCAGCGCCACCTGGTCGCAGGCAACCATGTAGATGCCGCTGGTCGCCGGCTTCTCCCAGTCTTCGCACTCGTCGATCGTCTGCTCCAGCGGGCTCGCCCCTTCCCGCAGCTTCTGCGGGACGCCGGTTTCCTCCTCGACCACTTCTTCGCCGAGGCCGTCGCGACCGCCGGGGTCGGCGCGGCCGCGGCACGGTTCCTCGCTGTCGCCGCCGAACTTCTGCTGCCAGAGCGGGCTTTTGGGGGCGTCGTTGATCAGCGAAGGCAGCCGTTCATAGGCGCCGCGCTTGCCTTTGCGGTGGCCGAAGAGACCGTGCCAGCAGGCCCAGCCGACCCGCGAGAGGTTGATCAGCGGCGTCACCTCCGGCACGAGCTGCAGGCGCCGCTGTTCGTCGCAGGCCGGCCGGTCGTCGATCAGCCCTTCGAACTGCAGCGGCCGCCGCTGTCGTTCGCAGTTCTCGTAGGTGGCATGGCTGCCGCGCGCGGCGAACACGCGCGGGTGCTTCCCTTCGAGGGTGAGCGCGTCGTCTCCCCAGGGGAAGGCGCGGCCCTCCTTGTCATGGCGGTTCATCCACACGTAGCGCGGTTCGCCGGAGGCGGAGAGGAGGACGCCGATCGCCTCGAAGTCACCCTCGTGGTACCCGCCCGGCGCCAGGGTCTCCCCCGCGGGCTGGTAGTTGAAGGGGTAGAAGAACCAGTACTGGATCGAGACGGGCTCCTTGCCGCCCGGGGTGCCGTGCACCAGGAAGTACTCCGCCGCGCTCGCCTCCGGGTCCGCCGTTCCCAGCGCTTCCACCATCTGGTCGTGCTGCGCGTCGATGTCTTCGTTCGCCGCCGGGTACTCGAGCCACTCGCCTTCGCCACCGATCCAGGGGAATTCGCCGGGGGTGCCCAGCCGCAGGCAGCCCTCACCCCCGGCGGCGACCCGGCGGCAGATCGCCGAGCGGTGGTCCCGCATCGAGAACAGGGTCCTGACCGGGACCGGCCAGAACCCGTCCTTGCGGTCCATCACCAGTTCCGGCTGGAACTTCTCGGCGAGGTCGTGCTGCCAGTCCTCAGCGACCGGGGGCGACAGCGGGGGCGGGTCGCAACTGGGCGTCCGCTTCGCTTCGCTTTTGTCGCCGCGTTCGTCGAGCAGCCGGTCGCGCAGTTCGAGCGCCCGTGGCTCGAGCGTGTCGACCGGCTCCAGCGGTCCCAGCGCTTTCGCCTTCACCTTGTCGGTGTCGATGGGAGCGATCGTGCCGCGCTCGGGGCGGTGGGCGCCCGCTCGCTCGTCCAGCACCAGGCTCGCGAGCCAGAGCCGGCCGTCGCTTTCGCCGACGTAGGCGCCGCAGACGGCTTCGTCGCCGACGAGCACCACCGCCACAGGCTGCAGTTCGGGCGAGTCGACGCCGTGGATGAAAGCGGCGGCAGCCGCGAACAGGGGCACCGAGATCAGCAGCGCAAGCCCGTAGGGGGCGAAGCGATCCTGCGAGGCGGCGGCCACCGCGAGGCAGATCAGCCCGAGCACGGCCGCGGTCACGGCGACAGCCGCCAGCCAGCGCTCGTCGCGGAAGAGGAGGACGGCGACGATCGCGATCCCGGTCACGGCGAGGGAGATGCGCGGAATCCGCAGCGCCTCGGGCTTGAAGTTCCGCCACCTGACCCCCGGCGCCGCCAGTCCCCCCGGCGCCGCGAAGAGGACCGCCGCGCCGAGGTAGGGGAACAGCACCTCCAGCTTGCGGTCGAACCCTTCGGCCTGGAACGAGAAGTAGAAGGCGACGGCCAGCAGGAGGAACGGGACGAGCTTCCAGAGCCGGCGTACCTTCCCCGGCCGATGGAGCAACTGGGAGGTGCGGCACTTGACCTTTGCCCAGACCTCCTGGCCTACCGATTCGCCCGCGGCCTGCCTGGGCCGGTTTCGCCACCATGCCAGCGCCTGCTCCACCAGGTAGTGGAGCATCAGCGCCGCGGCGATCAGGCCGATGAGGATCTCCCACGCCTGCTCGGCCCGGAAGTCGCCGATCCAGAGCATCGCCAGGACCTCGGCGAGGCCGATCGCGACGAGCCCGCGACGGGTGGACCTCACCTCCTGCCCGTTGCCGTCCAGAAGCCAGGCGACCGCCACCGCCACCAGCCCGAGCCCGACGAAGATCGCGAGCGCGACGGCGCCGGTCGAGACGAGTTCGCCGCCGGAGACCTGGCTCACCGCCTGGTCGGCGGGGAGGCGCGCGGACCAGAACCGCAGCCAGAGGATCGCCCGGCCGGCCAGGCCGGCGATCACCACCAGCGCTGCGATCAGGGCGATCGCCCCGACCGTTAGCAGGACCAGGTACCGGATCGTCAGCCGTCGCCGCCTGCCGCGGGGAACGTAGCGCGGGCTCTGCCGACTGGGTCCCGGATCGTCGGGCCAGGTCGCCCGCAGGATCAGCAACGCCCGCGCCGCCAGCCAGAGCAGGCCGATCAGCAGCGGCAGCGCCAGCCAGAGCGCGAGCGCGTCCCTCCAGGTGAAGGCGAGCTTCGGCGAGGCGAGCGAGGCCCCGGCCACGGCCTGGGGAATGACGGCCGCGATCCCCGTCGCGATCCAGTCGGCCGTCGTCCACCTGTCGCCTTCGTCTTCGTCTTCGTCGCCGGGCTCCGAAGGCGGCGCGAAGCCGAGCGGAACGGCGATCTCCGCCGCCACCCGCCGGGCGATGCGCCGGTGGCCTTCTTCGTTCGGGTGCAGCGTCCCGAGCCAGTCGCCCTGGGAGAAGAGCGACTCGCCGAGGCCCCGCACCCAGTGGTCACGGGCGCAGATGCCGTGGCGTTCGAAGGCCGCGGCGATCCCGCCGATCTCCTGCCAGCCGTTGGGGGAGGCAGCGGTCTCGATTTCGTCGTTCAGCGGCCGCAGCAGCCGCTCGTAGGCCCACTGCGACTCGGCCCTGCTGGTGAAGAGGACGCTCTTGCCGCAGAAGTCGCCGTCGGAGCCGTGGGTCGGGTCGAAGTACTCGGTGATGAAGACGCCGGCGCCCGGGGCCGCTTTGCCGAGCTCTTCTCCAAGCCTGTCGTAGCGTTTGCCCAGCGATTCGAGGCTCCGCTGCAACGGCTCTTCGCCGCTCTTGCTGCAATCGCCGGGCGAGGTCGCGCAGTCCTTCACCACGCCCGAGAAGGCGAGGTCGTTGGCGCCGACGCTGAGCAGGACCGCGTCGACGCCACCCCCTGCCCCGTCGCGCCCCGCGCGAGCCGCGGCGAGCTGCCGCAGCCGCTCGACCTGCGGCGGATACTCGAACCCCCTGCTCGGCGGCGCCACCCCGCCGTAGCCTTCGAGCAGGCCCTTGCCGATCTCGGCGCCGGAGCAGGCGAGGCTGACAAAGGTGATCGAGCGGTGCGGGTCGAGCTCCCCCAGCCGGCGCGCCGCCACCTCGAAACCCGCCGCGGCGCTGCGGTGGCAGGGGCGGTCGAGCCACTTGCCCTTGCCCTGCGGGTTGCCCTCGCCGGAGGCGACCGAATCCCCGAGGACGACGACCAGCTCGTCTTCGACGTCGACCTTGGCAACGACCGGCGTCCTCCCCACCCGGACGACGACCCGGTGCCTGCCCTCCCCTTGCACCAAGACGAGCGCGCTGCAGTCATCGCCCCCCTTGATCGCCGGTTCCACCCGCTTCCGGTCGACCCGCCAGCGGGCCTGGTCGGGCCTCTCGCAAACCGTCGCCGGGGGAATCACACGAACCGCATAGACCCCCAGCGCGGCCGGCGTCAGCCGGTCGCCGTCTTCGACCTTCCCGGCCCCCCGCGCGTCGCCGCCGAAGCGATCGACCACCGTCCATTCCATCTGTTCCGGCTCAGCGGCAGCCGCCTGCGGCGCCTGCGCGAGCAGGACGAGCGCGCTGAGAAGCCCTAGGAGTAGTCGGTGGCGCCTGAGCATCCGCGGCGGGAACCTTCCACAACCCGCCGGATCGCGCAACCCGCGGTACAAACATCCCGCGGCGCGAGACGGGGCACCTAGGACTCGAACCTAGAATCGCCGGTTTTGGAGACCGGTGCCTTAGCCAGTTTGGCCAGTGCCCCAGGGGGCGAATCGTAGACGAGCAGTGCGGGCGGAGGGACTTGAACCCCCACGGGCCGAAGCCCACCAGGACCTAAACCTGGCGCGTCTGCCAAATTCCGCCACGCCCGCGTGGCTGGGCCGGCCGGCCCTTAACGCGGGGGCAATGCCGCCGCGTCGCTGACAGATTCTATGATCGGAGCCGTGGCGGTAGGAGAGGTAAGGCCCGGCTACGAACTGTGGCGGCCGAATCGGGAAAAAGCGAGCTCGGTCACGACCAAGTTCGTCGTCGTGCTGCTGCTCGCCGCGACGGCGGTCGTCGCGGCGCTGATCACGCTCGGCGGCTGGTCGCTGCTGAAGGGCGGCGGCGGGATGGGGATCGTCTGCATGATCTACGCGATCCTCTACGCCTTCTTCGCCTTCCTGGTCGCCCGCTGGAGCCGCGGCATCCTGCCGGTGGCGGCGGCGCTCTCGATGATCCTCGCGATCTTCTGCGCCGTCGGCGCCGAAAGCTGGTTCAACCGCGACCGCGCCGGCTTCGACGAAGCGGCCCTCAGTTCCTCGCTGGTCGGCGTCCTGGTGGTCGTCCTCGGCCTGCTGCAGATCGTCCTCATCGCGGCCGCCCTCTACGCCTTCAACCAGGAATGGCACGTCGAGGAGGAGCGCCCGATCGGCTCTGGTGAGGATTACGGCGCCGGGGCCTCGCCGCAACCGGCCTAGGCCACCCGCTTCGCTGGCTCTATCTTTCCGGCAGCGCCGGAGTGGCGGAATTGGCATACGCGATCGACTCAAAATCGATTGCCCTTGCGGGCTTGTGGGTTCGAATCCCACCTCCGGCACCTGCGTCCCGGCCAGGCGCCAATAGGCTGGGACGGTGAGCGCCGCAACGGGGGAGCTGCTGTGGGAGCCCTCGGCCGAGCTGGTCGAGCGCTCGCGGCTGACCGAGTTCATGCGCTGGCTGGAGCGCGAGCGCGGGCTCTCCTTCGGCGGCTACGGGGAGCTGTGGCAGTGGTCGGTCGACGACCTCATGGGGTTCTGGAGCGCGATCTGGGAGTTCTTCGGCGTGCGGGCGGATGGCGACCCCTCCCTCGTCCTCGCCTCGCGGGAGATGCCGGGCGCGCGGTGGTTCCCGAACACCCGGCTGAACTACGCCGAGCACGTCTTCGCCGGCAAGGACGACGGCGAGACGGCGATCCTCCACGCCTCCGAGCTGCGGGAGCTCGGCGAGCTGAGCTGGGGCGAGCTGCGGCGGCAGGTCAGTGCGGTCGCGGCGGGGCTGCGGGCGCTGGGGGTCGGACGCGGCGACCGGGTGGTCGCCTACATGCCGAACATCCCCGAGGCGATCGTCGCCTTCCTCGCCACCGCCTCGCTCGGCGCGGTCTGGTCGAGCTGCTCGCCCGACTTCGGGCCCGCGAGCGTCATCGACCGCTTCGCCCAGATCGAGCCGAAGGTCCTCTTTGCGGTCGAGGGCTACCGCTACGGCGGCAAGGACTTCGACCGCCGCAAGACGGTGGCGCAGCTGCAGGAGGCGATGCCGAGCCTGGAGCGGACCGTCGTCCTCCCCTACCTCGGCGATGATCCCGACCTCTCGCCGCTGCGAGAGGCGATGCGGTGGGACGAGCTGCTCGCCGCGAGCGAGGGCGCCGAGCTGAGCTTCGACCGCGTCCCCTTCGACCACCCGCTCTGGGTCCTCTACTCCTCCGGCACCACCGGGCTGCCGAAGGCGATCGTCCAGGGCCAAGGCGGGATCCTGCTCGAGCACCTGAAGAAGCTCAACCTCCACGTCGACGCCCACCCCGGGGACCGTCTCTTCTGGTTCACGACGACCGGCTGGATGATGTGGAACTTCCTCGTCTCCGGGCTGCTGACGCGGGCGGCGATCGTCCTCTACGACGGCAACCCCGGTCATCCCGACATGGGCACCCTCTGGGACCTGGCCGAGCGGGCGGGGATCACGACCTTCGGGACCAGCGCCGCCTACATCGGCGCCTGCATGAAGGCAGGGGTCGAGCCCGGCGCCGGCCGCGACCTCAGCGCCCTGAAGGCGGTCGGCTCGACCGGCTCCCCGCTCTCCCCCGAGGGCTTCGACTGGATCTACGAGCACCTGGGCAAGGACACCTGGCTCTTTTCGACCAGCGGCGGGACCGACCTCTGCACCGCCTTCGTCGGCGGCGTCGCGACGCTGCCGGTCTACCGCGGCGAGCTCCAGGCTCGGGCCCTGGGGGCGGCGGTGGAGGCCTGGAACGAAGAGGGCGAGCCCGTGGTCGAGGAGGTGGGCGAGCTGGTCGTGACCGAGCCGATGCCCTCGATGCCGCTCTTCTTCTGGGGCGACGGGGACGGCGACCGCTACCGCGAGAGCTACTTCGAGATGTTCACCGGCGTCTGGCGCCACGGCGACTGGCTGGAACTGACCCGGCGCGGGACCGCGGTCATCTACGGCCGCTCCGACTCCACGATCAACCGCGGCGGGATCCGGATGGGGACGAGCGAGATCTACCGCGCGGTGCTGAGCATCAAGGAGATCGTCGACGCGCTGGTAGTCGACGTGCCGCGCCCGGGGACCGACGGCTGGATGCCGCTGTTCGTGGTGATGCGCGAGGGGGCCGAGCTGGACGCGGAGCTGCCGAAGGAGATCGCGCGCCGGGTTCGCGAGCAGTGCTCGCCGCGCCACGTCCCCGACGAGGTCTTCGCGATCGACGAGGTCCCCCGCACCCTCAGCGGCAAGGTGCTGGAGGTGCCGGTGAAGCGGATCCTGATGGGGACGCCGCCGGAGAAGGCGGCCAGCCCCGACTCGCTGGCGAACCCGCAGGCGCTCGACTACTTCGTCGCGATGGCGAAACGGCTCGCCGTCTGAGCGAGGATCTCCACCACGTACTCGGGCTCGTAGCGCACCTGCTCATGGGTGAAGCGCAGCTGGGTGAGGCCCGCGGCCGTGTGCGCCTGGTCGCGCAGCCGATCGCGTGCCTGCTCGGCCGGCGTCCGGTGGTAGCGCAACCCGTCCGTCTCGACCACCAGCCCGAGGTCCAGCCAGTAGAAGTCGACTTCGAACTCGTTGACGAACTGCCCGGTTAGAGGGACGGGAAGCCCGGCCCTGCGCGCGAGCGGCAGGAACCGCCGTTCGAGCTCCTCCTTGGTGAGCCGAAAGGTGCGCCGGTCGAGGATGTGGCGGAGGCGCGCAACGCCAGGCTCCCCGGCGCGCCCATCGAGCGCCCGGCGCAGCTGAGGCGGGTTCGTGAGGTTGTATTTGTCCGTCTCGTTGATCATCCGCTCGACGCCCGCGCGGTCGAGGCGGAGGGACATGTCGATGAGGGTCTGGATGGGAGTGGTCACAGGAATGCCGTACTCGCGAGTCAGGTCGCGCTCGGGGTTGAGCGACGGGCGGCGGTGAATTCGAAGGTCGCGGTGGCGCTTCTGAAAAGGGCTGGGTAAGGAGAGCTCTATGACGCTGCGCTGCTCGAAGCCAATGCGCCAAAGAGCAGCCGCACTGGAGTGACTGAGAGCGGCTCCGTTGCCGCAAGCGAGAACAGCACCCATCCAGCGCCCATGCTTGTTCAGCTCAGGGCGCCCGACTGAATAGATGCCGCGCCGTATGCGATATAGCCGCCCATTCGACAGTCGATGCTTGATCCCGTCCGGGGTGATCCCAAGCTCGAGAAGCTGCTTCCGGGAGATCACCCCGTGCTGCTGGCGCACCAAAGACCACACTCGCTGAGTTTTTGGCGCCATAGCGCCTATAAGTCAGCGAGCGCCCGTTTCTCTCCCCCTTACCCCGCTGCTGTTCGTGCAGCTTGGGCGTTTAGACCATGCCGAGGCCGCCGCTGACGCCGAGCGTCTCGCCGGTCACGTACGAGGCGTCGTCGCTCGCCAGGAACGCGGCGGCCGCCGCAACCTCCTCGGGCTGGCCGAGGCGGCCCATCTGGGTGCTCGATCTCATCGTCTCGATCACCTTCTCGCCGATCTCGCCGAACTCCTTGGCGCCCATCAGCAGGGGGGTCTCGATCGGGCCGGGAGCGATCGCGTTGGCGGTGACGCCGTAGCGAGCGGCCTCGCGGGCGATCGCCTTGGTGAAGCCGATGACGCCGGCCTTGGCGGCGCTGTAGGCGGCCGAGCCCTTGGAGCCGACCCGGCCCGCCTCCGAAGAGATGTTGACGATGCGGCCGTAGCCGCGCTCCTGCATCCCCGGCAGCGCCGCATGGGTGCAGTTCACGACCCCGCCGAGGTTGACGTCGAGCACCTGCCGCCACTGCTCCTGGCTGACGTAGACAAAGAAGCCGAAGTTATCCATGCCGGCGTTGTTGACGAGGACGTCGGGCTCACCGACGGCGGCGACCGCGGCGCGGGCCGCCTCGAGGTCGGTAACGTCGAGCTCGACCGCGTGGCCGGCGATCTCCCCGGCGATCATCTCCGCGCCCTCCAGGTTGAGATCGCCGACCCAGACCTCCGCGCCCTCGGCCGAGAGCCGGGCGGCGATCGCGGCGCCGATCCCGCTCGCTCCGCCCGTCACCAGCGCCTTGCGTCCCTCCAGCCTCATGCGGCCCGCAGCATAGACTGCGCGGCCGTGACCCCGGGCAGCGAACCGATCCCGATTATCGGCGGCACCGGTGCCCTCGGCGCCGGCCTCGCCCGGCGCTGGGCCAGGGCGGGCGTGCCGGTCGTGCTCGGGTCGCGCGCCACCGAGCGCGCCGAGGAGGCGGCCTCGAAGGTCCGCGCCGGCGTACCTGGCGCCGACGTCACCGGTCTGGAGAATGCCGATGCCGCGACCAAGGGGGAGGTCGTCTTCCTCACCGTTCCCTTCCGCGCCCAGTCGGAGAACCTCAACAACCTGCGCGAGGCACTGCGCCCCGGCCAGCTCCTGGTCGACTGCACCGTCCCCCTCGCCGCCGCGGTCAGCGGCAAAGCGACCCGCTCGCTCGGCGTCTGGCAGGGCTCGGCTGCGCAGCAGGCCCAGGAGATGGTCCCCGAGGGCGTCACCGTCGTCTCCGCCCTGCACACCGTCGGCGCCCCCACCCTCGCCGACCTCGACGCCGATCTGGACGAGGACATCCTCGTCTGCGGCGACAAGAAGGCCGACAAGGCGCGGGTCGCCCGGCTGATCGAGCTGATCCCCGGCCTGCGCGCGGTCAACGCCGGCGCCCTGGAGATGGCGCGGATCGTCGAGCAGCTGACGCCGATGCTGATCTCGGTCAACACCCGCTACAAGGTCCACGCGGGGATCCGCCTCACCGGCCTGCCCGACGGCGACCACTGGGCCTAGCGGCGATGCGGGTCGCGCTTCTCGCCGGCGGCACGGGCGGCGCCAAACTCGCCGCCGGGATGCAGGAGGAGGTCGGCGCCGACCTGGCGGTGATCGCCAACACCGGCGACGACATCGAGGCGCTCGGCGTCCACGTCTCCCCCGACCCCGACCTCGTCACCTACTGGCTCAGCGGCGAAATCGACGCCGAGCGCGGCTGGGGCATCCGCGATGACAGCTTCACCGTCTTCGAGCGCCTCAAGCAGCTGGGGGCGCCGAGCTGGTTCGGCCTCTCCGACCGCGACCTCGCCGCCTGTCTCTACCGGCGCGAGTTCCTCGACGCCGACGGCCGGCCGACCAACGCCCAGGCCCAGATCGCCCGCGGGCTCGGGGTCGAGGCGCGGGTGCTGCCGATGGCCGACACCCCGGTCCGCACCCAGGTCATCACCCCCGCCGGACCACGCGCCCTGCAGGAGTACCTGATCCTCGACGGCGGCCGGCCGCCGGTCGAAGGCGTGCAGCTGGAGGGGGTCGAGGCGGCCGAGCCCACCCCCGAGGTGCTGGCGGTGATCGCCGATGCGGAGGTGATCGTCCTCGGCCCCTCCAACCCGGTGATCAGCATCGGCCCGATCCTCGCCGTCCCCGGGATGCGCGAGGCGATCGCCGCCTCCCCCGCCCCCGTCGTCGCGGTCAGCCCTTACGTCGCAGGCGAGGTCGTCAAGGGACCGACCGACCGCTTCATGGAAGGGATCGGCCGCCCGACTACCGCCGCCGGCGTCGCCTCCCTCTACGCCGGGCTTATCGACGCGATGGTCGTCGACGAGGGCGATCCCGATCCGCCGCCGGCTGAGGTCCCGACCCTCGTCACCCAAACGCTGATGGAGGGTGCCGCCGGCCGCGTCCGCCTGGCGCGAACCGTGCTCGACTACGCCGCTACGCTCGCCTCTTGAAAGCGACCGCGGTCCTCCCCGTCAAGCGCTTCGATGCTGCCAAGCAGCGGCTGGCCGCCGGGATCGACGAGGATCGCCGCCGCGAGCTGGCGGGGGCGATGGTCGCCGACGTGCTGGAGGCGATCGGCGGCGCCCGCGCGATCGAGCGGCTGATCGTCGTCAGCGGTGAGCCGCTCGCCCAGGAGCTGGCGGCCGAATCCGGCGCCGAGGTCGTCCCCGACCCCGAGGACGCGGGCCACGTCGAGGCCGCCCAGGCGGGCATCGCCCGGGCCGAAGTCGAGGGCGCTGAGCGAGTCGTCCTGCTCCCCGGCGACTGCCCGCTGCTCGACCCGCAGGAGCTCGACCGGCTGCTGACCGGAACCCCCAGCCGCTACGTCGGCATCGTCCCAGACCGTCATGGAACCGGCACCAACGCGCTCCTGCTCAGCCCCCCGGACGCGATCGTCCCAGCCTTCGGCGAGGGCAGCCGCGCCCGCCACGTCGAGGCCGCGCGCGATGCCGGGATCCCGTTCGGGATCGAGGAGCTGCCCTCGCTCGAACTCGACCTCGACACCCCGGCCGACGTGATCGCCCTCACCCGCGAGCTGGAGCGCCGGCCGAAGCGAGCCCGTCGCACCGCCAAGGTCCTAAGGATATGAGCCGAGAGCTTCGAATCATCCCAGTCGAGGGGCTTCCCGAGGTCGAAGAGGGGATGAAGCCGGGCGAGCTAATCGCTGCTCGAGCGGGCCTAGAGCAGGGAGACATCATCGTGATCTCGCAAAAGATCGTCTCCAAGGCCGAGGGGCGTGTGCGACGGCTGGCTGACGTCGAGCCGTCCGAGGAGGCGCTCCAGCTGGCAAAGAAGCTGGGTAAGGAGGCGGAGCTCGTCGAGCTGGTGCTCTCGGAGAGCCGCGAGGTACTCCGCGCCGAACGAGGCGTCCTGATCACCGAAACCCACCACGGCTTCGTCTGCGCCAACGCCGGCATCGACGCCTCCAACCTTCCGGAGGACGGCGCCGTCTGCCTCCTCCCCCTCGACCCCGACGCCTCCGCCCGAAGCATCCGCAAACAACTAGCGACCGCGCTCGAGGCCTCGGGGGTGGGGGTCGCCGGACCCTCCCCGCTGTTGTCCGCCGACCCCCACCCCCGAGGCCTCCCAGCGGTCCTAATTACCGACAGCTTCGGCCGCGCCTGGCGCCTCGGCCAAGCCGAGGTCGCGATCGGCTGCGCGGGCATGACGCCAGTGGACGACTGGCGCGGCCGCACCGACGCGGGCGGCCGGGAGCTGACCGCGACCGCGATCGCGATCGCCGACCAGATCGCCGCCGCCGCCGATCTGGTTCGCATCAAGGACTCCGGCGTCCCCGCCGCAGTCGTCCGCGGCTTGAAGCGACACGTGACGGCGGAGGACGGCCCCGGCGCCTCCGCCCTCCGCCGCCCCGTCGAAGAGGACCTGTTCCGCTAGTCCCGGTCCCGGTCTTTGCCGAGGGCGTCCTTGGCCTTGTCCGACGCCTTGTCGAGCCCGTCCTTGACGGCGCCCGAGGCCTTGTCTACCTTGCCTTCGCGCTTCAGCTCGTCATCCCCGGTCAGGCTTCCAGCGGCTTCCTTGACACGACCCTTTGCGTCGTCCTTGTTGCGGATCTCGTCGCTCATGCATCACTCCTTGGCTAGCTGACGACTATCAGCTACCCGACGAAGCGAGACCGAGAACCCCGGGCCGGTCGGGCCCATAGCTCTCGACGATCTCGTACAGCGTCGTCCGCTGCGCCGGCTCCCGCCCGGCCGCACGCGCTGCGGCGATCAGCTGCTCGGGCTCGAGCCGCACCCCGTGCTGGGAGCCTGCCATGCGGGAGATGTTCTCCTCCATCAGCGTGCCGCCGAGATCGTTGACCCCCCAGCGCAGCGCCTCGGTCGCCCCCTCCAGCCCCATCTTCACCCAGCTCGCCTGCAAGTTCGGGATCGTCCGCCCCAGCGCCAGCCGGAAGGCGGCGGTGTGCTTGAGGTTCTCCTCCATCGAGATCTCCTCGATCCCATGCGTCCGCCCGAGCATCGTGTTGAAAGGGATGAAGCTGAGCGGGACGAACTCGGTGATCCCGCCGGTCCGCTCCTGCAGCGCCCGCACGACCCGCATGTGGCGGGCAAGCTCGCGCGGCTCCTCGATGTGGCCGAACATCACCGTCGAGGTCGAGCGCAGGCCGGCCCGGTGGGCGGCTTCGACGATCTCGACCCAGCGACCGGCCGGCAGCTTGTTCGGCGAGATCCGCTGCCGGACCCCGTCGTCGAGCACCTCCGCCGCGGTCCCCGGCGTCGACCCCAGCCCGCACTCCAGCAGGTACTCGAAGACCTCCAGCGGCTCCTTCCCCGACCGCTCACAGGCCCAGTTGATCTCCATCGGCGAGTAGGCGTGCAGGTGCAACTGCGGCGCCACCTCCTTCGCCAGCCGCAGCCACCGCCCGTACTCCTCCAAAGACAAATCCGGATGGATCCCCCCCTGCATGCAGAGCTCCGTAGCCCCAAAAGCCACAGCCTCTTCCACCCGCGCCGCGAAGTCCTCCTCCGAGACTTCATAGGCATCCGGCGACCGCTTCCCCTGCCCGAACCCGCAGAAGGCGCAGCCCACCACGCAGACGTTGGTGAAGTTGATGTTCCGATTCACCACGAACGTCACCGTGCCCCCCGCCAGCTCCGCCCGCAGCTCATCGGCAGCCACCCGCATCTCCTCGACCACCTCAGGCCGCGTCTCCGCGAACAGAGCGGTCAGCTCGTCCTCGGAAAGCTCCAACCCCTCGCGCCCCTTCGCGATTGCCCGAGGAGCAAGATCCGGCTCGATCTTCTCCTCCGACCTGCGACCGGATCCTCTCCGCGGAATGAAGCTCCAGTACTTCAGCTTGACCACATCCAGGACCCCTTGCTCCATCCACTCCGGGTCCATGTACTGCGGGTAGACGCAAAGCCGCTCGGTCAGCGCATACCCCCGCGGCGCCAGCTCCTTCCGCACCTGGTGCGGCGAAGGAAACGGCTCCTCCGGACTGATGTGATCCCCATTCGCGGACAGCCCACCCAGATCCGTAGCCCCCGCTTCAACCAACTCCGGCCAGAACTCACTCAGATTCGGCGGCACCTGAACCCCCACGTCCGGCATCAATCTCCGGCACTCGGAGATCAGGCGCTTGATCTCACCCACGTCAACCGGCGAGGCCCACGAAGGGAGGGGTGGGGCACCCTCCGAACGTTTTGCGGAACTTTGCCTCGACGGCTGCACGGACGACACCCCACGCTCCTCAAAGGATCCGAGTGAGGAGGGTGCCCCACCCCTCCCTTCCCAGCGCTCGCGCGAAGCCTCATCCGCGATCTCGGCGACCTCAGCCCCGTAGTACCGAGGATGTGGAACGAAGTTCTGCAAGATCACCTCCTGCAGATGACCATGACGAGCGTGACTCGCCGCCAGCGCCTCGAGCGCCTCAACCCGCTCCACCTCGGTCTCACCGATCCCAACCAGGATCCCCGAAGTGAACGGAATCCTCATCTCCCCGGCAGCTTCGATCGTGGCCAGGCGAGCAGCCGGATGCTTCGTGGGAGAGCCGGCGTGAACGGTCTTCATCAACCGCTCTGAAGTGCTCTCCAGCATCAGTCCCTGCGAAGCGGTGACCTCACGCAGACGCGCCAGGTCCCGCTTGTCCAGCACGCCGATATTGGTGTGCGGGAGCATGCCGCGCTCGAGCGCCCGTTCGCAGGCCCAGACGACGTAGCCGGTGAAGTCGTCGTGTCCCCAGGCCTTCAATCGCTCAGCGACAACGGAATTGATCTCCGGCCGCTCCCCGGTGAGGACCAGCAGCTCCTTGGCGTTCCGTTTCAGCGCCTCGTCGAGCTGCCTTTCGACCTCCTCCGGCGCGTGGACATGCGCCTGGTGCGTCGCGAAGGCGCAGTACTTGCAGTAGCACTGGCAGGTCCGGCTCAGCGACAGCGTGAAGTTGCGGGAGAAGGTGACCCGGCGCACAGCGCCAAGCTACTGCACCCCGGCCCGCTTCCGGGCACGGCCAAAGAAAAAGCGCCGCCCGGGTGGGCGGCGCTTTCGAAGCTGCTTGTGCTCTGAACCTAGGTGGCCGGTTCGTCGCTGGTCGGCGTTGCCCGTTTCGGGACCGGCGGCCGCACGTGCTCCGGCGGTTCGGTCGGGGGCAGGCCACCCGGCTCGAGGACGAACCGGTAGACGCCCGCGGCGACGAGGGAACCGACGATCGGACCGGCGACGAATGGCCAGACGTCGCCCCAGGTGCTGCCGACGAGGGCCGGGCCGAACCAGCGGGCGGGGTTGAAGCCGGCACCGTCAAGGGGCCCGGCGACCATGACCAGGAAGCCCAGGGTGGTGCCGATCGCCAGCGGCGCCCACTCCTTGAAGCTCTTCTCGGAGTAGACCGCGGTGAGGATCACCAGGACGAGGACGAAGGTGCCGATCGCCTCGACGATCATGCCCGCGAAGTTCCCCGCGAGCAGCGCGTGGACTTCCAGGGCGCCGTAGTTGGTGGCCAGCCCCTCGTCCTTCAGCAGCGCCTTGGTCAGCAGGGCGCCGAGGACGCCGCCGGAGAGCTGGGCCAGCATGTAGATGACCCCGTCCAGCGGCTTGATCCGCCGGATCACCAGCGCCGCGAGCGTGACGACGGGGTTGAAGTGCCCGCCGCTGACCACGCCGAACATGACGATCAGGCCGAAGAGCAGGAAGGCGTGGACGAGGCCGACGACGGCGAAGTCGGTCCCGAATTGCGCCTGGCCTCCCGTGGACACGTACAGGACGACGACACTCGTGATGAAGAAGACCAGCAGCAACGTGCCGATCAGCTCAGCTAGATATGCGGCTAGACCTCTCTCCTGCACCTTTTCCTCCTCGATTCCCGTGATCAGGTAAGCGGCGGCAGTCTACTCATATTCGGGCGATGGAATAGGTTCCCCGATCGCATGAGAAGGACTGTCGCGCTGCTGGCGACCGTCCTCGCGCTCGCCGGCACCGCCGGCTGTGGCGGGGACGGTGCAGAACCGGGCGCGCCGAAAGGCGCGACGCTCGTGCTCGATTTCGTCCCCAACGCGGTCCACAGCGGCATCTACGTCGCCGACGCCGACGGCTACTACCGGAACCGAGGCGTCGACCTGGACGTGCGGGTCCCGGGTGAATCGACCGATGCCCCGAAGCTGCTCGGCGCGGGCAGGGTGGAGTTCGCGATCCTCGACGTCCACGACCTCGGGATCGCCCGCGAGCGCGGCATCGACCTCGTCGGAGTGGCGCCGATCGTGCAGCGGCCGCTGGCGGCGGTGATCGCACGCGCCGACGGCCCCGTGCGGCGCCCGCGCGAGATGGAGGGCCACCGGGTCGGTGTCACCGGCCTCCCCTCTGACGAAGCGGTGGTCGCCTCCGAGGTCGAAGGCGACGGCGGCGATCCGGCCGCCGTCGACGAGGTGACCATAGGTTTCAACGCTGTCGCCTCGCTGGCCGCCGGCAAGGTCGACGCCGCCACCGGCTTCTGGAACGCCGAGGGAGTGGCGCTGCGAGAAGGGGACGTCCCGGTCCGCATCTTCAAAGTCGACGACTTCGGCGCGCCCCCCTATCCCGAGCTGATCCTGACCACCTCGCGGAAGACGCTCGAGGACGATCCGGATCTGGTCGAAGCGGTCGTGGACGCCACCCGCCAGGGCTACGCCGTCGCCGGGGAGCACCCCGAGACCGCCCTCAGCGACCTCCTCACAGCGAACCCGGAACTGGACCAGGCCGAACAGAAGGAGCAGTTGCGGGCGCTGTTGCCGATCCTCCAGCCGCGCCCGTTCGACGAGGCGGTCCTCCAGGAATGGGCCGGCTGGGACCTCCGGCACGGCCTGCTGGAAGAGCCGCTAGACGTCGAGCAGGCGTTCCACCAGGTCGGGTAGCTCGCGGGCCATCCGCGAGCGCGGCACCGCCAGGTCCACCCCCGCAGCCTCGGCCGCCTCCTTGGTCTCCACGTCGACGTGCGAGTAGTAGCCGAGCACCGGCATCCCCAGCCCGACCAGAGCTTCAGGGTTCTCGGCGTCGAGGTCGGCGACGATCAGGTCGACCCCATCCCAGGTGGTCTCCTCGAGCGAGGGCGAGGAAACGACCTCGTGCCCGGCGGCGGTCAGGGTCTCCTGGACCCTGCTGCCGAGCATCAGGTCGGCGGCAATGCTGAGGACGCGCGCCACGAAAGCTCTACAAGGACCGACGCTGGCGGAACTCTTCGCGCACGCTCTCCGGCCGGCCCCACATCTGCACGACCTCCGAGCGCCCCTCGCGCACCTCGGCAACCCGCATCTCCCCCCGCACCCCGGCGCCGTCGAGCTTCTCGAGGACGCCGAGCACCGTCTCCGCAGCGGCGGCGTGGCCGAAGCTGTGGGCGACGAGCAGCCGCCAGTGCCAGCCCTCGCGCGGGTACTGGTAGACCTGCGCGTTGACCTGGCTCAGCGCCACGGCGGTGTCGACATACTCCGCTTCGTCCTCGATCCGGAGGTCGACCTCGAGGTCGGTCCAGTCGGGCGGCAGGGTGTCGAGGATGCGCTGGAAGTCGGTGGCGAGGCCCATCGGGTTCGAAGCGTAGTGGAGGGCGGGGGTCGGGGGACCCATTCCAGACACATCTCGCTATGGCTCGATGTTGAGTGTCTGGCGAAGGTCCCCCGACCCCCGCCTACCCAAACGCGAGGTCGAAGAGCAGGAACGCGTTGAGGGCGATTATCAGAGCCGCCAAGACCCCTGCTAGGAAGCTGAGCCACCTTGGGTTCATCAGGTCCCCCATGACCTCTCGGTCAGCGGCGATCAGCAGCAGCGGCACCAGGGCGAAGGGGATGCCGAAGGAGAGGACGACCTGGCTGCCGACGAGGGCGTCGGTCGGGTCGAGCCCGATCGCCAGCACGAACAGGGCCGGGGCGAGGGTGATCGCACGCCGGAGGAAAAGCGGGATGCGGCGGCGGATGAAGCCCTGCATCACCACCTGCCCGGCCATCGTCCCGACCGAGGAGGAGGCGAAGCCGGAGGCGAGCAGGGCGACGCCGAAGACCATGGCGGCGTTGTCGGAGACCAGGGTCCCCAGGTTGTCGTAGGCGCCCTCGATCGAGTCGACGTCGGTGAGGCCGCTGGTGTGGAAGAGCGCGGCGGCGACGATCATCATCGAGAGATTGACCAGGCCCGCCAGCGAGAGGGCGATGACGACGTCGACCTTCTCGAAGTTGAGGATCCGCTTCTTCTCCTCCTCGTTGCGGCCGACGATCCGCCGCTGGGTCAGCGCCGAGTGCAGGTAGACGACGTGCGGCATCACCGTCGCGCCGATGATCCCGGTGGCGAGAAGGATGCTCTCGGTGCCGGCGAAGCCGGGGAGGAAGAGGTGCTTGGCTACTTCGCCGCCGTCGGGCGAGGCGTCGAAGAGCTCGAAGACGAAGGAGGCGACGACGACGCCGACCAGGACCGTGATCCCCGCCTCGAGGCGGCGGAAGCCCATCCGCTGCAGGGCGAGGATCGTGAAGGCGCCGATGCCGGCGATGATCCCGGCCGGGAAGAGCGGGATCCCGAAGAGCAGGTTGAGCCCGAGCGCGGCGCCGACCACCTCGGCGATGTCGGTCGCCATCGCCACCAGCTCGGCCTGCAGCCAGAGGCCGATCGAGGTGCGGCGGGAGAAGCGCTCGCGGCAGAGCTCGGCCAGGTTCTTCCCGGTCGCGATCCCCAGCTTCGCCGACTGGGTCTGGACCAGCATCGCGATCAGGTTGGCCGAGAGGACGACCCAGAGCAGCAGGTAGCCGAACTGGGCGCCGCCGGAGATGTTGGTGGCGAAGTTGCCGGGGTCGATATAGGCGACGGCGGCGACGAAGGCAGGGCCGAGGAAGGGCCAGACGCGGCGGACGCCGCGATGCTCGCCCTCGAGCGAACGCCGGGCGGCGGCGGCGACCGCGGCCTCGCCGGGGAGGACGTCCTCGACCTCGGCCTGCCGCGCGCGCACCTCCTCGACGACCGCCTGGCCCGGCGGCGGCTTCAACGCGCCCCCCAGGTAGGCGGCACCAGATCGGGGCCGGGGATCGGGGTCCCGTGCGGGTCGTGCCGCGGTTCGCCGAGCTTTGCCGCGATCAGCTGCTCGAGCTCCTCGGAGATGTAGTGCTCCAGCACCTCCGCCTCCTCGTGGACCCTGTCCTCCGGCATCCCCAGCGCCTCGGAGAGGTAGGCCTCGATCAGGCGGTGGTGGCGGATCACCTCCAGGGCCACCTTCTCCCCGGCGGGGGTGAGGCTGGCGCCGCGGTAGGGCATGTACTCGGCGAGGCCGAGATCGGCGAGCCGCTTCAGCATCGAGGTCGCGGTCGCGGGAGTGACCCCCAGTCGCTCGGCCACCTCGCCGTTCAGCACCAAGCCGTCGCGCTCCTGGGAGATCGCATAGATCGCCTTCGCGTAGTCCTCTATCGCCTGCGAGTTAGACACGTCTAAAAGAGTTTGACACGTCTAAAATGCGGATGCGCGGTGGGGCGGGTGGGTGACCCCCTCGGGGCACTCAACATCGAGCCATAGCGAGATGTGCCCAGAGGGGGTCACCCACCCGCCCAAGCGATCGGCTTCTTAGACTTTGGGCAGATGGCTGAGGCACCGATCGTGGAGATAGATGCGCAGTACCGGCAGTTGCGGGAGGAATGTGGGTTGGTCGAGTGGGCCGAGCGGGGGTTGCTGATCGTCAGCGGGGCCGAGGCGGTCGAGTACCTGCAGGGACAGCTGACGAACGACATTGAGGCGATCGAGCCGGGAGGGTGGATCTACGCCGCCCTGCTCGACCGCAAGGGGCACATGCAGGCCGACCTGCGGGTGCTGCGACCGGGCGAGGGGGCCGAGCTGTGGCTGGACCTCGAGCCTGAGGGGCTGGCCGCCGCCGGCCGCCACCTGCAGATGTACAAGATCGGGCGCGAGGTGGAGGTCGTCGACGCCGGCGACGGGCACACGCTCCTCTCCCTGATCGGGCCGCGCGCGAGCGAGATCGCGCGCTCGGTCCAATCCCCGTCCCTCCGCACCGACGCCGGCGTCGACCTGATCGTCCCCACCCCCGAGCGCGAGCGCGTGCGGGGCGCCCTCCTCGCCGCCGGCGCGGTGGAGGTCTCGCCCGAGGCGGCGGAGATCCTGCGGATCGAGGCCGGCCGACCCCGCTTCGGGGCGGAGATGGGGACGGAGACGATGCCCGCCGAGGCCGGCATCGTCGAGCAGGCGGTCAGCTTCACCAAGGGCTGCTACATCGGCCAGGAGACCGTCGCCCGCCTCCACTACAAGGGCAAGCCGAACCGCCACCTGCGGGGGCTGCGCCTGAGCGCCCCCGCGCAACCCGGGGCGTCGCTTCGACTGGGCGAGAAGGAGGTCGGGACCCTCGGCAGCGCCGCCGTCTCCCCCGCCCTCGGCCCGGTCGGCCTGGCGATCCTGCGCCGCGAGGCGGAGCCGGGAACGACCGTCGCCGTAGGTGAAGATGGCGTTACGGCTGAGGTTGTCGCCCTCCCCTTCGGTTAGATTCAGCTCCGAATGGGCGCCGGAGGAGTGAGAGCGGTGGCGATTGCCGCCCTGGTCGCAGCGACCGCCCTGCTGCTTGGCTGTGGCGAATCCCGCCATGCCAACCAGCAGCGGCCGACCGGCTCGACCCGGGTCAGCGTCACGGTCAACAGCCAAGAGGTGATCGTGCAGCCGACCGAGATCGGCGCCCGAGCCGAATCGACGCAGGAGATTCCGCAGAACGTCGAACACCCCGAGCCGCCGATCAAGTCGACGAAGCCCCTCGACGTCACCTTCGTCGCCGCCAACCAGACGGCCGCCGACATGAAGCTGAAGGTCCGCGGCAGCGGCAGGGAAGCCGAATCGGAACCGATCTACGCCCGCAGCCCGGGCAGCTTCCAGCTCAGCCTCCCCACCGGGTCCTACACCGTTACCGCCGTCGGGATGCCGGGGGCGCGGCCCGCCCACCTGACGGTGGGCGGGTACCGCGCCTCCTCGCAGAACGACGTTCTGCTGCCTTAGTCGAGCGGCCCGACGTGGAGCGCGACCCCCGCTCCCTCGCCGCCTCCAGCGAGATCCTGGAAGGCTCGCAATGTGTAGTTGCCTGTGAGCGTGACCGGCAGGTGGTTCATGAGCCCACCGCCGCCACACATCATTTCCGGCCCTGTGCGTTTGGCTGTGAACTGCGCTTTGACTGTGGCTAAAACGTCACCCGGGTTGCCGCCGACGTTGTGGTAGATGCCGGCCGGCACCGGTCCCTGCCCAGCGATGTCGTAGGTGCAGAGGGGCATATTCGCCGCGTGGGTGAACACGTTTTCGTAGACATGTATTTTGATCATCTGTTCGGCCGGGCAGATGATCCAGGCCTCGAGTTTCCCTGTCCCCGCCGGCTGTTCTGTCGTGCCGGGCTGACTGACGCCGAAGTTGTAGTCGCAGCCGTTGAGTGTGACTGTGACCGGCATCGCCCCCGGTTCGGAGGTGCAGTTGACGTACTTCGGCGTCAGTGTGACCGGGTCGGTCGCGCCCACGATTGTGCCGTCGAGGCTCGCCGCTTCGCAACCGATGACTTTCAGCGGGCCTACGCCGATGTCGAACGTCGGGCCCATGACCTGCGGGCCTGTGACGATCGCCGGGTTTGCCCCGGCTGTCAGCTGCCCTGTCGCCGCGTTTGCGGGCGCCGCCAGCGCAACCATGGTTGCCATTGCCCCGAGGGCCAACCCGAGAGCTTTGAGAATGCGAGTCATCTGACTCTCCCTTCTGTCATTTCCGCCCGGGAACCGGACGAGACCTGATTAGGTCCACTTCGTTCCTACCATGCTCCGGGTCGATTACTAAAGAAACCTTTCACATTTGTGCGGGGGCTCGATCCGGTTGTCGAGGAAACCGGTGCAAGCGGCGTTTCAGATTCGCGATGGCGTCTGGGGGCGTTGTCAGCATCGCTCCCATGACTGTCGTCCTCGCCATCGCCGTCGTCCTCCTCGCCGCCGGGCTCGTCTATGCCCTGCTGGCGCGCCAACCAGAGCCGGTCGAGCAGCCGGACCTCGCTCCCGCGATCCAGGAGGCGACCTCACAGGTCGCCTCCCAGGTCGTCGCCGACCTGCTGCGGGTCAACGAGGAGTCGCGCAAGCTCGATGCCAAGACCGCCGAGGCCGCCCTGGAGAAACGGCAGGCGGAGATCAAGAACCTGACCGAGCGGATCGCCCGGGGCCAGGAGCGGATCGAGAAGCAGGTCCAGGCCCGCGGTGAGACCGACGTGCAGACGCGGGCGCTGCTCGAACAGATGGGGCAGACGATCGGCAACCTCAACAGCGAGACCGCCGGCCTGAAGAAGGCCCTGCGCCAGCCGCAGACCCGTGGCCAGTGGGGCGAGCTGCAGCTGCGCCGCTGCGTCGAGATCGCCGGGATGACCGAGCACGTCGACTTCGAGTTGCAGGCGACTCTGCATACCGAAGAGGGGCGGCTGCGGCCCGACGCCCGCTTCCTGCTGCCCGAGGGCCGCAGCTTCGTCGCCGACTCCAAGGTGCCGCTCGACGCCTTCCTCGACGCTCAGGAGAGCGAGGTCGAATCGGAGCGGCGGGTCCATCTGGAGCGCCACTCGCGCCAGGCCCGCGAGCACGTCCGCAGCCTCAGCTCGAAGGACTACCAGGGCCAGTTCAACCCGGGCGAGACGCCCGACCTCGTGATCTGCTTCATCCCCAACGAGCCGGCCCTGCACGCCGCCTTCGGCGCCGACCCCGAGCTCTTCGACTACGCCCTGGAGCGCAACGTCCTCCTCGTCAGCCCGACCTCGCTGATCGGCCTGCTGCGGACGATGGAGCTGGGCTGGCGGCAGGAGCGGATGGTCGCCGAGGCGGCCGAGATCGCCGAGGCGGCGAAAACCCTGCACGGCCGCTTCGCCAAATTCCTCGGCGACTTCGACAAGATCGGCCGCGGCCTGCGCACCGCGACCGGCGCCTACGACACCGCCGTCGGCTCGATGGAACGGCGGCTGCTGCCGCAGCTGCGCAAGGTCGAGGGCCTCGGCGTCGCCCCCGGCAAGGAGATCGAGGCCCCGACCCCGGTCGAGGCGACGGTGCGCGAGATCAACGCCCCGGAGCTGCGCGACAAGGCCGCCTGACACGGCGCATACCGGCGTCCTCCCTCGCTTGCGTGCAGAGCACGCGGCGCTCGGTGCGTCCTTGGCCTGCTTGGTCATGCGACCTTGTCGTAGGATTCGGCGCCCTTAGGAAGACGACCCTGCGGAGGAGCCGAGTCTTGGCCGTTGACACGAGTGCAGTTGCGAAGTTGGACGTCGAGCCCGGGACGCTGCCGGAGACGATGGCGGCGTGGGTGATTCGCCAGGAGCGCGAGGGCGAACCGAAAGACGCCTTCCAGCTCGAGCAGATCGAGGTTCCCGAGCCCGGGGCCTTCGAGGTGATCGTGCGGGTGATGGCGGCCGGCGTCAACTTCAACAACGTCTGGGCCTCGCTGGGCGAGCCCGTTTCGATCTTCGGCTACGGCGACCACCCCGAGTACGGCCACCACATCGGCGGCTCCGACGCCTCGGGAATCGTCTGGAAAGTCGGCGAGGGCGTCACCCGCTGGAAAGTCGGCGACGAGGTCGTGATCCACTGCAACCAGGCTTCCTACGAGGACGTCGAGGTCCACGGTCTCGACCCGATGGCGGCGCCAAGCCAGCGGATCTGGGGCTACGAGACCACCTGGGGCTCCTTCGCCCAGTTCACGAAAGTGCAGGCGCAGCAGCTGCTGCCGAAGCCGCGCAACCTCTCCTGGGTCGACTCCTCCTCCTACGGCCTCACCTACTTCACCGCCTACCGGATGCTGATGGACCAGTGCAACTTGCAGGCCGGCCACAACGTCCTCATCTGGGGCGCGGCCGGCGGCCTCGGCGTCTTCGCCGTGCAGCTCTGCAAAGCCGCGGGCGCGAACGCGGTCGGCGTCGTCTCCTCCGACGAGAAGGGCGAGCTGATCAAGAAGCTCGGCGCCGTCGACTACGTCAACCGCAACGAGTTCCGCGAGATGATGCGGACCGACGACAACCTCGCCGACCCCGCGGCTGACAAGGAGCGCTTCAAGGGCTCCCGCGCGTTTGCCAAGCGGGTCAAGGAAATCCTCGGCGACGCTCCCGACATCGTCTTCGAGCACGTCGGCCGGGCAACCTTCCCGACCTCGGTCTTCACCGTCAAGCCGTTCGGCAAGGTCGTGATCTGCGGCGCCACCTCCGGCTACCAGCTCGATTTCGACGTCCGCTACCTGTGGATGAAGCAGAAGCAGATCATCGGCTCCCACTTCGCCAACGCCTACGAGTGCATGCGCGCGAACCAGCTGATGGCCGAGGGCAAGGTGCGGCCGGTGCTCTCGGAAACGATGGGTTTCGACGGCGTCCCCGGCGCCCACCAGCTGATGCACGAAAACAAGCACCTGGGCAAGATCGCGATCCTCGTCGGCGCCGAGTCCGAGGACGAGGGCCAGCACGAGGAGGGCCCGGGCGCGATCCGGGCGGAGGTGGGCGCGTGAGCGCCGCGGGCAAGCGAGTGGAAAGGCGAATCTGATGGCAGAGGTCTGCACCCTCGACTGGCACATCTCCCCCTTTCGGGCCGACCGCTTCCTCGACCTCTGGGAACCGGCGGCGGCGAAGGCGCCGGCCTACGGAGCCAAGAGCTGGTCGCTGATCCGCTCGACCGACGACCCGCTCTCCTTCCGCCAGACGATGGTCTGGGAGAGCCGCGCCGACTTCGAACGCTACTGGTACTCGGATGAGATCGGGCAGGCTCGGGCGGCGATCATCGACCTCTACGACATCCCGCTGCTGCCCGCCTGGCACATCCTCGTCGCGGCCGAGTAGCCGCGCCTGCCGGGGCGGCCGGCGTTGTCAGCAGCGCTCGAGCGGCGCCATCGTCAGGCCGGCGAGCTCGAGCTGCTCCCAGTAGTGCTCGGCCGGCTCGCGCGGGCCCGACCAGACGATCGCCTGGCCGCCGTTGTGGATCGTGTCGGCGATCCGGTAGCCCTGGTCGAGGGAGACGCCGGGGATCACCTGCGCCAGCGTCTGAGCTACGTGGTCGAAGGTGTTGTGGTTGTCGTTGCGGACGATCACCCGCCAGTTGCCGCCGAGGCCGGAATCTGGACCCGCGGTCCGGGGGCGCTCGATGGTGCTCGTCGACATCGTCTTGATTATGCCCCGTGAACCGCGGGGCGCGAAAGGGCGGCTAGAAGGGGCTCGGGACCCGGACGACGACGTCGTCGACGGAGGCGACGATGCCGTTGCCGTTCTTGATCGTGCCGACCACCACGGTCGAGTTGCGGCCGCTGAGGTCACCGGCGCCGTCGTCGACCGCTTCGCCGACCAGCGTCCCGCCGACGTAGGCAAAGAGGCGGGCCTGGCCTTTGTCGGGGCCGCTGGTGACGTTGACCGCGCGCAGCCGCAGCTTGTTGGCCTCGTTGATCCCCATCACCGCTTTCTCGTCCCTGGCGATCGCCAGGTAGTCGGGGTCCTCGCCGCCGATCTTGATCAGCTGCGCCTTTTTCTGCCGCGGGAAGACCAGCAGCTGGTACTTGAAGCCGTCGCCGGCGCGCAGCTCCAAGCCGAGGAAGGCCTTGCGCTGGAGGTTCTCCGGGGTGCCGCTGAGCAGTCGCTCGGTGGCGGCGATCTCGAGGTCTCGCCCGAGGACCGGGGTGCGGAAGGAGCAGGCGGCGGTTTTCTTGCCCACCGTCACCCGCATCGCCCCGTTGGCGCCGGCGCGGGCGCAGTTGCGGCCCGAGAGCTTGACCAGCTGGCTGCGCTGGGCGAGCGACTCCATGCTGTTGCGGTAGACCCCGATCATCGCCGCCCCCACGGATGCGCAGGCGAGCGCCGCCACGGCAAGCGCGACGAGGAAGGCGGCTGCAAATCTGCCCTTCACGAGTCGCCAGCCTAAACACAGGCGGGGTCGAAAGATGCGGCAAAGGGGGCGTTGAACGCTGGATTTCGGCGCCCAAATATCATTCAGCTCATGAGCGACCACCGACTTCCCCAGCCCGACCGGCCGTGGGTGATGCGCACCTACGCCGGCCACTCCGACGCCCGCCGCTCGAACGAGCTCTACCGCAAGAACCTGGCCAAGGGCCAGACGGGGCTCTCGGTGGCCTTCGACCTGCCGACCCAGACCGGCTATGACCCCGACCACGTCCTCGCCCGCGGCGAGGTCGGCAAGGTCGGCGTCTCGATCGCCCACAAGGGCGACATGCACCAGCTGCTCGACGGGATCCCGCTCGACGAGATGAACACCTCGATGACGATCAACGCCACCGCGGCCTGGCTGCTCGGCCTCTACGTCACCGTCGCAGAGGAGAACGGCGTCGGCCGCTCGGCGCTGAAGGGGACGACGCAGAACGACATCATCAAGGAGTACCTCTCGCGCGGCACCTACGCCTTCCCGCCCGAGCCCTCGATGCGGCTGATCGCCGACATGGTCGCCTTCAGCGTCAACGAGGTGCCGAGCTGGAACCCGACCAACATCTGCAGCTACCACCTGCAGGAGGCCGGGGCGACGCCGGTCCAGGAGATCGCCTACGCGCTCTGCACCGGGATCGCCGTCCTCGACGAGGTGAAAGCGCGCGGCCAGGTCGCCGACGAGGACTTCCCGCGGGTCTTCGGCCGCATCTCCTTCTTCGTCAACGCCGGCATCCGGCTGATCGAGGAGATCGCGAAGCTGCGGACGATGAGCGCGCTCTGGCAGCAGATCGGGCGCGAGCGCTACGGGGTCACCGACGAGAAGATGCTGCGCTTCCGCTACGGCGTCCAGGTCAACTCGCTGGGGCTGACCGAGGCGCAGCCGGAGAACAACATCCAGCGGATCGTGCTGGAGGCGCTCGCGGTGACGCTCTCCCGCGACGCCCGCGCCCGGGCGATCCAGCTGCCCGCCTGGAACGAGGCGATGGGCCTCCCCCGCCCCTGGGACCAGCAGTGGAGCCTGCGGATCCAGCAGGTGCTGGCAAACGAGACCGACCTGCTCGAGTATCCCGACATCTTCGACGGCTCGCGGGTGATGGACGGCCTCGTCGAAGAGCTGACCGAGGGGGCGCGGGCGGAGATGGCCGTGGTCGAGGAGCACGGCGGCGCCGTCAACGCCGTCCCCTACATGAAGGCGCGCCTGGTCGAGAGCCACCGCGAGCGAGTGGCGCGGATCGAGGCCGGCGAGCAGAAGGTGATCGGCCAGAACAGCTACACCGAGACCGAGGACTCGCCGCTGACGGCGGGCGCCGACGGCGGCATCCTCACCCCCGACCCCGAGGTCGAGCGCGAACGCGTCGAGGCGCTGGCCGAGTGGAAGGCCGAGCGCGACGAGGAGGCGGTCAAGGCCGCCCTCGCGGACCTCGCCGAGGCCGCCGCGGACGACAGCGTCAACATCATGCCCGCGACGATCGCCGCCGCCAAGGCGGGTGCGACCACCGGCGAGTGGGCGCAAACCATGCGCGACGTCTTCGGCGCCTACCGCGCCCCGACCGGCGTCGACGGCGCCTCCGCCCCCTCCGAGCGCGAGCAGATGGAGAAGATCCGCCGGCGCGTCGACGAGACCTCGGAGAAGATCGGCCACCGGATCAAGATCCTGGTCGGCAAGCCGGGCCTCGACGGTCACTCCAACGGCGCCGAGCAGGTGGCGCTGCGAGCCCGCGACGTCGGCATGGAGGTGATCTACCAGGGCATCCGCCTGACGCCCGAGGAGATCGCCGAGTCCGCCGTCCAGGAGGACGTCGACGTGGTCGGCCTCTCGATCCTCTCCGGTTCGCACCTTGAGCTGATCCCCGAGGTGGTGCGGCTGCTGCGGGAGGAGGGCCTGGAGGTACCGGTGGTGGTCGGCGGGATCATCCCCGTCGCCGACGCCGAGCGCCTGCGCGAGGCGGGCGTCGCCGGGGTCTACACGCCGAAGGACTTCGACGTGAACCGGATCATGGGCGAGATCGTCGAGCTGGTCGGCCAGCGGGCGGGCGCCGGCGCGGCGGCATAGCGCCCAGCCGCCGCCCTCGCAACAATGCAGGGATGAGCGGCGAGCTGAACGGGGAGCGGGCGGCCTGGCTGCGGTGCTACCGCTGCTGGTCCCAGAACCTCGAGATCCAGATCCATTACGACGCGATCCGCCGGGTCGATCCCGAGAACGGGGCGCTGGCCGACGGGGTCGACGAGGTGCAGGAGTCGGTCGTCCAGTGCCTCGACTGCATGCACGACCAGCCCCACCTCAGCTTCGAAGGCGACCGCGTGGTCCCGATCGAAGACCGGTGGGAGCGGATGGTCGCGGGCACCCCTTGGGTCGCCTCTTGCACGGTCACCGTCGACCAGGACCGGGTCGAGAGCTGCTCGGGTCCCGAGGCGATCGAGTTCCTCACCTACGGCGCCTTCGGCGACGCGGGCGTGCGCGAGTTCTTCACCCACGTCCGCTTCCACAAGCACGACGACGAGCAGATCGTCATCCACCTCCTGGTCGAGCTCTACGCCCGCTCCGCCCAGGAGGCGACCGAGGTGCTGGAGGAGGCCGCCCAGGGACAGCTCGAGATCACCTCCCTCGCCGAGGAGTCGCGCCCGCCCGCCCACGCCTCCGGAGAGGCGCACTGAAAGCTCTCAGGGGTCGGCCGGCCCCGGACCTGTTGCTGCTGGGCGGGACCGCGGTCCTCTTCGTCCTCCACGTCCTCTGGCTGGCGCGCTTCCGCTTCGGCTACGTCACCGAGTGGGACGAGTCCGGCTACATCTCGATCGCCCTGCGCAACACCCACGCGCTCACCTCGGACGGGCCCTTCTCGCTGGTCTCGACCGTCCTGGAACAGGGTGTGCAGGCGCCGCTGGTCCCGCTGACCGCCGTCCTCCCCAACGTCCTCTTCGGGACCGGCGTCGACGCCAGCCTGCTGGTCGAGCCGGCCTTCTTCGCCCTCCTGGTGGCGGCCACCTACGCGGTCGCGCGGCGACTGACGACGCCGTGGTGGGCGCTGCTCGCGGCGGCGGTCGTGGCGACGGCGCCGGTGGTCAGCGACTACGCCCGCATCTTCCACTTCTCGGTCCCGGCGGCGGCGCTGCTGGTCTCGGCGCTGTGGGCGCTGATGAAGTCCGAGGGCCTGACCCGGCGGCGCTGGGCGATCGCCTGCGGCCTCCTGCTCGGGCTGATGGTGCTGGCGCGGAGCATGACGATCGCCTACCTGCCCGGGTTCGCGGTCGCAGCGGCGCTGCCGGTCCTGCTCGCCGAGGAGCGGCGCGAGCGGATCGTCAACTTCGTCCTCCTCTGCCTCAGCGGCGCCGTCCTCGCCGGGCTCTGGTACCTGCCGAACGCCTCTTCAGTCGGCAGCTACCTGCTCAACTTCGGCTACGGCGCCGAGTCCGAAGCGTACGGGTCCGAGCACTCGCCGCTCTCGGTCGCCTACTGGACCCGCGAGGCCGGCGCCGTCATCGACGAACTGTATGTGCCTCTGAGCGCCGCCCTTGGTCTTTGCGCGCTTGCCGCGCTCGCCTCGTGGCTGGTCGCCCGCGGCCGCTTCGGCGCCTCCCGGGAGGAGGTCCTGGGATGGCTGCGGTCCGACGTGGCCCTGGCGCTCGTGATCGTGCTCGAGGGGTACGTGGCGCTGACCTCGAGCAAGAACCAGGGGACCGCCTTCGCCCTGCCGTGGCTGCCGGTCCTGGTCGTCCTTGTCTGCGCCGCCGTCTCCAGGATGAGGCAGCGACCGCTGCGGATCGCCGCCGCCGGCCTCCTCGCCGCGGTTGCCCTGCTCAACCTGACGATGAAGGGCGACGTCGTCTCCGCGCTCTCCGAACCGCAGAGCGCCGACCTGCCCGTGCTCGGCGAGAAGACCGTGCTCGACGGCCGCGGCATCGTCCAGGGCGAAGTCGCCGCCGCCGGCTACCGGACCGGCCCGCCGACCGAGCCGATGCCCGAGCTGCAGAAGGAGTGGATCCCCTTCGCCGGGGAGCTGGCGCGAAGCCTCAGCGATTACGCCGAAAGCCGTGGCGAGGAACCGAACGTCGGCTGGGGCTTCGACGACCTGCTGCTGAGCAACACGCGGGTCCAGCTCGGCGCCGAGCTGGAGCTCTCCCGCACCGTCCCGCTGGTCTTCCTCAAGCCTTTCCCCGACGGCGACTCCGCCGCCTCCTACAAGGCCCAGCTGCGAGAAGCCGGGAGCAACCTCCTGATCGTCGGCGAGCGCGGGCCCGGCGGCACCGGCATCCACCTCACCCGCGGGCGGGTCGAAACCGCCGCCCGGGACCTCGACTTCCGGCCCGTGCAGAGCATCACCGCCCCGGACGGCCGCGAACTGACCGTCTGGTGGCGGGGAGCGAGGTCGTAACTACTCGACGTTGTCCGCTGCCGGTTCCGGCGAGACAGTGGGGTTCTTCTTAGGCACGAGGACCAGGCGCTTGAACTCGGCGACGAGGACGCCGTCCTGGTTGAGGACGCGGGTGTGGACCTTGACGATGCCGCGGTCGGGCTTCGATTTCGACGGCTTCACGTCGAGCACCTCGGTCTCGCAGAAGAGGGTGTCGCCGTGGAAGACGGGGTTCGGGTGGCTGAGCTCTTCGGTCGCCAGGTTGGCGATCGCCTTGCCCGAGACGTCTGAGACCGACATCCCCAGCGCCAGCGAGTAGACCAGCGGCCCGACGACGACGTTGCGGCCCTGCTGGGAGCCGCTGGCGTAGACGTCGTTGATGTGCAGCGGGTGGTGGTTCATCGTGATCAGGCAGAAGAGGTGGTCGTCGGCCTCGGTCACGGTCTTCGCCGGCCAGTGTTTGTAGACGGCGCCGACCTCGAACTCCTCGAGGTAGCGGCCGTAGCTGTGCGCGCCGGTCGCCTCGCGCTCGGCCTGGTCCGTCGTCAGCTCGTACGTCTCGCTCATGCTTGGTCTATCTCCTTCGGGTTTGGCGGCGCGGGATGCTATCGGCCGCGTCGCGCCGGCGGCTGCGGGCTCAACCGCAGCTGCACGCTACGGGACTTCGTCCGCTGGGTCCCGCCGTCGGGGAGATAGGAGACCTGGACGCGGACCTTGACCCGGCCGCGCCGCAAGAGCGCCTTCTGGGCCTTCCCCAAGGATCCGAAAGCAAGGAAGAGGGAGCCGCTCCGCCCGATGTGGCGCCGACCCGAACGCGCCGCGCTCTTCTTCCGCGGCAGGGCGGTGACCCCCCGTCCGCCGAGGCGCAGCCAGCCCGGCCCCGGAACCCAGACTTTCAGCCGGGCGGTTCCCCGCTTGCGGTCGAGCCTGACGCCCCCGAGGCGGAATTCGTTGGTCGGCTTGCCGGCTCCGGTGACGGGGGCGGTGGTGGTGCCGCTGGCGCCTACCCCCAGCACGGTGGTGGTGCCATCGCCGGAGTGGGCGTCGCTGTCCACCTTCAGCTCAGCCTGGAAGGTGCCGGTGAACGCCGGCTCGAAGGTGACCGTGACCTGGCAGGTCTGGCCGGGAGAGAGGACGGCGCCGGAGCACGAAGGCTGCAGGTGGAACTGCCCCGCTCCCGAGCCCTGGAGGGAGATCGAGGAAATCTGTAGAGCGGTGCTGCCGGGGTTGCCGATCGTGAAGGTCCGCGGCTGAGAGGGACCTTTCCCGACCGTCTGGGTGCCGAAGTCGTGGCCGGCTGGATCGATCGAGACCGCGGGCAGCCCGAAGGCGGCGAGCTGGACGTGATCGCGCGTCCCGTCGAACCGTCTCCAGGCGACGGCCACGGACGAGTTTCCGCCGGCGGCGACGCTGGGGGCTCCGGCGTCCGCCCCGGCGTCGGAGAGATCGACGGTGTCGGCCGCCGGCACGCCGTCCCCTCCGATCCGCCGCGCCTGCACGACCTCGCCGGCGCCGTCGTCGAGAGCCCAGACGACGGTCTGCGTTCCGTCGGACCCGGCAGCGACCTGGGGCTCGTGCGCGTCGACGCCGGGCGCGGAGAGGACGTGGGTCGAGCCGGTGGCGCCGCTCTGGTCGAGCCGGCGCTGCTTGACGGTATAGGTGGAGCCGCCCAGCTGCTTCCAGACGATCGAGGCGGAGCTGCCCGTCAGGGCGGCGATGTGAGGCTGCAGGGCGGGACCGCCCGGTTCGGAGATGTCGATGGCGCCTCCGACGGGTTCGCCCGAAGCAGCGAGGCGCCGCGCCTGCACTACCCAGCTCGATCCGTCGAAGCGGGTCCAGGTGGCGATCGCCTTCCCGTCGGGCGTGGTCGTCACCTCAGGTTCGATCGCGTTCCTGCCGCTGGCCGAAAGGTCGTAGGTGGTCGCGGAGGGAGTGCCGGTGACGGCCAGCTGGCGCGCCTGCACGATCTGCTCGCTGCCGTTGTGCCGGTCCCAGACGACGATCGCGGTGCTGTCGGGGAAGACGGCGACCCGCGGATCGAACCCGTTGCGGTTGAAGTCCGCGTTGGTGAGGTCGAAGCAGCAGGCCGCGACCGTCCCGTTCGGGCGGACGACCGTCGACTGGATCCGGGCGACATCGCGGCTGGCGTTGTGGCGCTCCCAGGCCACGACCGCGCCTCCGTCGGGACGCGCCGCGACTTCCGGCTGGCCTGCGAACTGCCCGGGGAGCGAGAGGTCGTGGACGCTTGCCTCAGGCGTTCCCCCGGCGTCGACCCGCCGCTCCTGGATCACGAACGAGGCGCCGTTGTAGCGCTTCCAGACGACCGTCGCGGTGCCGTCGGAGCCGACCGCCACGCGGGCGTCGAAGGCGCTCGCGCCCCCGGCCGAGAGCTGGTGCACCGGGCCCAGCGGGGAGCCGCCGACTCCGATCCGCCGCTCCTGGACGACGAAGTGAGCCCCGTCGTAGTGCTCCCAGACGGCCGTGATCGTTCCGTTCGGCGCAACCGCGAGCTGCGCCTCCCGCTCGTGCCCGCTGCCGGAGCCGAGCTCCACCGCCGGCCCCCAGATGCCGTCGCTGAGGAGAGTCGGGCCCGGCCCGGCGCCGATCGGCGAGGCGGGGCCGGCCCAGAAGGGCATCGGCACCTTCGTCAGCGGCGTCAGCGGCGGCCGCTGGGAGAGGTATTCGCTGCTCTGGATGCCGTCCCGAAAGGCCTGTTCGGCGGGCGCCGAGGACTCGATCGGCCAGTCGTAGCGCTGCCCTTCGTCGAGGATGTTCCAGTTGAACCAGAGCATCGCCCTGATGTTCGGGTGGTTCGGCAGGTAGCTGCCGAGGAAGTCACGGGTCCAGCTCGCCTTGCTGCCGCCGTACTCGCTCGACGCCACCTCGGTCAAGGCGACGGGCTTGCTCGGCGCAACCGCTTCCAGCACCTGCAGGGTCGGGTCGATCGCCTGCTCCGGGCTCAGCCAGATGTCGGGCTGGACGGGGTTCCTGCCCCAGTTGTAGGCGTCCATCCCCACCCAGTCGACGTACTGATCGCCGGGGTAGTACGGCGTCGGGTCGGAGGCTGGATCGGACCAGATCGTGTTGACGATCCAGGCCCAGGTGACGTTGGTCGCCCCCTCTTCGACGACGACCTCGTGGAAGTGGCGCCAGGCATCGACGTAATGAGGGTCGCGGCCCCAGCTGTACCAGGCGCCGTTCATCTCGCGCCAGGGCCGGAGCATGAAGGGGTAGCCGAAGGCTTTGGCGGCTTTCGCCCAGGTCCTGATCTGGGTGTCCTGTTTGCCTTCCGCCACTTCCTGCATGGTCACGCCCGACGTGAGGCCCATCGTCACCAGCGGGATCGCCCCCCCGTCGATCACCTGCTGCATCGTGGTCGTGTCGAACTGACCCCAGTTCTGGCCGGTGTTGACGAAGGTGACCTCCTTGCCGGCGTCGTGCTCGAACCGTTCCCAGACCTCGGGGGACTTCGGCGCTTCCCCAGGGAGGCCGTAGACCTCGCCCTTGATCGTCCCTCCCCAGTAGATGACGGCAGCCTCAGCCCGGCCGCCACCGGGCAGCTCCGCCGAGCCCATCGCCATCAAAACCGTCGCAGCGAGAACCCCTGCCAGGGTGAACCGCGCTTCTCTAAACAAATGCAAGCTATTGAGGATAGGGAAGTGCGCCCGGAAGTCGCGGAATTTCAGCGGCGCGCAAAGACGGCGGTGAAGCGGCCGCGATCGGGCACCGAGAGGGAATACCGCCGCTGGGCGGCGACTTTCCGGCCGGGCAGCAGCCAGCGCTTGAAGCGCAGGGTCTCCCCGCTGCGCCTGACGATCCGCGGCGCCAGCAGGAACGTCCGCCGACCGAACGGAATTCCCAGCGAGAACGGGGCCTTGCCGGAAGCCGATCCCACGCGCAGGTTGATCCCGGCGGGCCGTGAGGTCAGCCGCAGGTGACCGAGGCGCGCGGTTCCGGAGGCAGCCGTTACCACCGGCGGCCGCCCGGTCGGCGGTTGCTCCCCGCTGGGAGGCGGTTCCAGTTCGCCCGGGAGCTTGTATTCGGCGACCACGGTCTTCGTCTGCAGGCTGGTGACGTCGTGGATGCGACCGCCCCCGTCCGACCAGCCGGCGAAGGCGTATTCCTGGCCGGCGAGGGTGGCGGTCGGCGGCGCTGCGACAAGCACGGTTTCGCCAGCGATCATCTCTGCCGTCAGGGTTTCGTTGGAGGTGATGCCGTTGAGGCTGAGCGCCACCCCCGCGGGATCGGACTGGACGTGGATTTCGATGTTCCGCGGCTCCAGCTCGATCGCCTGGCTGGTGCTCATGCCGCGCGAATCGGTGGCGGTGAACTCGAGCCGGAATTTGGAGGGGAAGCCGTCGGACTCGGCGACGACGGTCCCCGCGGCGGTGTCGGAGCTGGTCAGGGGGTGCCGGTGGCAGGCCGACGGACAGTGCTCGATCGAGAACTCCCAGTGCGGCGACAGCGTCGAGCCGAGGCTGTCGCCGTCGGGATCGGTCGCGGTCGCTTCGTAGTGGATCTCCTCGCCCAGGCCCCAGGTGACGCCGGGCGTCGGCGCCTCGATCTGCACCACCGGCGGGCCGAGATCCCCCGGGTAGAGCTTGACCGAGGCGACGTCGACGTAGGGGGTCCCGTCGCTGACGCGGACCCGAGCCGTGACGTTGGTCGCGCTGGTGTAGGTGTATTCGGCTTCCGGGGCGTCGGTGCCGTCGTCGAACTGACCGTCGCCGTCGAGGTCCCAGGCGAAGTGCAGGTTCGTTCCCCCGCTCGAGTCGAGCGACTCCGAAGCGTCGAACTTGACGGTGAAGCCGGAGCCGATCGCCCCGAAGGTCTTGTCGGCGCCGATCTTCGCGCTCGGCCCCTGGAAGCGGATCTGGGTGATGCTGTCGGCGTAGAAGTTGGGCACGTACAGCGAGCCGTCGGGTCCCTCGACGACGTCCACCGGCGTGAAGGACTGGTCGCCTGCCTGCCTGACCGCGAAGTTGGCGACCGTCGCCGGGTCGGGAGCGCCATCGGCGCCTTCCTGCATCGTCCAGATGCAGCCGCGGGCAGCATCGGTGAAGAACATCGTGCCGTCGTATCCGGCCGGAAAGGCGCTCTGCGCCGGTACTCCGGTCGGGTCGTAGAAAACGAGCCCGGCAACCGCCGAGCCGGGGGCGGGATCGCAGGCATCGCCGGAGAAGACATGGCCGTCTGCGTATCCCGGCGTCCCCGGATGGGGGTAGGCGAAGAACGGCCGCGTCACCTGCGACGGGGCTTCGTATAGCGATTTGCAGAGCGGTTTTTCGACGCTGACCCAGGCGGGCTTCGCCAGGTTGCCGCTGGGACCGCCCTCGAAGCAGGGCCAGCCGAAGTTGACGGCGGGTTGGCTCGGCCCAGGCGGCGACGCGACCCGGTTGATCTCGTCCCAGAGCTCCTGCCCGACGTCGCCGATGTAGACCTCCCCGGTGCCGGGCTGGATCGTGAACCGGTAGGGGTTTCGCATGCCGAAGGCGAGGATTCGCTTCGCCCGCATGTCTTCTTCGTGTGCTCCGTTGAAGACAGGCGCGAGGCTGAACGGGTTGGTCGGCATCGCCGCGCCGGTTTCGCGGTCGACCCGGATGATCGCGCCGTTGTAGTTGGTCTGGTCGCTTGCCGTTTCCGGCGTCCGCACGTCCTGGGCCCGCAGCGAGCCGCCCTCATTCGGCGGGTCGCCGCAGGGGTTGCCGAGCTGTCCGTAGTCAGCGGTGCTCCAGCTGGCGCCGTCGCCGCCGGTGATCAGCAGCGCCCCTTCGTCGTCGAACTCGATATCTCCCATCGAGTGGCTGGTGATTTGCTGGCACCAGCTGTTGACGAGCACCTCTTCGGAGCTGGGGTCCACCGCGCCCCCGACCGCAACATTGGTGGCCGGATCGATTTCGATCCGGGCGAGCCGCCCGCTGACGAGGCAGTCGACAGAGTTGTTGCCCTGGTTGCAGTCGTCGCTGCCTTCCGAGTAGTGCGTGTGCGTGGAGTCGGCGGAGTCGCCGCCGATCGGGGCGTCGTAGGTGTAGCTGAGGTAGATGAAGGGCTCGGCCGGATATTCGGGATCGAGCTTCATTCCGAGAAGGCCGCGGTCGCCCTTCGCCATCACCTTGTCGAGGATGCTGAGGACGAGGGTCGGAGTCGAGTCTTCGATCGTGTCGAACTCGAGGACCCGCCCGTTGCGCTCTGCCACGAACATCTTGCCGTCGGGCGCGAAGTCGAGGGTGGAGGGCTTCTGCAGCCCGTTCGTGTAGGTGGGAGAGGACGCCTTCGGCAGCGGCAGGGTGCGTGCCTGGAACCCGGGCGGCAGGGTCATTGCCGTGGCTTGAGCGGACATCGAGAGAGCCAGCGCGCCCAGCAGGAGCGATATGGCAGCGCGCTTCGGCAAGACGTCACATTATGCGCCTAGACTGCGCGCGATGCAGATCGGGATCATCGGCCTGGGCTACGTCGGCCTGCCGCTCGCCGTCGCCTTCGCCGAAGCGGGCTGCGAGGTGGTCGGCCTCGATGTCGACGCGAGCAAGGTCGAAGACCTAAACGGCTGTCGCAGCTACATCGAGGACGTGCCGAGCTCGACCTTGGAGCCGCTCGGCGAGCAGCTGCGGGCGACCGGCGACTACGCCGAGCTGGCGAGCTGCGATGCCATCGTCATCTGCGTCCCCACCCCGCTCAGCGACTCGCGCGAGCCCGACCTCACCTACCTGCTGGAGTCGGCGCAGGCGCTGGCGGGGGTGCTGCGCTCGGGCCAGCTGGTGGTGCTGGAGTCGACCACCTACCCCGGCACCACCCGCGATCGCCTGCTGCCGATCCTCGAGACCTCCGGGCTCACCGCCGGCAGCGACTTCCACCTCGCCTTCTCGCCGGAGCGGATCGACCCCGGCCGCACCGATTACACGGTGAAGACGACCCCGAAGCTGGTCGGCGGCGTCACCGCCGCGTCGACCGAACGGGCGCGGGAGCTCTACGAGCAGATCTGCGACACCGTCGTCGTCCTCTCCAGCCCCGAGGCGGCCGAGCTCTCGAAGCTGCTGGAGAACATCTTCCGCTCGGTCAACATCGCCCTCGTCAACGAGCTCTCCCAACTCTGCGACCGGCTCGGGATCGACGTCTGGGAGGTGATCGAGGCCGCCGCGACCAAGCCCTTCGGCTTCATGCGCTTCGACCCCGGGCCGGGCATGGGCGGCCACTGCCTCCCCGTCGACCCCTTCTACCTCGCCTTCCGCGCCCGCCAGCTCGACTTCTACCCCGAGTTCATCGAGCTGGCGGGAAAAGTGAACCAGGCCCAGCCGGGCTTCTGCGTCGAACGGATCGAGCGGGCGCTGAACGGCGTCCGCAAGCCGGTGAACGGCTCCCGCGTCCTCGTCCTCGGCGTCAGCTACAAGGGCGGCGTCGGCGACGTCCGCGAATCGCCGGCGCTGAAGATCATCGGCCGCCTCCAGGACCTCGGCGCCGAGGTCTCCTACCACGATGCCTTCGTCCCCGACCTGCCCGGCCACGGGCTCAGCTCGATCGGGCTCGATGAGGGCCTGCGCGAGGCGGACCTGGTGGCGATCGTCACCGCCCACCCTGATGTCGACTACGCGCAGGTGGTTGCGACGGCGCCGCTGACGATCGACTTCCGCGGCGTCACCCGCGGCATCGAGGCGGACAACCTCATCCGCCTCTAGTGGACTTTGCGGAGGCGGTTCCGTTCCTCTTGCTTTTCCACGACCTGGGCGATCAGCTTGACCACGTTTGAGTCGCCGTTGGCCTTGATGTGGCCGGTCTCGACCGCGCGCCGGTAGCTCTTCAGCGTCCCTTTCTCGGCCAGCTCGTTGAACTGCGGCCGGTCGATCTCGACCAGCACCCGCTCGTCCTGGGCGAGGTCCTTGGTGATCTTCGGCCCGGGCAGCTCCACCCGGTAGAGCTGGATGTCGTGCCTGGCCCTCAGCTCGAGGCCGAAAACCAATTTGAGTTTTTGCAGCGCAGGGACTTCTGCCTGGAATCGCTCGACGGCAGTCTTGATCAGGTCAGCCGTCGAAGCCATAAGGGCAGGTCCTCATCAGATTTTGTGCCTTTGCAGGAGCTTCTTGCCGATAACCATGCGCTGGATCTCCGAGGTTCCCTCGCCGATCAGCAGCAGCGGCGCGTCGCGGTAGAGGCGCTCGATCTCGTACTCCTTCGAGTAGCCGTAGCCGCCGTGGATGCGGAAGCTTTCTTCGACGCAGTACTTGCCGGTCTCCGATGCCAGGAGCTTGGCCATCCCGGCCTCGAGGTCCGAGCGCTCGCCGGCGTCCTTCATCCGCGCCGCTTTGCGGGTGACGAGGCGGGCGGCCTCGAGCTGGGTCGCCATGTCGGCGAGCTTGAACTGGATCGCCTGGTGGGCGGCGATCGGCTTGCCGAAGGTCTTCCGTTCCTGGCTGTAGCGGAGGCCCAGCTCGAGGGCGCGCTGGCCGATGCCGACGCCGCGGGCGGCGACGTTGACGCGGCCGACCTCCAAGGCGTCCATCATCTGGATGAAGCCCTGGCCGACGCCGGCCTCCTCGCCGCCGAGGATCCGCTCCGGCGGGCACTTGTAGCCGTCGTAGACGAGCTCGGTCGACTCGACGCCCTTGTATCCCATCTTCTTGATCTTGGGCGGAACGCTGAGGCCGGCGAAGTCGCCCTCGTTGGTTTCCTCCCAAGGCTTCTTCTCGGTGATGAAACAGGTCATCCCCTTGTAGGGGGGATCGGCCTGGGTGTCGGTCTTCATCAGCACGAAGACGACGCTGGAACCGAGGCCGTTGGTGACCCACATCTTCTGGCCGTTCAGCTCCCAGTTGCCGTCCTCGCCCTTCTTGGCGGTGGCCTTGATGCCCTGGACGTCGGAGCCGACCTCGGGCTCCGACAGCGAGAAGGCGGCGCGGATCTCGCCGGTCGCCATCTTCGGCAGGAAGTACTCCTTCTGCTCGTCGGTGCCGAACTTCATCAGCAGGTAGGAGCCGATGAAGTGGGGGTTGAC